>ENA-UOOE01000703-UOOE01000703.1-fermentation-metagenome-genome-assembly--contig:-NODE-703-length-31174-cov-4.472573_pt1 | contig 31174 bp, 21 predicted proteins | sample MGYA00245776_ERZ724021 | MGnify/ENA primary metagenome ERZ724021 (study PRJEB28704, sample SAMN03018321) | fermentation metagenome | biome: anthropogenic terrestrial biome; feature: soil; material... | reverse complement strand
AATTTAGTAAATAAATTTTTTAAATTAACTATTGACTTTTACTAGCTGGTCTTTAGTTAAGAATATATAAAGCTTTTTATATCACTTTCCATTTCATGGTTATATGCTTCCATTATACTTATAAGTACCTTATTTTCAGAAGAATGAAATTTTATATTTTCTACCTTTTTTATAGGTAATACCTTAGGAGAAGTACCTGATATAAAAAGAGCATCAAATTTTTCTATTTGTTTATAATTTATTTTTTTCTCCATAACTTCAAAACCTATATCACTGCAAATTTTGATTATAATATTTCTTGTAACTCCAGGGAGTACATCTCCCACCGGGGCAGTTATTACTTTTTCCCCTTTTATCATGAATATATTGGATTTGCTTCCCTCTGTGATATTTCCGCTGTTATCTACAAGTATTGCTTCAAACACATTATTTTCTTTAATTTTTTCATTGACTTTTTCCCTGAATGCAGTATTTATTACTTTAGCATTGGGATCTTCTCTTTCCCCATGAAAAAAGATAGTATCTACCCCTGTTTTATAATATTTTTGAGGTGGATAAAAATGTTTTGAAAAATATGCCACAAATACATTTTCACGAGAAAAATTAAAAATAATTTTTATATTTCCAATATAAACCTTATTCACTTCCACCAACTTTTTTATTCTGCTTTTAATCTCATCTCCTGTAAGCCAGATCTTTAAACCAGTTATTTTACAAGAATTTTCCATACGTTTTAAATGAGGCTCTAAAAATAAAGGTTTGCCATCTATTATCCTTATAACTTCATATATGGATTTTCCTTTATTTAATATATTGTCTTCAAATTCTTCCTTCTTTTTTATTTCATCCTTATATAAAAAAAATTCACTTAAACATTCTTTCACTACGATCCCCTCTTTAAATTAAATTTAACTAAATATTAACATTATTCAAATTTATTTTATCATTATCTAAAGAAATTTTCCTTCATTATCCTGATAAACTGTTTATATTTTACCTAGCACTATATAAAATATCAAGTGATTCTTAAATTCACATATAATTTTGCCCTATAGTTTCCTATTTATTTTATCGATATTATTTATTTAAAATACACTGCAGGTAAAAAATATAAGTTATATTTTAAAATATTTTTAAATTATGATATCATATCATAGATAAGGAGTGATTTGTTTGGAAAAACTGGCTATATTTGATGTGGATTTTACTCTAACCAAAAGAGAAACTCTAATGGAATTTTACCTATTTATGGTAAAGAAAAGGCCAAAACTTATAATATATGCACCTTTTAGTATTTTTTCTTCTATTTTATACTTAATAAAACTATTTCCTGCGGCGAAGGCCAAGGAAAATTTCATTGCATTTATAAATGGAATAAGTGAAAATGATATGAAATTGTTAGTAAAAGAATTCTATGAAAAAAGATTAAGTAAAATAATCTATGAAGATGCACTTAATACTATAAAAAAACTGAAAAAAAGAGGATATAAAATATACCTTATATCTGCCTCTGCAGAGTTCTATTTAAATGAACTATATGAAATAAAAGAAGTAGATAAAGTAATAGGCACCAGATTTACTGTATTGGATGGAAAACACAGCAAAAAAATTTTAGGTGAAAACTGTAAAGGGGAAGAAAAAGTAAAAAGACTTATGGAATCTTTAAAAGAAGATAATATAGAGGTTGACTTTAAAAACTCCTATATGTTTTCAGATTCACTATCCGACTTACCTCTTTTTAACATGGTGGGCAATCCCTATCTTATAAATTATAAGAGAAATCACCCTCATATCAAAATACTAAAATGGAAATAAATAAAGACTGCAAACAATAAAATTGTCTGCGGTCTTTGATTTTTTAGATTAATCCTCTGATTTTTCTATTAACTCTGCATAGTAGGCAGATGCCTCTTCAAATTCTTCATCTTCTGGTATAACAAGTTCTTCTCCAGTATCTCCCATTTCTATTTTAAATAAATATACAGAATTATTTTCAGGATTTTGAACTAAAACATACTGATTATCTTTATATTCAAATTCATCAATTATTTCACAAGAAACTAAATTTCCATTTTCATCTTCCAGGTCCACTATGAGATTTTCATATTCTCCACAATCGCAGCCACAATCACAATCATGCTCTTGGCCATGTACATGATCCTCACAACCACAATTTTCTTCTTCTTTAGAACCGCAGTTATTTAAATTTTCACTATCCATAAAGTATACCTGATTTACTTTTTGACACATTTATGTTAAAAACTAGAATAACTTTTGCCGCATAGTCCATCAGGAATCTTCACCTCCTTTTACTATTATGTTCTAATTTTAACCTTAATTGCACTATAATAAAAGTATTTTTAAAAAAAATATTTTTTTAGTTAAAAATTAAGAGAAAAGATACCAGGTCTTACCTGGTATCTTTTATTTATTATATTTCATTTGACAGTTTTTCATAGCCTGCAATTCTGTCAAAGGCATCTTTTTTAGTCTTTTCAAATAATTGTTCTGCCGTTTCTGGGAATTGTTTAGCAAGGGAAGAATATCTAACCTCACCCATTAGGAATTCCCTAAAGTCTGCAGTTGGTTTTTTAGAATCCAAACTAAAGGATTTTTTACCCTGTTCTTTCAATTCTGGATTATATCTGTATAATGCCCAATATCCACATTCTACAGCCTTTTTAGCTTCGCTCTGGCTTTTGCCCATTCCACCTTTTAATCCGTGGTTTATACATGGAGCATAAGCTATTATAAGTGATGGTCCCTTGTAAGCTTCTGCTTCCTGAATAGCTTTTAATGTCTGATTCTTATCTGCTCCCATGGCAATTTGTGCTACATAAACATAGCCATAAGTCATAGCCATCATTCCAAGGTCTTTCTTTTTAGTCTTCTTACCACTGGCAGCAAATTTAGCCACTGCAGCTGTAGGAGTTGCTTTCGAAGATTGTCCACCTGTATTTGAATAAACTTCTGTATCAACTACAAGTACATTTACATCTTCCCCAGATGCCAAAACGTGATCCAATCCGCCATAACCTATATCATAAGCCCATCCGTCTCCGCCGAACATCCAGTGAGATCTCTTAATTAGGAAATCCTTATTTTCATAAATTTCATTTAATATATCATTTTTATTCTTTTCATTTTCAAGCAATTCTATTATTTTATCTACTCTTTCCCGGGTACCTTTTCCATTATCCATATTTTCAAGCCAGTCTTCAAAAGCAGCCTTAAGTTCTGCACTTAAATTACCTTTTAATGCCTCTTTCATATTTGATGCAATTTTATCCCTTACCTGTTTAACTGCAAGGAACATCCCAAGTCCATATTCAGCATTGTCTTCAAATAAGGAATTAGCCCAAGATGGTCCATGCCCTCTGTGATTTGTTGTATAAGGAGTAGCTGGAGCTGATGCACCCCAAATTGATGAACATCCTGTAGCGTTGGCTACCATCATTGTGTCACCAAATAATTGAGTTACAAGCTTGATATATGGAGTTTCTCCACATCCTGCACAAGCCCCTGAGAACTCAAGAAGAGGTTTTTCAAACTGGCTTCCCTTTACACTGAATTTATTAATAGGGTTTTCCTTGTAGGATACAGACATTGCATAATCCCATGCATCTGTTTTATTTAACTGTGTATCTATAGGTTTCATAACAAGAGCTTTTTCCTTTGCAGGACATATATCTGCACAGTTTCCACATCCTGTACAATCAAGAGGTGAAACAGCTATGGTAAAATGCAATCCTTTTGCTCCTGAAGCAGCCTTGGATTCAAAACCTGCTGGTGCTTTAGCTAATTCCTCTGCATTTGTAAGAACAGGTCTTATAGCTGCATGAGGACATACAAAAGAGCATTGATTACATTGTATACATTTATCTGACTGCCATTCTGGAACATTTATAGCTATTCCTCTCTTTTCATAAGCTGCTGTACCCTGTGGGAATGTACCATCTTCCATTCCAACAAAAGTACTTACAGGAAGCTTATCTCCATCCTGTCTATTCATTGGATAAACTATCTTTGATATGAATTCCGGTACTTCAAGTGTAGCTGCAGCTTGACCTTCTTTGGCATCTTTCCATGAAGCTGGAATATTAACCTTAACCAGGGCATTAACTCCCTTGTCTATAGCTGCATTATTCATATCTACAACTTTTTGTCCTTTTTTACTGTAGGAACTTTCAACAGCATCTTTCAAGTATTTTACAGCATCCTCTACAGGTATTATATTTGCAAGTTTAAAGAAGGCTGCCTGACATATCATGTTTATTCTTCCGCCAAGACCAATTTCTTCAGCTATTTTAATTGCATCCAATATATAGAATTCGATATCATTGTCTGCCATATATTTTTTCATGGAAGCTGGTAATTCACTTTCCAGTTCTTTTTCCGTCCAGGTAGTATTAAGCAGGAATTTACCTCCTTTTTTAAGTCCTTCCAGCACATTATATTTATGAACATAGGATTTATTATGAACTGCAATAAAATCAGCTTTATCTATAAGATATGGTGATTTTATTTGAGATTTACCAAATCTTAAATGTGAAACTGTTATACCTCCGGATTTTTTAGAGTCATAGGCAAAGTATCCTTGAGCATACATGTCTGTATGGTCTCCTATGATTTTTATAGCACTTTTGTTTGCTCCAACAGTACCGTCGGATCCAAGTCCCCAGAATTTACAAGCTGTAGTTCCCTCTGGCGTTGTGTTTATATCTTCTGTCACCCCTAAAGATGTATTTGTAACATCATCAACTATGCTTATTGTAAATCTATCTTTTGGACTGTCTAATTTTAAGTTTTCAAATACTGAAAGAACATGTGATGGAAGCGTATCTTTCGATCCAAGACCATATCTTCCTCCAACTATTACTGGCTGTCCTTCTTTTCCATAGAATGCATTTTTAACATCTAAATATAGAGGTTCTCCAGTTGAACCCGGCTCTTTTGTTCTATCAAGTACTGCAATCTTTTTAACGGTCTTTGGCATTTGGTTAAGAAAATATTTTATTGAAAATGGTCTATATAAATGAACTGTAACCAGTCCAACTTTTTCTCCTTTTGCCACTAAATAATCTATTACTTCTTCTATGGTTTCACAAACAGATCCCATTGCCACTATAACTCTCTCTGCATCTTTTGCTCCATAGTAGTTAAATGTATGGTATTCTCTTCCAGTAAGTTTAGTTACTTCTTTCATATAGTCTTCAACTATTTCAGGAAGTGCCTCATAGTATTTATTGGAAACTTCTCTTCCCTGGAAGTATATATCAGGATTTTGAGCTGTACCACGAGTTACTGGATGATCAGGATTTAAAGCTCTTCTTCTAAAATCATTCACAGCTTTGTAGTCAACTAATTTTGCCAAATCCTCATATTCCAATACTTCAATCTTTTGAATTTCATGTGAAGTTCTGAACCCATCAAAAAAGTTTACAAATGGAACTCTTCCCTTTATTGCAGATAAGTGTGCTACTGCGGCAAGATCCATAACTTGTTGTACTGAACTTTCAGCAAGTAGTGCAAATCCAGTCTGTCTTGTAGCCATAACATCCTGATGATCTCCAAATATGTTAAGAGAGCTTGCAGCTATGGCTCTTGCAGACACCTGAAATACACCCGGCAATAACTCTCCGGCAATTTTATACATGTTAGGTACCATAAGCAACAGTCCTTGAGATGCAGTGTAGGTAGTAGTAAGTGCTCCTCCCTGCAGAGATCCGTGTACAGCTCCTGCAGCTCCCGCTTCTGATTGCATTTCCATAACTTTTACCTGTTGTCCAAAAATATTCTTTTTTCCTTGGGCAACCCATTCATCAACATGTTCTGCCATAGGGGATGATGGAGTTATTGGATAAATAGCCGCTACATCAGTGAATGCATAGGATATATAAGCTGCTGCGGTATTTCCATCCATAGTTTTCATTTTACTCATAAAAATTCCTCTCCTTTTCAATATTTGATATACAATATGAATTTTTTATAAATTAATATTGCAGTATAAAACAACTGCATTTTTATAAACTAAATCAAAACAATATTTAAGTAACAAATATCTGTATAAAAATAAGTTTTATTTTTTTAATAATATATCATTTTTTTTTATATTTTATCAACCTATTATAAAATAATATATCATATATGATGTATATTACTTTATAATATAACATTTATTGTGATATGTACATACTATTTATTTTATTTATACTAAATATTTTTAATTAACTGTATTTTTCTATTAAATTTATAATTTTATTTGTTGCATCTTGGGCAGCACTTGCCTTCATTTTGTTTATATAAGTATGTTTTGACATATCTAATTTTTTTAATTTGTCCAAAAGCAGCTCCGTGGTCATATCCTCCTCCTGCAGTACCATACTGTAACCACTTTTTTCAAAAGATGCGGCATTTAAGATCTGGTCTCCTCTGCTGGATTTTCTAGACAGTGGTATAAGTAAATTAGGTTTTTTGAGGGCTAGAAGTTCAAATATGACATTTGCCCCGGCTCTTGATATTACTATATCTGCTGCATTCATTATATGTGGCATTTCTTCACTTACATATTCAAATTGTACATAGCCAGTCCTTTTTGTAAGTTTTTTTTCTAGATTTCCCTTTCCGCATATATGAATTATATTATAAATTTTTAACAATTCATTTAAACAATTTCTCACTGTATTATTTATAAATTTTGACCCTAAGCTTCCCCCTATTATGAGCAGCACCGGTTTGTCATTTTCAAAGCCACACATTCTTCTCCCTATTATTCTGCTTCCATCTAAAAGTTCCTGTCTTATGGGTGTACCTGTAAGTACAGCATTATCACCTTTTATGGATTTTAGAGATTCAGGAAAAGTAACACAGACCTTGGTGCAATAAGGTGAAGACAGTTTATTTGCAAGTCCTGGAGTTATATCAGATTCGTGTGCAATAACAGGAATGCCATTTATATATGCAGCAAAAACTACCGGTACTGAGACAAAACCTCCCTTTGAAAACACAATATTGGGTTTTTCCTTTCTCATTATGAATATAGCTTGAAATATTCCTTTAATTACCCTAAAGGGATCTGTAAAATTTTTTACATCAAAATATCTCCTAAGCTTTCCACTGGAAATTACATGATATTTTATTTTTTCACTTTCTATTATTTCTCTTTCAATACCACTTTCTGTGCCTATATATTGTATTTCATAGCCTAATTCTTTTAACTTTGGAAGCAGTGACAGATTTGGTGTAACATGACCTGCAGATCCACCTCCAGTTAATATTATTTTTTTCAAAACACGATTCCCCCTTAATACAATGCACAACGCACGATTCACAATGCACAGTTCACAATTTATGGTTTGCAGTGCTTGACCCTGTTTTTAAACAGTTAGGATGTGCAATAATCTTCCAGTTTATACTTTTAAAATTTAAGGGAAATCTTACAACTTGCAAGTTTAATTTGACAATTTTCGTACATACAGAAAATTCTGTGATTTTTCCTTGGAAATCTAATGCATAATAATCTTAATAAAATTCCATTATAAAAAATTTTAAAGTTATTATTTTAAAGTGTCAAGTGTTACTGTACACTTTTAATTGTCTCATGTCAACTGCATATTAGGTAATTTTATGTTAAATCAAAAACTTATTTAAGTCTACCTTTTTTTTATTTATTTTTTGAAGTCAGTCTAAAATCTTTTATCACAAGTTGAAGATTTTTAACACCATTAAATTCATTAATGCTGGGTAAAAATATAAAATCCATTTTTAAATTGGTAAAATCATTATTAAAAATTTTACTTGCATGTTCACTACCGTAAACTTCAAGTATTAATTTTTTAAATTTTTCTCCCCCATCAAAAGCTATTGCATCAATCTTCTTTAAACTACTTTTTAATCTGCAAAATAATTTTAATACACTTTTATCCTTTCCTATAAAATAAACTTTAAATACATCTACATTTTTTTCTCCAAATAAAGGTGTGGAATTACCTTTTCCAAAAGGTTCCAATCTTTTTATATCTTTCAGCATATCAAAAGATATATTTTCAAGAGGAAGTTTTTTATCTATCCTGATTTTAGGTATTAAATCCTCCTCCGTGAGATTACAATTTTTATTTAAATCCTTTCTCAATGTATCTATATTTTTTTCCACTATGGATAATCCCGCTGCCAAAGGATGTCCCCCAAACTTTTCCATCAGTTCTTTGCATTTTACAAGTTCTTCAAACATATTATACCCTTCAATAGATCTACCTGAACCTTTTGATATATTTTTCCCAGAAGTTATTACTATAGAAGGTACATTATATCTGTCTTTAAGTCTTCCTGCCACTATTCCTGCTATACTTTCGTGAGTTTCTTTTTCATATACTACAAGTACCTTATCTCTTTTCAAATTTGAATTTTCCACTTTAGTTATTATGTTATTTAAACTTTTAACTGTCATATCCTGTCTCTGTGTATTTAACTCATGAAGCTTTTTTGCAAGTTTACGAGCCCTTTCTGCATCTTTACACAGCAAAAGTTCCAGGGCCAAAGCTGCACTTTTAAGTCTCCCTGTGGCATTTATACAAGGCCCTATAATAAAACCTACGTGGTAGGAAGTAATATTTCTACCCTTTAGGGAGGTTTCCTCTATAAGTGCTTTTAGCCCCAAATTCTGGGTATTATTTATCATATCAAGACCCTTTTTAACTATGATCCTGTTTTCATCTATTAAATCTACCACATCACATATAGTTCCTATGGCAACATATTGAATGAATTCATAACACTTCTCTTTATCTAAATTAAATTTTTTATAAAGTACCTGAATAAATTTAAAAGCCACCCCTGCACCACATAGATGTTTAAAAGGGTATGTGCAGTCCTCCTGTTTAGGGTCTATAACTGCATCTGCTTCAGGTATTAAATATTTTTTTTCCCCATTTTGCAAGTCTTCAAAAAATATATGATGGTGATCTGTAATCACCACAGTAATGCCAAGTTCTTTAGCTCTTTTAACCTGATTCAGTGCAGAAATACCATTGTCACAGGTTATTATAACTTCAAATCCTTCTTCTTTTAATTTTTCTATACTTTTTATATTTATTCCATAACCTTCTTCTATTCTATCTGGTATGTGATATTTGACTTTTGCCCCACATTTTAAAAGTCCACAGTATAATATATAAGTACTCATTACTCCATCCACATCATAATCACCATATATGGCTATGTTTTTATTATCTATTATGGCTTTATATATTATATCCGTACCTTTTTCCATATCTTTCATAAGCATGGGATTTTTTAAATTTTCTATGGAGGGGTTTAGAAAATCTTTTATTTCTTTTTCTTCTACAATCCCTCTATTTGCAAGAATAGTTGCCATAACTTCACTTATTCCTGCTTTTTTTGAAATACACTTCACATCTTTATTACACCTTTTAAGCATCCATTTTCTCTTCAAATATTCCACCACCCCTTCCAGTTGCAAAAAATACTTTTATAACACTATCCCCTCAAAATCTGTATGGAAGGCTCATTCATAAACTTATTGGCAATCTCATTTATATGCTCAGGTTTAATTTTACATGCTTCTTCTCTTTCGTCCAGAAAATAATTCTCATTCATAAGTTCTTTTATAACACTTTCCTTGCAGAACTCAATAGATTTTTCTCTTTTAATTTCATCTTTTAGTTTTATGCTTTTAATTTTATGTTTTATTTCCTGGTTTTCAAAATACAAAGTAGAATACTTAACCTTATGTACCACATTGTTTACTGTAGATATGACTTTATCTATATTTTCCACAGAGGTTCCTATTTTTATAGAAAAAAGCTTTATTCCCCTTTCATTTTTTATACTGCTTCCCACTTCATAGGCAAGACCCTGACAAGTTCTTATCTCATTGAAAAGCAAACTTCCCCCTCCCTGACCAAAAATAGTATTAAATACAGAAAGGACCCTAGTTTCTCTGAAATTCAAATGATGAATATCAAATATATATTGTATTTTTACCCCTTTTATACCCGGCACATTCTCTACAAATATACCTTTTTTATTTTTTTCATATAGTACGTTTGAATTTTTATCAAATTCCATAAAACTTTTCTCATGACTTTTTTTCCAATGTCCAAAATAATTCTCTAAAAGATCACATATATAATTAAACTCCAGAGAAGAACAAATACATATAACACAGTTTTCAGGCACATAAAATTTATGATAAAATCTCTTTATTTCATCTAAAGTTATATTTTTAATACTGTGTTCACTTCCTATTATAGTTTCTCTTATGCGCCTTAACTTAAATGAATTTTTAAAAAGCAAATCTTCACAGTACTGGTAGGCATTATCCTTCCATTCTTTTAATTCCTGAAATATTATATTCATTTCTTCTTTAAAACCCGTCTTTGGAAAAGAAGCATTTAAAATCATATCGCTGTATAATTCAATTCCTTTATGCAGATCTTCTGAAAAGCAAGTTCCATAATAAATGGTATAGGGGTAATTTGTCATGGCATTTTCAAATCCAAATATCCTGTCAAGCTGGATATTTATATCATCCTCACTTCTCTTTTTAGTACCCTTTGATATAACATGCTCCAGTGCATGGGCAGTACCTTTCGAAAAATATTCCCCTTCTTCTAAAGCTCCTGCACCAAATCCTATACAAACAGAAGATACTTTCCCAGGCCTATGCTCATATATTAACTTTAGTCCATTATCAAATACATACTTCTCCACTGTTTCACCTGCCTTAAAAGTTAAGAGTTATGAGTTAAAAGTCAAGAGTTATGGTTGATTTTCTTTCATTAAAACTTCAGAAAATCTTAAAATATACATTTAAATTTTTTTAACAAAGTTAAAAAAAATTTATCCTTTACTCCTAACTATTCATTCTTAACTAAATCTAAAAGCAAATCTTTCTTTAAATTTTCTACAATATTTTTATCAACAAGGTTTTCTAAAATTTTAAAAGTAAAATATACGGCTGTAGCAGGCCCTCTGCTTGTTATTAAATTTCCTTCTTGAACTACAATTTCTTCACTGTAATTATAAGCTTGAAGTTCCTCTTCAAATCCAGGATAAGAAGTTACTTTTCTGTTATAAATTATTCCCGCCTTTTTTAAAACTATAGGTGCTGCACATATTGCAGCTATTATTTTATTTTCTCTATCAAACTTTCTTACAATCTCTATGACTTTTTCATTGTCCCTTAAATTTACTGCTCCTGGCATACCTCCCGGGAGTATAACTGCATGGTATTCATCTTCATTTATATTTTTCAATAAACTATCTACTTTCACTATTATACCATGTGCCCCTTTTACATCTTCTTTAGAATTTATAGAACAAATTTTACATTCTATATTTCCTCTTCTTAGAACATCTACACAAGTTAAAGCTTCTATTTCCTCAAAACCTTCAGCAAGTAAAATTATAACTTTTTTCATTATAAGAACACCTCTTTTTATAGTTATTAGTTAAGAGTTATGGTTAATTTTTTTAACAAAGTTAAAAAAATCTCTCTTTTACTCTTAACTATTCATTCTTAACTCTTAATTAAAAATAATTTTATACCGGTTTAACCTCCAAAATTCTATCCTCCATAACTACAAGCATAATATTTGAACCTTTACCTCCCCTATTCTGCAGGGCAATATCTTTTGATTTTATTTGTTTTTTATTTCCTTTTACAGAAGTTAAATTTAACTTGTAATTTATTTTTTCTTCCATAATTACAGAGTATATTACACTATCTTCTTCCTTTAAATTTATAGCTGTTACTCCAGAGGCTGATTTTCCCATAGAATTTATGGAATCCCCCTGAAATTTTATAGCCATGCCTTTTTCAGTTATCAAAAGTATTTCATTTTTTTCTTCACCATACTCTACATTTACAAGAAAATCTTCATTGTTTTTGAATTTATGTATCATACTCCATCCATTTATATCTTTAAACTCATTAAGTTCTGTCTTTTTTATCATACCATATTTAGTAAAAAAATAAATATATCCATGATTAAAATTTTCCACAGAAATCATTTTTAATATATTTGAAGCACTTATTCCCATTAATTTTTCAATGTTTATTCTATTATTTTCAATTTCTCCAAACATAAAAGAAGGCATGGAAAAAACTTTTCCACAAGCTGTAAATATCAATATAGTGCTTGAGGAATTTGTAAATACACCTTTAAAAGCTCTGCTGCTATTTGAAGTTTTAATTATCCCTGATTTATTTACATTTATATGAAATGTTTTGCACTCAGGCTTTTCTGAAAAATCCATTTTTATTACCTTATCCTCTTTAACCAAAGAAAAAAGTTCTGTGGTAACTATACTTCTATCTTCTAAATCGAGCTCTGGTACTTTTACAGTAAATTTAAGTCCAACTTTTGTTTCTGCCCTAATAAAGTCTATAGTCTTACTTCTATCTACAAGTTTTACATCTATAAGTTCTTCTCCCCTTTTTAGCCTCAATGCCATAAGTTTTGTATACTTTGTAACAAATGCATTCATTTCAGTTCTCTTTATACCTGCCATGTTAGTGAAAAATATTAAATCCTGTGGTAAATTAAAATCCTCTATACCATAAACTGCCACAATATTTTCTTCTGAAAGATCAATACCTTTTATTATATTCTCCAGTTTTTCTCCTTTTTCTCTCCACTTAAATTCTGGAATATCAATTCCCTTTATTTTATACATATTTCCTTTGTCAGTAAAAAACATAATTGTATCTTTTGTACTGGAATTTATAATATATTTATTAAAATCTCCCTCTCTATATTCTATATCCTTAACTTCCCGGCTAGAACGATTGTAACTTTTCAAAGAAATTCTCTTTATAAATGCTTCCTTGGACATGGTAATAACTATATCCTCATCTACTAAAATTTCTTCCACATCTATTTTTGCCTCTTCTTCCTCTTCAATAATAAGAGTTTTTCTTTCATCTCCATATTTTTCTGCAATTTCTTTCAGTTCCTTTTTTATAACTTTTAAAATTTCCTTTTCACTATCCAATATTTTTGTAAGTTTTTTTATAGTTTTTAAAAGTTCCCTATGTTCCTTTTCAAAAGATACTATTTCAAGTCCTGTAAGTCTATAAAGCATAAGTTCCAAAATAGCCTCTGACTGTTCCCTGGTAAATTTGAACTTTTCCATAAGATTTGAATTAGCATCTTTTTTTGATTTTGAACTTCTGATAGTCTTTATAATTTCATCCATAAGTCCAATGGCTTTTATAAATCCTTCTACAATATGAAATCTGGCTTTTGCCCCTTCTAATTCCTTTTCAGTTCTTCTTTTTATAATTTGTTTCTGATATTCTATATAGTATTTCAACATAGACTTTAATCCCAAGGTAACAGGCTTTCCATCCGCCAGAGCCACCATATTAAAAAATATATTGCACTGCAGATCCGTTTTTTTCAACAAGTATTTTAAAACTTTTTCAGCTAAATTTTTATCTGTAGATTTCTTTAATTCTATTACCGCTCTTATACCATTTCTATCAGACTCATCTCTTATATCGGATATAGGTTCCAGGGCTTTCATGTGCCTTTTATCTGCTGTCATCTCTGAAATAGTCTGAAGTAACCTGGCCTTACTTCTCCTGTAGGGAAATTCTGTTATAACTATTCCAAGTCTGCCATTATCCAATTTTTCTATGGAAGTTTTAGCCCTCAAAGTAGCCCTACCCTCTCCTGTGGTATAGGCGGAAACCAGGGATTTTCTCCCTATAATTATTCCCCCCGTGGGTAAATCAGGTCCTTTAATGTACTCCATAAGCTCTTCCGTACTTATATCCTCACAGTCAATATAAGCACAGGCAGCTTCTATTACTTCTTTTAAATTATGAGGTGGAATATTAGTTGCAAGTCCCACTGCTATCCCGAAAGCTCCATTTACAAGTAAATTAGGATACCTGGCAGGAAGTACTTCCGGTTCTTTTTCAGAACCTGAATAATTATCTACCATATTTACTACATCTTTTTCTATATCTCTCACCATTTCCATGGCAATAGGTGTGAGCCTTGCTTCTGTATAACGCATGGCTGCAGCACTATCTCCATCCTGACTTCCCCAATTGCCGTGGCCGTCTATAATAGGCATTTTGGTTGTAAAATTCTGAGCCAGTATTACCATGGCATCATAAACAGAGGTATCTCCATGTGGATGATATTTTCCAAGTATATCTCCCACTATCCTTGCAGATTTATAATAGGGTCTGTCTGGAAATGCCTTTAACATATATGCTCCATATATTATTCTTCTATGTACAGGTTTTAATCCATCTCTTACATCGGGAAGTGCCCTGTCTTTTGCCACTTCCACAGCATAGGGAATATAGTTATCCGGCATTGCTTCCTCTATTGGAATTTTTATTATATTATTATCTTTTGGAATTGATGTATTTTTTGCCAAGAAAATCCTCCTCTTTTCAATTCACAATTTACAGTTCATGATTCACAATTATAGAAGTTTCTCAGCATATGCTGAAAAACTAATTAAATCGACTTTGCCTTGGGCAAAATTTCACCAATTGTGAACTGTGCATTGTGAATTTTGAATTGTGCTTTGTGAATTGTCTAAAATTCTGCATATTTGTACATATATTTTTTTCTAGGTGCTACCACGTCTCCCATAAGTAAAGATACCATCTTTTCTGCCTTTACCACATCATCTACGGTTATCTGCTGAAGTGTCCTGCTTTCGGGATTTAAAGTAGTATCCCACAGCTGATCCGAATTCATTTCCCCCAAACCTTTGTATCTCTGTATCAAAGCTTTAGAACCGATTTCCTTTTTTGCCTGCAGGAGCTGATCATCACTGTAGGCATACTTGACTACCTCTTTGCCTTTTGCCTGTTTATACACCTTATAAAGGGGAGGTAATGCTATATAAAGGTGTCCATTTAAAATAAGTTCTCTCATGTATCTATATATATAAGTCATCCAAAGAGCTCTTATATGGTATCCATCCACATCCGCATCACTTAATATTATAATTTTGTCATATTTAAGATCCTTTTCATTATAATTTTTCAGTATTCCCGTACCTATGGCAGTATTAAATATTTTTAGCTCTTCACTGCCTAGAACATTTTCCAGCTTTTGTTTTTCTGTATTCATTATTTTTCCCTTGGAGGGCATTATGGTCTGAAATCTTCTATCCCTTGCCTGCTTTGCAGATCCTCCCGCAGAATCTCCTTCCACCACTATAAATTCACATTTTAAAGGATCCTTTAAAGTACATACTGCAATTTTACCCGCAAGAGGTGCCGCCCCTCTACCTACCTTCTTCTTTTCTGCATCATTTATCTTTTTTATTTTTTCTCTCCTTGCGGCAGCATGAAGGGCATTATTTATTATAATAGCTGCAGTATTTTTATTATCTTCTATCCACTCTGAAAGCTTGATATAAGAAAGATCATTCATTATAGTATACGCCTCGCTATTTCCAAGCTTTGTTTTAGTCTGACCTTCAAATACAGGATTATTTATACTTACCTTAACTATGGCTGTCATTCCCTCTCTTAAGTCTTCTCCTTCAAATTCTCTATCTTTTTCCTTTGATAAATTTAATTTTTTAGCCCACTCTTTAAAGGCTCTGGTCATACCTGTTTTAAACCCACTCTCATGAGTCCCCGATTCTGTAGTAGGAATATTATTTACATAGCTTGCTATGTGATATGTAGTAGAATCCGTAAACTGAATACACACTTCCCCTTTCATTTTTATACCTTCAACACTTCTCTCTCCTTGAAATAATATAGGATCTTTGTGAAGAGGGGTTTTACTTTCATTTAAATATTCTATAAAATCCAAAAGTCCTCTCTCTGAGTGATATTCTTTTTCAACTTTATTTTTTTCTTCCCAATGTATAAATTTTAAGGTTATACCTTTATTCTGAAAAGCCAGTTCTTTCAATCTTTCCTCTATTACATCCAATTTAAAATCTATTGTAGAAAATACTTTATTATCCGGCATAAATGTAACCCTAGTTCCTGTCTCATTCGTATTTCCTATTATTTTAAGATCTGTTACAGGCGTCCCAGGCATATTTTTTTTAAGTGTTTTATCATAGGTATATTCAAATCTTTGTTTATATATATGTCCATTTTGTTTAACTTCCACTTCCATCCAGCTGGAAAGGGCATTTACTACTGCTCCTCCAACTCCATGGAGTCCTCCAGAAGTCTTATATATATCATTATTAAATTTACCTCCTGTGTGAAGGGATGTAAATACCATTTCAACTCCATTTTTTTTGGTTACAGGATGAATTCCTGTAGGTATCCCCCTGCCATTATCTATTACAGATACACTTCCATCCTCATTTAGTGTTACACATACCTTATCTCCAAATCCATTGGAAACTTCATCTATGGAATTGTCTAGTATTTCCCATATGCAATGGTGAAGACCTTTGCTGCCGGTAGATCCTATATACATACCTGGCCTAACACGTACTGGTTCAAGTTTTTCTAATGAAGTTAATGAATTAACATCATAAACACTGCTTATTTTATCTCCCACAAAATTCCTCCTTCAAATACCTGTGCTGTTCTAAGAAAAAATACCCTCTACCAATTAAAAGAAGGCATACAACTTTAAAATTATTATATAAATAATATTTGGAACATGCAAATTTATTTTAAGAAACCTGAACAAATTATTAGATTTCCCCCCCTAATTTCTACAATTTATGCTGAAGATGACGTATAATGTTTGCTAATGCAGTTCAACAAACATTATATGTCAGATAAGATGTAACTCTTTTTACCACTCCAACTTATTCCTCGTCATCTATAGCGGGCAGTATAATGGAAAAAGTTGTTCCTTCTCCCAACTTGCTTTGTACTTCTATTTTTCCTTTATGTTCTTTTATTATTTTGTAAGATACATTTAAACCTAAACCCGTACCATTTTTCTTTGTAGTGAAAAATGGCTTACCTATTTTCTCTAAATTCTCCTGGGATATACCTTCTCCGTTATCAGTTATTCTAATGAACATCTCATTTGTGGATTTATTGAAACCGGTTTCAATTATCAGATTTGCGTTACTTTTACCAGTCATTGCATCTGCAGCATTTTTACAAATATTCAATATTACCTGTTTTAATTCTGATTCATCACACATAACATAACGTTCTTCCTTGCATAACTGAAAATCAACATCAATACCTTTTACAAGAGAGGATGACTTAACCATGCTTTTTATAGACCGAAATATATCAATCATAGAAACTTCTGTCATCTCAGTTTTTCTTGGCTTTGACAGAAACAAAAATTCACTAACGATTCTGTTCACTTCATCAACTTCTTCATTGATTTTTAGTGCATGCTTCTTAACATCTTCTTTTTTTGTCAATGAGCCTATTAATTGACTTCTTCCTTTAATTGTCGTAAGAAAGTTTCGAGTTTCGTGTACAATTGCCGCACCCATTTGTCCAAGCAATGCAAGTTTTTCCTGCCGCATTAGCTTCTGCTGTTCTTTCTTTAATGGAGTTATATCTGTACTTACATTTATACTTCCAATTAGCTCTCCATCAACATTTCTAATAGCAGTGCAATAAAGCAACATATACTTTTTGATACCTTTTAAAGAAACTAAAGATACCTCATAAAGTGGCCTTTTTATATAATCTTTTGAAAACGAGCTAGAATTTTCTTTAAACTGAAACTGTATTGATTCTTTAAATTTATTTATATCCATGCCCAGAATATATTTTCTATCTGTTTCCAAAACTTCTTCCAGTGCTCTATTGCAAAGAATAACCTTTTCATTTTTATCTACCATCAATATACACTTGTCTACAGCTTCAAGTATAGTTTCAGTTTGTATATGTAGATTTTCAAGTTCCTGTTCCTTTTTTGTGTCACTAAAAAATATTAAAACACCATTTCTAACCCTTTCGGAATTTACTGAAAGCTTAATGTTGTCACCTTTTAAATTTCTATAAGTTCTCACTATGCTTTTTGTATCTTTTCCACAATGAATCATCTTATGAGAAAACTGCCTTTCATCTCCTTCAATCCTTGGAAACTTTTTTAAAAGTTCTTCTTCTGTAATTCCATATAGTTCATCCCTTCCACAGCCAAATAATTCTTCAAACTTTTTATTAACATATCTTACTTTTCCACTAAGATCATGTTCCTTTACCGCTATTGGAAGCGCATCTAGTAGATCGCTTAAAGTTTCACTGGTGTATTTTAGCTTTTTGCTTGTTTCCTCTAAATTTTTATTTCCAGCTTCCAATTGTTCATAGGGATAAACTATTGTACTAATAAAAATGCCTTTAAAAAGAAAGCAGTAAGAGGTAATTTTTAAGATATGACCAATAGTCCATGAAATCGAATTTACCGAAGTATATAAGGTAAAACAAAATTCTGAGGAAATACTCATAAGTAATGATATAAAAATATATTTATATGTTATTACTCCCCTACAGTCTATTTTATCTTTTATTTTATATAGGCTTATTATATATAAACAAATAATTCCATACTCCAACATTATCTTTATAGGTGTAACTCCATGGGAAGTTAATAATACAGGCAAATAAGCCCCATAAATAATCACAAAATAAGATATACTTAAGGTTATACCTAAAACAACAAGTAAGCTTGTCCATTTATTTAATTTCAGTGAACCCAACTGCACTGACAATAATAAGACTATAGCTTCAGTGAGTCTGCCTAATATCCAAAATTTTGTAGAAAGATCGAAATATGAACTGGAGGTTAAGTTTAGCTTTAGGAAATAAAAGGTATGTAAAATGTCAATAATACCAATTGCCAGATAACCAAAACCCAATATACTACAGTTTACAGAATTGCGGTTGTATAGGAACCATACAGAGAAGAATATTGCCAGAGCTATGAATACACAGATTAACTCTAAGATTGTATGATATATATCTAGATACTTAACCCAGGTATTATGCATAAATACTGCAACAAAAAAAGACAGAACTAAAGTCCCAAGGTATCGCAATATTAAGGATTTTATAGAATTTGTTGATTTAGGAATGGTAATATCAGCTATCATCAATTTTGCTCCCCCCTTAATTTAAAAAAATGTATATATTGTTTATGATATCATAAATATACAATTAACGGAATAGTTGATGGAGAAAAGTATTTCTCATAAGCAAACTCCATCTGGACCTAAGAATTACTTGATTTTACAGGAATTATGATCTTTATGACTGTTCCTATATCCAATTTACTCCAAACATCTATTTTTCCATTGTGCTCATCAAGTATCCATTTTGCAATAGAAAGCCCAAGTCCTGTTCCGCCGCTGGATTTTGTTCTAGACTTATCCGCTCTATAAAATCTCTCAAATATATGGGGAATGTCCTCTTCAGAAATACCTATACCCGTATCTCCTATGGTTATAACAGCTGTATTATATCTCAAATAACAGTCCAACTTAATAGTTCCTCCTTCAGGTGTATATTTGATACTATTGTCAACAAATATTCTCAAAGCTTCTTTAATAAGCTTCCTGTCTGCATATACATTAAATTTTTCATTATAATCGCTTCCTATATGATGATTTTTATGAACTAATTTTGTCTCTCTTACTAATTCATCAATAAGTTCACTGAGTATAAAGTCTTCTTTTTCAACTTTTTGGGCATTTTTATCTCCTCGTGCAAGAAATAAAAGCTTTTCTATCAGTTGTTTCATATTTTCTGATTCACTTTTAATTGCAGCAATGGATTCCTGCAGAACTTCCCTGTCATCCTTTCCCCAGCGGTGCAGAAGGTTCGCATATCCTTGAATTACAGAGATAGGGGTTCTCAATTCGTGGGATGCATCGGATACAAATTGATTTTGCTGTTCCACAGAACTTTCAATTCTGTCCAGCATTTCATTAAAAGTTTTTGCAAGGTCCTTTAATTCATTTTTTGAACCCTTTACATTAAGACGTTTATCCAGAGCATTTATAGATATCTCCCTTACAGTATCTGTCATACTTTTTAACGGAGATAAAAATTTTTTACTGGCTTTTGAACCTACAATGCTAATAATAAATAATCCTATAACATTGGATATAAATATAATACCTCCTAAAATTGACATATAATCAGCATTTATTCCCTTATCCATGTAGTATTTAAAGCTGGCCATTATACAGACTCCTATTAGTGAGAAAACCATGATGAAACTAAATACATAAGTTATTGTAATTTTAAAAGTTAATGAAAATCTAAATTTTTCTAAAATATTCCAAGCAATATCTTCTATAAGATCATATAAAAATTTAAAAATCATCTTTGAAAATGAAAATAGTATTTTTATGATTTTAAACAGTATTTTATACAGAGATTTTCTATTATTCATACCTAAATTGATACCCCACTCCACGAATGGTATATATATACTTTTTGTTGAATTTATCATCAATTTTACTTCTTAAATAACGAATATACACATCTACTATATTTGTATCTCCTAAATAATCATATCCCCAGACTTTTTCTAGGATATTTTCCCTGGAAAGTGCAATATTTTTATTCACCATTAAATATTTTAAAAGATCAAATTCCTTTTTCGTTAAATCTATTCCTGCGTTTTCATATGTAACAATATGTCTGCCAATATCCATTTGCAGCCTACCTGCGTTAATAATATTATTAATTTCTACATTATTATTGCTTTTATGTTTAAACACCACCCTAATTCTTGCAAGAAGTTCCTCTATAGCAAAGGGTTTTGTCATATAATCCTCTGCACCTATATCAAGTCCCATAACCTTATCCATAATCTCATCCTTTGCAGTAAGCATGATAACGGGAATTTCCGAGGTTTGCCTAAGTCTTCTAAGTACTTCCATTCCATTGAGGGAGGGAAGCATAACATCAAGTATTATAAGGTCATAGCCTCCTTTTAGGGCTTTTTCCAATCCCACTCTTCCATCTCCAGTCTGATCAACCATATACCCTTCATGTTCAAGTTCCAGCTGAACAAATCTGGCTATTTTCACTTCATCTTCAACAATAAGAATTCTTTTACCAGCCATTATATACACCCCTTTTCAGTTCACAATTCACAGTTCATAATGCACAATTTATTATACTTAGTGTATGCTAAATTTATTATACTATCAAGTGATTCTTAGGTTCAGGTGGAGTTTGCTCATGAGAAATACTTTTCTCCACCTGAACCTTATTAACAGTATTCTTAGTGTCTTTAGCACTTAGAATACGTTATCCTTTAGGGGAAGAACTTATCCAGGCGCGTAGCAGTGCTTATTCCCCACTTTGAAGAAGCTGGGGTGTTAGCTAATTACAGCGTTCGGATAAAATTTAAAGCCTGCTTTATGAAAAATCACAAGCAGGCCCCTGTTTAGGCATTATTAAATTCTTTTGTTATTTTATCTTTGACATCTGTGACTACATTTGTAACCTTGTCTATTTTACTATTGATATTTAAATCTTCTCCATTTTCTCTATGAAATCTTATTTTACAACCTGTAACTAGGGCAATTATAAGGAATACTACCGCCACTGGCATTGCCACTATAACAAATATTGCTGCTAAAGTAGATGGTATATTCAATATGGTCTTTTTATCCTTTGATATTACAAATTTTATTTTATTGGCCCTAGTAATTAATCTTTTTACTTTTCCCATAAAATCTGAATTGCCAGTACATTCCTTTTCCGGTTTAATCTTATCTTGTTCTTCAAGATAGGAAAGTGCTTCAACTATATCCCCATTACATTTTTCCAGTGCTTCTTTTGCTTCTTTATATCCTACATTAGCTCTTTTCCTCAATAGGTCAATCTGTTCAATACTAATTGACATTTTAAATTCCTCCAATTCATTTTTACTATGATATTAATCTTTTCTTATCTGCAAATACTTTTTTATAGTTATATGATAAAGATTAATGATTAAAACAAAATTAGTAAAAGATTAAAATCTCATTAGAAAATTAACGCAAAAATATATTATATCAATAAAGATTATTCTTAAAACTTCTTTTTTTCTTCATATTTATTATTGACAAAAATTTTTAAAAGCTTTATATTAAATTTATGGATAAATTATATTTATAAATCATATATATCGAATAATAAGTATTATTATAAGAATATAACTAGGAGGTTTTATTATGTCAAATAACAAAATTTGTGAATCAGCAGATAAAGTATTAGAAAATTTTATAAGTTCTCTAGATAATGTACAAACTTCACACCACAGAGTGGACAGTCAGAAAATCAAATGTGGTTTTGGACAACTGGGAGTATGCTGTAAACTGTGTGCCAACGGTCCCTGTAGAATAACACCTACATCTCCAAAAGGCATATGTGGTGCTAATGCAGATACCATAGTTGCCAGAAATTTTCTACGGGCTGTAGCTGCAGGAAGTGGCTGTTATATTCATATAGTAGAAAATACAGCTAGGAATGTGAAATCCCTTGGAGAAACCCGTGGGGAAATAAAAGGAATAAATGCCTTAAATAATCTGGCAGAAAAACTAGGTATAACAGAACCTGACCTCCACAAAAAAGCTGTCTTAGTAGCGGATGAAATATTGAAAGATTTATATAAACCAAAATTCGAAAAAATGGAGGTTATAAACAAAATAGCCTATGCACCTAGACTTAAAAACTGGGAAGAATTGAATATAATGCCTGGAGGCGCAAAATCAGAAGTTTTTGATGGCATAGTAGAGACTTCCACAAATCTAAATAGTGATCCTGTCAACATGCTTTTAACCTGTTTAAAACTTGGAATATCCACTGGAATTTACGGTCTTACCCTTACCAATTTACTAAACGACATTATTTTAGGTGAACCTGAAATAAGACCTGCAAAGGTTGGTTTTAAAGTAGTAGACCCTGATTATATAAACTTGATGATAACAGGTCATCAGCATTCCATGATTGCCCATCTTCAGGATAAACTTATTGAACCTGAAGTTATCAAAAAAGCTCAGGCAGTTGGTGCCAAAGGCTTTAGATTAGTAGGCTGTACTTGTGTGGGACAGGATTTACAATTGAGAGGCAAACACTATACTGAAGTTTTTTCAGGTCATGCCGGAAATAATTTTACAAGTGAAGCTCTAATAGCTACAGGAGGTATAGATGCCATAGTATCAGAGTTTAACTGTACTCTTCCCGGTATTGAACCAATAACCGATAAGTTCCTGGTTAAAATGATATGTCTTGACGATGTAAGTAAAAAATCCAACGCAGAATATATAGAATACTCCTACAAAGATAGAGAAAAAATAAGCAGTCATATTATAGAAGAAGCAATTGAAAGCTATAAGGAAAGAAGACCTAAAATTAAAATTAATATTCCTAAAAATCATGGTTTTGACGATGCAATAACCGGTGTAAGTGAAACTTCTCTTAGAGAATTTTTAGGAGGCAGCTGGAAACCTCTTGTAGATCTCATAGCCTCCGGGAAAATAAAAGGTGTAGCTGGAATAGTAGGTTGCTCAAATCTAACCGCCAAAGGCCACGATGTATTTACAGTAGAACTTACAAAAGAACTTATAAAGAGAAATATAATTGTGCTCTCTGCAGGGTGCTCCAGCGGTGGTCTTGAAAATGTAGGGCTTATGTCACCTAGTGCTGCAGAACTTGCAGGAGACAGTTTGAAAGAAGTATGTAAAAGCCTTGGTATACCACCTGTATTAAATTTTGGTCCTTGTCTTGCCATTGGAAGACTTGAAATTGTGGCAAAGAAATTGGCAGAGTACTTGAATATAGATATTCCTCAGCTTCCACTAGTTCTTTCAGCACCTCAGTGGCTTGAAGAACAAGCTCTTGCAGATGGAAGTTTCGGACTTGCACTTGGGCTTCCTCTTCATCTTGCCATATCCCCATTCATAGGAGGAAGTAAAGTTGTTACAAAAGTTCTCTGTGAAGATATGGTAAACCTTACAGGTGGAAAACTTATAGTGGAGGACGATATAGTAAAAGCTGCGGATAAATTAGAAGAAGCCATACTTGAAAGAAGAAAAAATTTAGGTCTTAATTAAAATTTAAAGGGTGGTTTTTATGAAAAGGATAATGATAAATAAAGACTTATGTACTGGATGCTTAAATTGCACTTTGGCCTGTATGGCAGAACACAATAAAAATGGTAAATCCTTCTTCAATCTGGATCTTGAAGACATTTCTCTTGAAAGCAGAAATCATATATCCAAAGATGAACATGGAAATAAACTTCCTATATTTTGCCGCCACTGTGATGATGCTGAATGTGTGATAACCTGTATGAGCGGAGCTATGACCAAGGATACTGAAACCGGCCTGGTTTCCTATGATGAAGACAAATGTGCCAGCTGCTTCATGTGCGTCATGTCCTGTCCATATGGAGTCCTAAAACCAGATACTAAAACAAAGAGTAAAGTGGTGAAATGCGACTTGTGCGGTGATAGAGATACTCCAAGATGTGTTGAAAATTGTCCTACAGGAGCAATTTATATAGAAAAGGAGGAAGGGCTTTTATGAAGAATTTAATAAAAAAACTGCACCCCAACAAATATGTGATAATAGGAGCCAGTGCCGCTGGAATAAATGCTGCCAAAACCTTGAGAAAACTGGACGGTAACTCCCGCATAACAATTATATCAAAAGACAAAAGTGTCTATTCAAGATGTATGCTCCACAAGGTACTTGATGGAAGCAGAAATTTAAACACCATAAACTTTATAGAAGATGACTTCTTCCAAAAATACAACATAAATTGGATAAAAGGTGCTGAAGTTGACCATATAGACAGTTTAAGTAAAAAAGTACACTTGAAAGATACAAGGAACTTTAAATATGACAAGCTTCTCATAGCTTCCGGAGCCTCTTCTTTTGTTCCTCCTGTCAAAAATTTAAGGGAAGGAAAGGGTGTATACTGTCTTAGAAATTTTGAAGATGTGATTTCTATAAAAGAAAGAGCCAAAGAGTCCAAAAGTGCAGTAATACTTGGTGCAGGATTAGTTGGAATAGACGCACTTTTAGGTATTATGGAAAAAGGTATTAAAATATCTCTGGTGGAAATGGGAGATAAAATTCTTCCCCTTCAGCTTGACAATAAGGCATCCTCTATATACGAAAAACTTTTGAAAGAAAAAAATGTGGATATTTTTACCTTAACCAAATTGGAAGAAGTGATTCTGGATAAAAATGGTTATGTTCAAAAAGCAGTGTTGTCAAATTCATCTTCTATAGATTGTGACATGATAATTGCAGCTGCTGGTGTGCGTCCCAATATAGACTTTATAAAAAATACAGATATAAAAGTTGAAAAGGGAATTTTAATAGATAAGCACTGTAAAACCACAGTAGATGACATATATGCAGCAGGAGATGTGACCTTCACTGCACCAATATGGCCCATAGCAGTAAAACAAGGTATAATCGCTGCTTACAACATGGCATCTATAAAAAAAGAATTGGATGATAATTTTGGCATGAAAAATTCTATGAATTTACTGGGGGTTCCCTGCGTATCCCTTGGAAAAGTCAATACTCCCGATGACTCTTATACCATAAATACTCTAGAATGGGAAGGCGTTTACAAGAAAATAATACACAAAAATGGTATAATTACAGGCGCACTGTTAGTAGGTGATATATCTTACTCTGGAGTACTTGGACATCTTATAAAGAATAAAATAGATATAAGTCATATTCATAAAAATATTTTTGACATAGATTACTCTGACTTTTATAGTGTAAAAGAAAATGGTGAATACAGCTATAAACTGAGCGTATAAATAATGGGAACTGTATAAAAAGATTTATTTATGTTTTTATACAGTTCTTTCATTAATAATATAAGTTATAGATTTTTAACTACCAAATCTCCCATTTCCTCTGTCCCTACAATTTTTGAACCTTCTGTAGCTATATCTAAGGTTCTATAGCCTTCTTTTAAAACCTTTGATATAGAATTTTCTATATCTTGCGAAGGTGCTTCCATATTAAAACTATATTTAAGCATCATAGCTACACTCATCAATGTACCAATAGGATTGGCCTTGTTCTGCCCTGCAATATCTGGTGCAGAGCCATGTATAGGTTCATACAATCCAAAAGAATCTTCCCTTACACTGGCAGACGGCAGCATTCCAAGGGAACCTGTAAGCATTGAAGCCTCATCGCTTAAAATATCTCCAAACATATTCTCCGTTAGAATTACATCAAACTGCCTAGGATTTTTAATAAGCTGCATGGCAGCATTATCTACATACATATAATTTAATTCTATATCTTTATATTCTTTTGCAATTTCACTTACAATTTCCCTCCACAGCTTAGAGCTTTCAAGCACATTGGCTTTATCTACTAAAGTAAGTTTTTTGTCCCTTTTTTTAGCAATTTCAAAGGATTTCCTGGCAATTCTATCTATTTCAAAACTGGAATAGCTAATAGTATCCCAGGCTTTTTGACCTCCTTCTATATTCACCCTATTTTTTTCTCCAAAATATGCTCCTCCGGTTAATTCTCTAACTATCATTATATCAAGACCTTCTCCCAGTACCTCTGACTTCAAATTTGAAGCAGATTTAAGCTGTGGAAACAATATGGCAGGTCTTAAATTAGCAAATACCCCAAGGGTTTTTCTTATGCCCAGAAGTCCCGCCTCAGGTCTCAAATTTCCAGGTAGTTTATCCCATTTAGGTCCTCCTACTGCTCCTAAAAGTACTGCATCACTATTTTTACAAACTTTTATAGTATCCTCTGGCAGTGGTGTCCCTTTTTCATCTATGGCACTGCCTCCTAAAAGTACTTCTTCATATTGGAGATCAAATTTATACTTGCTGGCTACAGCTTTTAAAACTTTCTTTCCCTGAGTAATTATCTCTTTTCCAACTCCATCTCCTGGTATAATAGCTACTTTCACTTGTTTTCCACCTCTTTTTTTATATAGTTTATAAGTCCTTGAGATTCTATTATCTTCTGCATGAATTCTGGAAAAGGTGCTGCCTTATAGGTTTTATTTTTGGTTATATTGGTAATTACTCCTGAATTTACATCAATAGATATCTCATCATTTTCTTCTATATCCCTTGCAGCTTCCCTGCATTCCATTATAGGAAGCCCAATATTTATAGAATTTCTAAAAAATATTCTGGCAAAAGTCTCTGCTATTACACAGCTAATTCCCGCTGCCTTAATGGCTATGGGGGCATGTTCTCTTGAAGAGCCACATCCAAAATTTTTGCCTGCTATAATTATATCTCCTTTATTTATTTTCTTTGAAAAATCTTTATCCAAATCTTCCATACAGTGAGAAGCAAGTTCCTTTTCATCACTGGTATTTAAATATCTAGCCGGAATTATAACATCTGTATCAATATTGTCTCCATATTTAATAGTCTTTCCCTTTATCATTTTACTACCTCCTCTGGTGATGAAATCTTTCCCGTTACAGCAGAAGCTGCTGCTACTGCTGGACTTGCTAAATAAACTTCACTTTCTACATGTCCCATTCTTCCTATAAAATTTCTATTTGTAGTGGCTACAGCCCTTTCTCCTTTTGCAAGTATACCCATGTGTCCTCCAAGACATGGGCCACAAGTGGGTGTGCTTACCACAGCCCCTGCTTCTATGAATATCTCTAAAAGTCCTTCTTTCATGGCTTGAAGATATATCTTTTGTGTTGCAGGGAATATAATAGTCCTTACATTAGGGTTTACCTTTTTCCCTTTTAAAACTTTAGCCGCAGATCTAAGATCTCCTATTCTTCCATTGGTACAGGAGCCTATAACCACTTGATCTATTTTTACATCTCCAACCTCATCAATAGCTCTGGTATTTTCAGGTATATGCGGAAATGCTACCGTAGGACGAATTTTAGATAAATCTATTTCTATAACTTTACTATATTCTGCATCCTCATCTGCTTCGTATATAGTATAACTTCTATTTGAATGCTCTTTTACATATTCTATAGCTTTTTCATCTACCGGGAAAATTCCATTTTTAGCACCTGCTTCAATAGCCATGTTAGATATGGTAAATCGATCATCCATGGATAATTCTTTTACTCCTTCTCCCGTAAATTCCATGGAATTATAAAGAGCTCCGTCTACTCCTATCATTCCAATAATGTGGAGAATAATATCTTTCCCACTTACCCAGGGATTTAATTTTCCCTCAAGTACAAATTTTATAGCCTCAGGCACTTTAAACCAGGCTTCTCCAGTGGCCATTCCTGCAGCCATATCTGTACTGCCCACTCCTGTGGAAAAAGCTCCTAAAGCACCATAAGTGCAGGTGTGTGAGTCTGCCCCTATTATTACATCTCCACACACTGCCAATCCTTTTTCAGGAATCAATGCGTGCTCAATTCCCATCTGACCTATTTCAAAATAATTTTTGATATCCATGTCTTTGGCAAATTCTCTTACAAACTTGCACTGTTCTGCTGATTTTATATCCTTATTAGGAGTAAAATGATCTGGAACAATTGCAACCTTTTCCTTGTGAAAAACTTTATTGCTTCCAATTTTATTAAATTCATTTATAGCTACCGGAGTAGTTATATCATTTCCAAGTACTAAATCCAATTTTACTTTTATTAATTCTCCCGCTTTTACACTATCCAGCCCTGCATGGGAAGCTAGTATTTTTTGCGTCATGGTCATTGCCACATAAATCACTCCTATCAAAATTTTATATTAATGTTTATTTTATATAATATTTACTGATTGACTGGGGTTTTCGGTAAGTTCTTTGAGTAATTTTCATAATATAATTTATTTACAGCATTTATAAAAGCTATACCGCTGGCTTCTACGATATCCGTACTTATACCTTTTGCTGAAAATATTTTACCTTCCTTTTCAATTCTTACAGTAACTTCTCCCATTGCATCTTTTCCACTCCCTACAGCTTTTATAAAGTAATCATTTAAAGTAACGTCTATGCCAGTAGCCTTTTCAATAGCTTTAAATGTAGCGTCTACAGGTCCATCTCCACAAGAAGCTTCACTTATTTTTTTTCCGTTACATTCAATCTCCACAGTAGAAGTAGACACTACAGTGTTTCCTGTAAAAACCTGATAATACTTTAACTTAAATACTTCTGGAACATGAAATATTTCATTTTTTACAAGGCTTTCTATATCCTCATCTGATATATGCTTTTTCTTATCTGCCAGCTCTTTAAATTTTTTAAAAATTTCATCTGTTTTTTCTACACTTAAATCTTTATATCCCATTTCATGTAAATGTTCTACAAAAGCATGTCTACCAGAATGTTTGCCTAAAACTATAAAATTTTTCTTAAGTCCTACGGACTCCGGTGTCATAATTTCATAGGTCTCTCTGCAATTTAATACTCCATGTTGGTGTATGCCAGATTCATGGGCAAAAGCATTAGCTCCCACTATTGCCTTATTTCCTTGAACTTGCATGCCTGTTACATGGCTTACTATACTGCTGGTTTTAGTTATCTCCTCTGTTACAATATCTGTATGACAGTTAAAACTATCCGCTCTTGTACTGATTGCCATTACAATTTCTTCAAGGGCTGCATTGCCTGCCCTTTCTCCAAGTCCATTTATGGCACATTCAATTTGCTCTGCACCATTTTCAATAGCTTCCAGAGAATTTGCCACAGCCAAGCCTAAATCGTTATGACAGTGTACACTTATAATGGCCCTATCAATATTTTTTACATTTTCTTTAATTCCTTTAATAAATGCACCATACTCTAAAGGAGTAGTATACCCTACTGTATCTGGTATATTTACTATATCTGCACCTGCTTCTATAACAGCTTCTAAAACTTTATATAGAAATTCAGGTCTGGTCCTTGTGGCATCTTCTGGTGAAAATTCTATACTAGGACATAATCCCTTAGCATATCTTACCATATCTGCCGACCTTTTTAAAACTTCTTCTGGTTTCATTTTTAACTTATGCTCCATGTGAATATCTGATGTGGCAAGAAAAATATGAATTCTGGGTTTTAAGGAACCTTTGAGAGCTTCCCAGGCACAATCTATATCCTCTTTTGAAGCTCTCGCAAGTCCCACTATGACGGGTCCCTGTATATTTTCAGCAATAGCCTTAACTGCCTCAAAGTCTCCATGTGAAGCTTTAGGAAAGCCAGCTTCTATAATATCTACAGACAATTTTTGAAGTTGTTTTGCAATGGTAAGTTTATCATTTATATTCAGACTCACTTTAGGCGTCTGTTCTCCATCCCTTAATGTAGTATCAAATATATATATTTTCTTTGTCATAAAAATTCCTCCCTTTTTATAATTCACAATTTAGTTTACAGTTTTAAATATAAAAAAACAGACTTCTCTATGGGGCGAGAAGTCTGTCGCGGTGCCACCCAAATTTTTTCTCAATTAAATAACGGCATAAACCGATAGAGCTTACTAAAATTTCAGCTTATAACTCCAGGGCGAGTTCAACCTGTATGATTTATGGGCTTTCACCTATCCTCACTCGCTTTTAAATTCAATTCACATGTCTACTATTCCCTATCATAGTTTTTACAATGCACAATGCACAATTTACAAATTTTTTCTTTTTAAATATAAAAACAGACTCCTCATGGGGCGAGAAGTCTGTCGCGGTACCACCCAAATTTTTTCTTAATCAAATAACGACATATTGCCGGCACAGCCTACTGAAATTTCAGCCTGCAACTCCGAAGTGAGTTCAATGTGTACCATTTATGGGTTCCCACCTTTCCCCAATCTCTTTAAAATACAAACACATTTACTAATCTCCATCTTAGTCTTTATAATCAACTATATACCTGTCAGTATATTATAAATTAAATTTACTGTCAATAGATAAATAACTTTTATTACAATAAAAATTTGTTCACTTTTTGTTTTAACTCGCCGGAAACTTGTTCCAAATCTGCTGTAAGATTTTTAACATTTTTCATTTTTTCTCTTACTTCAAGGGTAGAGGCTGTTATTTCTTCAGAAGATGCAGCTATTTCCTGTGTAACTGAAAGTATGGAATCCATTGAAGAACTAACCACATCCTTATTTTTATAAACTTCTTCTATCTGGGATACATTTTTTTCAATTACCTTTGGCATATTTTCCATAAAATCAATCACCTTGCCTAATGTCTGTTTTGTTTCATTTATAGTATCAACCTGAGATTCTATTACTTTACTTGAAGTCTCCACACTACCTGCAGAAATATTAACTGTATCTAT
>ENA-UOOE01000702-UOOE01000702.1-fermentation-metagenome-genome-assembly--contig:-NODE-702-length-31242-cov-3.494725_pt1 | contig 31242 bp, 25 predicted proteins | sample MGYA00245776_ERZ724021 | MGnify/ENA primary metagenome ERZ724021 (study PRJEB28704, sample SAMN03018321) | fermentation metagenome | biome: anthropogenic terrestrial biome; feature: soil; material... | reverse complement strand
GAGGAGGTTCCCTTTCAGAGCTTTGAAAACCCCGGCTTCTTTAAACGGCTACGACAGCTAGTGGGCATAGAAATATAAGAGAGTGGAGGGGCAGGGTTTTGGCTTTATTAGATTTTCTGAACAAATTTTTGAATCGCGAAGAGGAATGCAGCAAAGAGACAGCCAAGCAGCGCTTGCAATTGGTATTGGTCCAAGATCGGGCCAGTGTTAATCCCAGGCTCCTCGAAGCGCTAAAAGAGGATTTAATTGGGGTTATCTCCCATTATCTTGAGATCGACAGATCAGCGATGGAGATTAATCTTGAGAGTGGTGGAGGAGATACAGTGGCCCTAGTTGCTAATATCCCAGTTAAGGAAGTTAGGCGCGACTCGAGGAAAAAGAAATAATTGGCAGCTTTGCCGCTTGCCACCGAAGGGGAAATCATTTATCATTAGTATATAAGGATCTAGCGGAGGGATTAGGGTGGAGAGGCGGCTTTTAAAATATCTAGACTGGGGCCTACTTGTGGCAGTATTGGCTTTGATCGGAATAGGCCTTGTGTCAATTTTCAGCGCTACCCATACCAATAAGGCGCTGAATTACGGCGATGCCTTCTTCTTTTTTAAGAAGCAGGTTATTGCCGCTATAGTAGGTCTTATTATTGGCAGTATCCTTTTGAGGATGGATCACCGTACATTGGGCAAGCTTGCCTGGCCTATTTATGGTATAAGTATGGCCCTCCTTCTAATCGTGGTTGTGGTGGGCCGTGAAGTCAATGGCGCCAAAAGCTGGCTCTATATTGGCTCTTTTGGGATTCAGGTTTCAGAGTTTGCAAAAGTGGGGATCATCATCGCCCTGGCCCAGTATCTGTCAGGTAAAGAGGATCTGGATACCTGGCGGGGCTTACTCGGGCCGCTGCTGATGGTGGGTGCCCCGATGCTTTTGATCCTCAAGCAGCCGGATCTGGGTACGGCTATGGTTTTTGTGGCTATTGCTTTCGGAATGCTTTTTATGGCAGGGGCTAGACCCGCACATCTGGGCATCTTGGCTGGTGTGGGGCTTTTTGTCCTATTTCCTGCTGCTTATTTTTTCTTTCTCAAGCCCTATCAGCGGATGCGCCTTTTGATCTTTCTCAATCCTTATCAGGATGCCAAGGGCAATGGCTATAATATCATTCAATCCATGATTGCAGTTGGCAGTGGCAGGCTCTTTGGCGAAGGAATATTCCGTGGTAGTCAGGCGCAATTGAACTTTCTCCCGGAACACCATACAGACTTTATTTTCCCCGTCATCGCAGAGGAAACGGGCTTTATTGGCAGTATGGTGGTTTTGGGTCTCTTCTTTTATCTCCTGTGGCGGATTTTGCATGTGATTTCAGAGTCTCGTGATCTGTACAGCACTCTTCTGTGCACAGGGATCTTCTCTATGTTCCTCTTTCATATCCTGATCAACATCGGCATGACTATCGGTATTATGCCGATCACAGGAATTCCACTACCTTTTCTCAGCTATGGTGGCAGTTCGCTGATGGCAAATCTTATCTGTATTTCCCTTGTTGTAAATGTTTATATGCGGAGACAAAAAATAATTTTCTAACTAGGGAGGAATTTCTCTCCCTGGGGCGAACTATAACTATAGAGCTTTAGTAACTCGATTTACTAAAGTGTTACCAAGTGAATTTAATGTTTTGGAGGAATAGTAGTTGGCTCGAGGCAAAAGAATAACAAGCAAAATGGTGGCGGAGCGGGCTGGAGTATCTTGTACAGCAGTCTCCTTTGTCCTCAATGGAGATCCCCAGGGCAAGATTAGCCAGGAGACCCAAAGACGGATTCGCAAGGCCATGGCTGATCTTGGCTATAAGCCAGATTTGCTCGCCCGTTCCATGCGCACACGTAAGACCCAGACAATTGGTATCATTACTACAGGGATCGCTGGGGCTTGGTTCACCAGGATCGTGTTGGGTGCAGAGGAAGCCTTGCGTGCTGAAGGTTACCAGATTCTTTTAGGCAGTATCAGTGAAGGTCCCATAAAGGCCAAGAGTATTAGCTCGAGTATAGATCTGCTTCTGTCACGGCAGGTGGATGGGCTGATTATCATCACAGGTTCTGAACCTCAGGATGAGGAAGCACTTTCTTCACTTATTGACTCAGGCGTACCCGCAGTGCTTGTTAACTATTATTCAAAGCACCGTCTTCCCTTTGGTCGTGTCTATATTGGTTATAGTGATGCTGCGACCCGGGCTGTGGAGCACTTAGTTAGCCTTGGTAAGAAGAGGATTGCTTTTTTGGGAGGACCAATAGAGGGAAGGGGGGCAATTGGCTTCAACCGTGAGATTTATTTAGGCTACCGCCAGGGATTGGGGAAATGCTCTCTTCCCTATCTGCAGGAGCTAGTGTGCTCTTGGACAGCTATTTCAACTACCTACGAATATGGCAAGGAAATGGCAGAGAAGGTTTTAGCCTTAGAACCTGATGCTGTTTATTGCCTTAACGACTATATCGCCTTGGGTCTGCTTTCGTCGTTGAGAAAGATTGGTGTAGCGGTACCAGATGAATTGGCAATTATGGGCAACGACGATATTGAGGCTGCGAGGTTTGTGGATCTGTCGTTGTCTAGTGTAGATATGATGCTGGAAGACTGTGGCGAATTGGCAGGAAAACTTATCCTTCAGATGCTGAATGGAAAGAAGTCGAAGTTGCCACTTTATGGGCCTGCAAAAGTAAAGGCTAGAGCCTCTACAATGGGCAGAACTGAAGATTAATATTATTATAAAAGGATTTTTCGGAGAAGGGGGAATATTTTGTATGTATAAAATGTTAGCAATATGAATTACCCACATATAGCACAATTACTATCGTAATTTTGACATTGTATAGGAGAATTGAAATTATGCCCAAAGAAAAGGATTATGTTGGGAGCAGGGGAAGCCTTGCGTGCTGAATGGTATTAAATTCTCTTGGGCAGCATCCTGTAAAAGTGAAAGTTCGAGCCTCTACAGTCTAGGGTAAGGATCTGATTTTTTTATGATCAAAGGCTATGGTCTCGGCGGCTATAGAGCAAGGTCTGGGTCTATTAGAATTATATCCAAATGCAAGTTGTAGCGATGAATTTAGTCACTTAATTTACTAAAATTCTAACGTAAAGAGTTAGCATGTATCTAGCTAAGTTTTTGTATTGGAGGTGTAGATAATGAAAGTTTACATCATCACCGATCTGGAAGGTTCTGCCGGGATCCTCAATCGGGACGATTATGCATCTCATCAAGGACGTTACTACGAACAAGCCAAAAGATTAGTTACTCTTGAAGTGAACGCAGCCATAGAGGGAGCTGTTGATGCGGGAGCTACGAAATTTTTAGTAGTGGATGGTCATGGCCCGGGAGGAATCTGTCAAGAATTATTACATCCCCAGGCGCAGCTGTTTGCAGGTAGACCCCTTTCTTTCCCGTTTGGCCTAGACGCATCATTCTCCTGTGCTATGATGGTGGGACAACACGCCAAAGCAGGAACTATAGATGGGCATCTAGCACATACAGGATACCAGGCTGTGGCAGATTTGGTTTTGAACGGTCTTTCTATGGGTGAGCTGGGGTTGAATATGCTGCTAGCTAGTTACTTTTTCGTGCCCACTGTGATGGTGGCAGGGGATGTGGCTGCCTGTCGGGAGGCAGAAGCGCTTGTACCTCAGGTTCAGGTAGCAGCGGTTAAAGAGGGGATTAACTGGGGGTCAGCTGTGCATCTACATCCTGAAAAAGCTAGAGCTCTTATCCGAGAGCAAGCAAAGAGAGCAGTGAGAAGCCTAAAGGAGATTCCCTGCTTTATGCTTGATGCACCGTATAAAAGAAAAGTGGAATATTGGGGCACATCAGCTGCTCAGAAAAATATTAAAGAGGATGAAACAGAGGATCTGCTAGAACTGTTGAAACGCGGGTACTAAAAAGGAGAAATATTTCGAGGAAGGAAGTTATCCATGGAAAAGCATGCTATCAGTGGTGGTAGGCCTGTGAGGGAAAAGCCATTTCCCACCTAGGATCATGTTTGAGAGGCAGCAGTGGAAGTTGTTGAATAATCCATGCAGGAGATCAGGCTCTGGATTGCTATGGAGGAGGTATACTGTTGATGCCTTTGAGAAGGGTATAGCAAAATATTAGGGCACAGAATATGTCACAGCCACAAACTCAGACACTGCAGCTGTGCACACGACTTTGGTAGATTTGAAGCTAGAGCCGCTAGATAGGTGCTCACCCCTCCTATTACGGATCTTGGCACTGTGGGACCAATTCTCTTTCAGAACTGTATTCCTGTTTTTGCAGATGTGGACTATCACACCATGAATATAGCAGCTGAGGCAATCGAGAACTGAATCAGTGAGAAGACTTGGGCTATCATAGTGGTGAACCTGGCCAGACAAAATGCAGATCTGGCTCCTATCTTAGAGCTTGCTAAACCCTAAAATCTCTACGTGATTGAGGACTGTGCTCAAGCTCATGGTGCAAAGTACAAGGAAAGATATTTAGGCAGCTTAGGTCAGATCAGCGCCATGAGTTTGATGTGTGGTAAACATATAACTTTAGCTGGCCAGGGAGCATGGTGCTCACCGATGACGAGCAGTGTGCGCTTTAAGAGCGCTTGATTGTCACCCAGGTTGATATATTTTTTTGCATCTGCACCCTGTATCCAATACCTGCGATGTCTATGGAGCCGGCAAGCCAACTCGTATTGTCAATTCACCTGTGGACATAAGACAAAAATCAGGCAGCCTGCCGATGAGCGAGGGGATCGGAGGTAGGGTCTATGAGATTCCCTGGTTTAAGCGCTACAAGCCTGAGTTAATTGAGGAGTATGCGTTAGCTTTCCGTAAAGTGCAGCGTAATTTGCCCGTGACAGTGCACATCAACTACGAATTCGATGCTGGACACACTTACCCCAGACCTAACTATTGGTATTGGAGGAGGGCTCGAGCCTTTTGAGCGAGCAGTAGCTGCCTGTCCCGGGACAATATTTTTAGGACATGTACCTGGCTTTTGGGCTCATATCTCAGGGGATGGCAGGTTGATAAGGAGGCCTATCCCGCATGGAAGGTTATAGCAGGAGGAAAGTTAATTGAGATGCTCAGAAAATATCCCAATCTTTACTGCGACCTGTCAGCGGGATCGGGTCTCAATGCTCTTAGGCGGGATCCTGAGTTTGCCAAAGAGTTTCTTCTGGAGTTTCAAGATCGGATCCTCTATGCCCGGGACTATTTTGACAACAGACACCAGGAGTTCCTAAATGAGCTAGGCTTACCACTTGAGGTATTAGGGAAGCTCTATGCTGGGAATGCTTTGAAGTTGGTTCCAGTGGGAAAATACGAGGGAGTGAGAAAATGTTTATTGACATTCATGTCCATACCCGTAAAATACCAGGCCCACCGCGTTTGGATGGCAGGCAGGCTTATACCACACCAGAGCAGCTTTTAAAGCGCTATGATAAACTAGGTATAGAGCAGGCAGTATTGCTTCCTGATGTGAACCCAGAGTGCTCTTTTGCACCCCAGTCCAACCAAGAGATTATGGAGCTTTGCCAGGTTTATTCCGGTAGGTTCATCCCCTTTTGCAATATAGATCCCAGGGCAGTGTCGTATTCTCCGGATGCGCCGTTGGATCATTTGTTAGGTTTTTATAAAAGTCAGGGATTTAAGGGAGTTGGGGAGGTTTGTGCAAACCTGCCTTTTCTAGATCCCTTGGTACAGAATCTATTTAAGCATTCACAAAATGTTGGCCTTCCCCTAACCTTCCACATTGCGGCTCAAATTGGCAATATCTATGGTCTCTATGATGCTCCAGGCCTGCCTCAGCTGGAGCGGAGCCTCCAGCTCTTCCCCAAACTTAAGTTCTTTGCCCACTCCCAAACCTTTTGGGCAGAGATAGGAAGACTCAAGACACCAGCAGATAGATACGGTTACCCAAATTACCCTATAGACGAGGAGGGGGTAGTGCCAACACTATTTCGCTGCTATGAGAACCTCTATGGGGACTTATCCGCAGGTAGCGGCTGCAATGCCCTCACGCGGGATAAGGACTATGCTGTGCAGTTTCTTGTGGAGTTTCAGGATCGGCTGATGTTCGGTACAGATATCTGTGCACCCGATACCCCCACACCTTTAGTAGATTTTCTTTTGGAGCTACAAAGGGAAAAGCGAATTAGTGAAGAAGTATTCAATAAGATAGCAAAGGAGAATGCCAAAAAGCTTCTTGAACTTTGAGGGGGTTACTTTGTGAGAACGTTTGAAGTTACTTTTCCTAATCTAAATACTCAATTTTACTCAAAATGCATAACTGCTCTGATCGTGGCACCGGACAAAATCAGCTTCTCCAAAGGCGCCATGCTGTTCACCCATGGCTGGGGAGGTAATCGCTTTCAGCATCAGGACAAGATGGACTATACAGCAGATAAGTTTGATCTTATTTGTATTTCTACAGAATATCGCCAAAGCGGTTATGACTTCGACCCGATTCGGGGAGCAGGCTCATATGTACCGTATGATGCTAGCTTCTATCAGGTTGTTGACTGCCTTTCCGCGTTGCGTTATGTGTTGGATATGTAGGAATTAGATGGCAGTCGCATTTACCACTACGGTGGCAGCCAGGGAGGGCAGATCTGTCTTTTGAGCAGTATCTACGCTCCCAACACCTTCGCTGGGATTTATGCATCTTGCCCTGTAACCCATTTGGATGAAGGCAAGATTGCCTGGGCCGGCAGGGAATTTGCTCCCCATGAGCTAGCAATTCGAGATGTTGCTTTTCATGCTGAGCGAATCGGCTGCCCAATTTTCCTTGAGCATGGAACAGGGGATACAACAGTAAACTACGAGTCTCATACCAAGGCTTTAGTTTCCAAACTCCACTCTGCTGGCAAAAAGGTTCTTGTCCGCTACTATGAAGGTATGAAGGGGGAGAACATAATCTAGAGCCAGCCACTACCAAGCTAGAAGCTTTCAAGGCTTTAGCTCCGAAGCTAATTGAATGCAGAAAAGAGAACAAAGACCGCGACTTTAGCATGGAGAGCAAGGTACTTATTCCCTGCGGTGAGAGAACTCTGTTTGTGGATTGGTCCGAGATGCAGACCAGCACCCAGCTTCTGCGTTGGGTCTGATTTGGAGTAAAAGTCCCGATCATGCTAGGGGGCTTTCATTGGGGGAGGTAAAAGGATGAAGTTCTTTATTTCAACAGATCTGGAAGGAGTAGCAGTGGTAACTGGTGTGGCTGGGCAAGGATTAGATAAAGATTGTAAGCAATACGAGTTTGCCAGAAAAATGCTCACAGCCGAGACTAACGCTGCCATCGATGGGCTTTTGAGTGCTGGTGATGTAGAGATAATTGTCGGGGATAGACTAGCGATGGCACCTCAAACCTGATCTATGATGAGCTGAGGCGAGGAGTGAAGATTCTCTCTGGTGTGCCAAGGGCAAGACGACTGACAACTGTGGATGAATCCTTTGCAGGTGTGCTCCTAATTGGTTTTCATCCCATGGCTGGGGGAGTCAATGGAGTGCTCTCTCACTCGTTCTCCTCTGTTGCCATTCAGAACATGTGGCTCAATGGAAGGCTTGTGGGCGAGATTGGCCTTACTGCAGTGCAGGCAGGCTCCCTAGGTGTACCTGTGATCTTTGTCTCCAGCTGCAAAGCAGGTGTACAGGAGGCAAAAGATTGGATCCCAGGGGTGATGACTGTGGCAGTGAAGGAAGGCCTGGGCCGAACTGTGCCCTCTCTTTGCATCCTGAGGATGCTCAGGAGAAGATCCGCTACGGTGTCAAGAGGGCAGTAGCTAAGCTTTCTGATATTAAGCATGTACGTCTAGATCCACCCTATGAGTTGCGTGTTGAGTATAAGCTGGAGAGTATGGTGAATCTGAAGCGAAAGCCACAGGCTGGCAGAGAGCTGATGCAAGGACACTAGTGCGAAGATCTGATGATATTTTTAAAGTATTATAGGTTCCGTGAAACTGTAATCTGCCCAAGGCGCCGAGACTCTAAAAAGACTATGGCTGAATGTGAACTTGAAATCTAATTATCTTCTTTTGGGGAGAGCGGTTCTTTTTTGTGGTTTTAAAGTGTCTGAGGAACCGCTCCCCTTTCTGGAATATAGGGTAGTTAACAGTTAAGGTCAGTGGTAATGTTATCAAAAATTAAAATCTTTTTGATTGGGGAGGATTTTCGAATCAGGTGTAGAATATTATCAATAACAACATCAGTTAATGAGAGATACCGAAAACCTGCAGGCTAGGGATGAAAGCTCTACTCTCGTTCAGATACAAGATACTTCGGACGGGAATTGATGCATAAGTGCTCCCGGCAATCCCAGGGCTTGCTCCGGGTGTCAGCAGCGGAATCTTGGAATTGTTATTGATTATTAGTAAATCGATTTAGTGAAATCTATAGCCTTATAATGATACTTAGTTGTAGGAATAAAATAGCCAGATTCATTCAGAGGTTAGATTTATTGAGGGGAGAGCGAAAATGTTTCAAGAAATTTCAAAAGCAGTTATTGAAGGGCAAGCACCTTTGGTAGAAGAGTTAATAAAAAAGGCTTTATGCGAAGGTTCTAGTCCTGATGAGTTAATTCGAAATTCCTTGATAACCGGTATGGCAGTTGTGGGAGAGCGTTTTAAAAAGAATGAGTTTTATGTACCAGAAGTATTAATTGCAGCGCGAGCGATGAAGAGAGGACTTGCAATATTGGAACCGCTTTTGACAGAGCATGGATTAGAACCTGTTGCGACCTTGCTGATCGGTACTGTACAGGGGGATCTGCACGATATAGGTAAGAACCTGGTAGCGATGATGTTTGAAGGGGCTGGATTTAGAGTAATTGATCTAGGGATAGATGTAAAACCTGCACAATTTGTGGAGACGGTAGAAACTTATAAGCCGGAAATTGTAGCACTTTCTGCTTTGCTCACCACCACTATGCCCGCTATGATGGAGACAATAGACAGCTTGATGGCTTCAGGCCTGAGGGAGCAAGTAAAAGTGATAGTGGGAGGAGCTCCAGTAACAGGTAATTATGCTAGTGAGATTGGCGCTGACGGTTATGCTCCCGATGCAAGCTCTGCTGTGGATAAAGCTAAAGAATTGTTAGGGATCGATATTGCTGCAAGTTATCTATAGATTGCTCTGTTGTTAAGAGCGTCTAAGACAACAGAGCAATTTTCCAACAACTATTTGACTAGATTGAAGGTGGTGATTTCAGTGACACCCCAAGAACGCTTAATCGTTAATTTAAGTGGAGAACAGCCAGATCGAATTTCTTATGAATTTGGCTTTACACCACAACTTGTAAAAGAGTTTCAACAGAGAACCGGCAGCAATAATCCTGTAGAGTATTATGATTTTGATTATCGAGAGCTTTTTCTGTTACCAACGAACTCCCCCCACGATTTCTCTGATTTTTTAGGAGAGCTTCCTGCGGGCTCTGAAGTTGATGAATGGGGAGTCGGTCACAGACCTGGCTCTAAGTATCATTTTACTAAAATGATTCATCCCCTAGCAGGTAAGGCTCTAAATGCATTGGATAAATATCCATTTCCAGACATAGAGGCGGCCTATCGCAGTGCTCATTGGAAATCAGATGCAGCTTGCTTGCATGATCGGGGATATTTTGTACAGGGTTTTGCCGAACATATTTTTGAAAGGGCCTGGTACCTTAGAGGATTAGATAATTTATTGATGGATTTTTATATTAATCATGAATTTGCCAGCAGATTACTGGATATTATTACGGAAAAAGTAGGGACTCTGGCTGAAAAACTGGCACGATACTGCGATATGGTACGTTTGGGGGACGATGTAGGGACTCAAAAAGGTATGATGATGAGCCCACAATGTTGGAGAGAGTGGCTCAAACCGCGCCTTGCAAAAGTTATCGCCCGAGCACGGACAATCAATCCACAGGTTTTTATCTGGTACCATAGTGATGGTGATATTTCGGAAATTTTGGACGATTTGATTGAAGTCGGGGTAAATGTTCTTAATCCTGTTCAACCTGAATGCCTCAATCCTTTTGAAGTACGGAAGCGCTTCGGAAGAAGACTTGCGATGTGGGGAACTGTTGGTACCCAAACAACAATGCCTTTTGGTAGTCCCGAGGAAGTTCAGCGGGTAATAAAGCAGCTTCTAGTTGGTTTGGATTGGAGAGGGATTGTTGTGGCTCCCACACATATTTTAGAGCCTGATGTTCCTTGGGCAAATATCGATGCTTTTGTTGAGGCGATGCAGAAATATGGTTCTCCTAAGAATAGGTTAAATAAATGAAAAAACGTTTGTATTTATCGGAGAACAACAAGTATGAGGAATCGCTTTTCTTAAAATATATCAAGATTAGCTGTATCTTTCCTGGTAAATTGCTTTCGACTTGGCAGTATGCCATGAAATCATAAAATTTTAAGACCTTATTAGTTTGGGAGGATTTTCGAATTGGGTGTAGAATATTAGCAACATCAATATTGGTATGAAAACTGTGACTACGCTAACCTTTTTTACCTTTCGTGGCGCTTCATACCTGTTCGCTTCTCCCTAAAATCATATATATATTACATCTCACAATTTTTACACTCTGGTTTCAACCAAAGCAGGCTTAGTTTTTAAATCTTATTATTTTAAGTAAAACGATTTAATAACCTAAATAAAACAATGTCTGTATCCTTACGTATGAAAAAAGAGCTTACCTAATTCCTCTACTTTTGTTGCGATATGCATGATAGTTTTTTATAGATCGTCGTGAGCGTTTGCACCGCCTAAATTTTGAAAGGGGGGAGCGGCTTTTAGCCGAAACCATGAGCGAGCCACATTATAGCGCCTTTGATAAGCCTAAATGGGCAGCAGTTCTCTTTTTACTTCCGGGCATTATAACCTTTCTTCTCTTCCGCTACTACCCAATGGTAAAGGCCATTATTATGAGCTTCTACGATTACAGCATTATGAATCCACCAGGGAAGTTTGTGGGATTTGGGAACTACACCCATGCCTTTCAAGATCCTATGGTGGGCCTAGTTTGGAAAAACACAGCCACAATTGTTGGCTTAAGCCTCTTGGGCTTATTCATTCCTATTATATTAGCAATCTTTCTAGATGAGGTTAGAAGCGGGAAGGTGGTCTTTCGCACTATTTATATCATCCCCGCTATCATGCCGTCGATGGTTACAATAGTGTTGTGGAAATGGTTTTATAACCCAGATTATGGTCTGTTGAACATCATCAGACAGGGTCTGGGTGCCCAGCCTTTAGGCTGGCTTAACGACCCTAAATTGGCGAAATTATGCCTTGTGATCCCGGGTTTTCTTACTCCAGGCTATGCGGCCTTGATCTATCTTGCAGCGCTGCAGGGGATTCCCAAGCAGATGTATGAGGCAGCGATCATCGATGGAGCAAGTTTTTGGCAGAAACTGTGGTATATTACCTTGCCACGGATCGTACCTATGATGGGAATCATGCTAATTATGGGATTGATCAGCGCCTTTCAGATGTTTGAAGGACCTTTTGTCTTTACAGGTGGGGGACCGCTTAATAGTACTAAGGTTGTAGCATTGTATATCTATGAAGAGGCTTTTAGCTTCTATCGCATGGGCTATGGTACCACCATGGCAGTGATTCTGTTTATCTTTCTCATGGCTCTCACGTGGCTGCAAGTTCGCTGTTTTAAGACAGATCCAGACGCTTAGGAAAGGAAGGGTGAGAGAATGCCTATTATTCAACAATCGGAAAGAGACCGAAAAAATAAGGGTATAGTTGTTACGATTTATATTATTCTAGCTCTGGGGGCAGTGATTCAGATTTTCCCTTTTCTGTGGATGCTCTCGTCCTCCCTTAAGGACAGTATTGAGATCTACAAACTTCCACCTAAGCTAATTCCACCCCGACCCACTATGGTGGAGCTACAATTTAATGCTCCCCAGGGTGCAACTCAAGGGCAGCTTGAGGCAGATGCTGTATTGGCCAGCTTTTATCTCTTTAAAAAAAGGCCAGATGTTAAAGAGATTAGAAGTAAATTTTTCGCTGATGGTAAATTAGTCTATGAACTCATAGCTCCTCAGTTTCAGGCCAGAGATCTATGGGAGGCAGCCACAAGCTCCAAAGCCACAGAGCGACAGGACTGGATAGCGTCTGCAAGTAATATTTGCCAAAAATTAGGTGGTCGTTATTATCCTGAGGGGAAAAGCACCACGCCAACACCACCTCCTGCAGATCAGAATCAACTAAGAACTGTAGTAGCAGAAGTATTATCCAAAGCAGGACTTGCCTCCATACCCCGAAGCATTCTTATTGGAAGTAGTCTTGCTCCTATTATAGATAGTTATAGAAAGGCCTGGTTAGCCTTTGGCGAGATGCCAGTCAGTCGCCTTTTCGTCAATAGCTTTATTGTTTCCATAGGCTCTGTAATTTGGCAGTTGTTTGTCTGCTCCCTTACTGCCTATGCAATCTCAAGACTAGTATCACCTGCTTGGAGCAAGGTGTTGCTTCTATTCTTTATCGGGACCATGATGATTCCGGGCATGGTGCTAACCATTCCAAATTACTTGATCTTAAAGGAGTTTCCTTTTAGATCCCTGCTTGGGATTCCCTTTCCACATACTAACCTGCTTAATACCTTTTGGGCACTTATTTTACCCACAGGAGCCTCTGGCTTTGCAGTGTATCTTTTCAAAGGCTTTTTCGATCAGCTTCCCCTGGAATTGTTGGATGCAGCTCGGATTGATGGTGCCACTGAGATGAATGTATTTACCAAGATTGCAATTCCTCTTTCCAAACCTGTATTTGCAGTTTTGGGGATTATGGGTTTTATGGGATCCTGGAATGAATTTATGTGGCCTTTTATCGTGCTTCAGAGAAAGGAACTGTGGACCGTGATGGTGGGTCTTTATCAACTGCAAAGAGGTATCGGGGAGCAACCCAACGTGGTGATGGCAAGTTTAGTACTAGGGGCACTGCCTGTGGTCCTAATGTTTGTCATTTTTCAGCAATATATTTTGGAAGGCATTGTGATGACTGGAATCAAAGGGTAGAGCAAAGAAACTATAGAGCAAGGTATCGGGTAGGTTCGGAGCCTTGCGGCTTCTTTCCTCCCTGTTGTGTTGCTTTCATAGTTCCCACCATCACGTAATTAAATGCTCGCCGGAATTTTTACAATTTTCGTTGCGGAACAAGCGTTGAACCACTATACCCCCATTACCAGACGGCCTTTCGCTTTCTCCGGCATCTCACCCCTAGCTGGCATTGTACTTTCCTTGCGGTTAGCCTACTCTTGCGAGAGCCAACAGGTTTATCCTGTTTCATCAAATGGATAATTATTGCACGTTTAGGTCTCGGAGTAGCCTTAGGGCAATCCATCTGATACCTTTCAGGTCGCACCAAGATCTATTATACTCATATTTTAATTTGGGTTGTAGTCGGGTAAATAGCATCTTAAATTAATTCTGACTGTTCTATGCCTTGCTTTCGATTTGTTTTAGAAAGGACTAATGGATCGTTTTTATAAATCCTTTACGGGTGGATGAGTGTATACTGTAGCCTCGAATTGTTTCTCTAGACGTATTTTCTTGTTAGTCTTTTAATTCGAGCTTTCTGGATTATCATCACTTCTTTACCTCCGAAGATAGTTGATACGTATTAAATACTTAAATGCTGTAAATTATCTTATTGGAGATAGCTCATCCGCCTATTTATATGGAAAAATGAGATGTGGTTATTTTCTAAAGTATATTTGTAACTCTGATCTATATAGAGCGGAAGAGAATCTTAAAAGATCCAAAAGTTTATTTGCACAGATATAAGTTTGGAGTGGGTTTGGAGGTATAGAGGTGAGTGAACTTGCAATTTTTGGCAGCCCAAAAGCTATTACAACAGAAACAGGAGATCTGTTCACCTGGCCAATCATTACCCAGGAAGATGAGGAAGCAGTCCTAGGGGTCCTCCGCAGACATGCTATGAGTGATACAGATGTGACAGAAAAGTTCGAGGAGGAATTCAGCTCGTGGCAGGGTACAAAGTATGCATTGGGCTTTAATAATGGCACATCCGCTATCCATGCAGCCATGTTCGGTTGTGGCGTGGGAATGGGGGACGAGATCATTTGCCCTTCCATCACCTTCTGGGCTTCGGCTCTGCAGGTGTTCTCCCTGGGTGCCACAGTGATCTTTGCAGAAGCAGATCCTGTTTCTTTGTGCCTGGATCCAAAGGACCTAGAGAAGAGAATCACGCCTCGAACCAAAGCGATTATCGTTGTCCATTACCTGGGCCATCCTGCAGATATGGATTCAATTATGGAGATTGCCAACCGCTATGGAATTAAGGTGATTGAGGACGTATCCCATGCCCAGGGCAGCCTCTACAAAGGTAGAAAAGTGGGTACCATCGGCCACGTAGGAGCTACGAGCTTGATGACTGGCAAGGCCTTTGCCGTAGGTGAAGCAGGAATGCTGGTTACAGATGATCGGGAAATTTACGAGCGAGCCATAGCTTTAGGCCATTATGAACGTTTTAGGGAAAACATTCAGACTCAATCCCTACGTCCCTTTTTAGGGTTACCTTTGGGTGGTTATAAATACAGGATGCATCAGCTCAGTTCCGCTGTGGGCAGAGTACAGCTTAAGTATTATGATCAGCGTACAGAGGAGATCAGACGCGCCATGGATTATTTCTGGGAGCTTCTAGAGGGAGTGCCTGGCCTCAGGCCACATAGACCTGTCGAGCAAAACAGCCACATGGGTGGCTACTACTCTCCCCGCGGCCTCTATCTGCCAGAGGAGTTGGGAGGTTTATCTGTGACTCGCTTTACTGAAGCTGTGCGCTCTGAGGGTGTAGTCGATTGCTATCCTGGCTGCAACAGGCCCTTGCATCTGCACCCTGTTTTTAATACCTGCGATGTTCACGGAGCCGGTAAACCAACTCGGATTGCCAACTCTCCTGTGGACATTCGACAAAAACCAGGTAGCCTGCCTATAAGCGAGGTAGTTGGTTCAAGAGTCTATTGTATCCCTTGGTTTAAACATTATAGGCCTGAGATGATAGAGGAGTATGCCCTAGCTTTCCGCAAAGTAGCAGAGAATTATGAAGAGCTTCTGGCAGAGGATACTGGAAATCCTGCGGAGCTGGGTGGCTGGTGCTTTTTTAAGCATACAAAATAACAGGGGGTTATGCAAAGATGAAATGGTGGGAGAAGCCAGTGAGGATGATGCGCCTTGATTATGGACCTGATCTGCAGAGAATGCGGGATTGTGATCTAGATCAGCTTGCCAGGTCCAAAAAAGAGGAATGGCACATCAATTGTGAATGGGTTATTGGCACCCCAGGGGTAGCACCAGGCTTGGGCCATCAAACCACCTTCAATACACCTTTATTTTCCAAGTACCCTGCCCTTGGAAATTGGGATCTAATTAGATCCTATCTTCCTTATGCACGTAAATACGGTATTCATGTACTTGCCTATCTCAATCTGCATTGGTATGCGTATGATTTTGGGGAAGAGAAAGCATCCTGGCAGCAGCGTATTGAAGATGGACGTACTCGTGGTGAGATTGCGCCTCTTTATGGTTCCGGGACTACCTTTTGTGTGAATACTCCTTGGAAAGAGTGGGCTTACGACTTGATTCGGGAAGCGATGAAAACAGGTATAGAGGGAGTATTTCTTGACGGACCCGGTCTCTTCCCCGGATGTTGTTATTGCGATGCATGTAAAGAGAAGTTTAGGGAGAGGACTGGACATGCACTTCCTTCATTTGAGGATTGGGCAGACGAGTTATGGAAGGAATTCATTTTCTTTCGCGAAGATTCTATGGCGGATTTTTTACAAGGTGCCCAGGAAGCAATGCACGAGATTAATCCAGAAGGGGTAATTTTTCTCAATGCTGGCAGCTGGCATGGTGGAGGCTGGCGTGTAGCTCGCAATATGGAGAAGGTTGGAGCTTATCAGAATTTCAACGGTGCTGAATCGTTTTTCCATCCAGGACCCTCTGCACAGTTTCCTATACCGTGGACTATTACAGCAAAGCACCTTATGGCAGGTGGGAAGCCAGCTGTGGTATTTAGTCATCATGGGTCCATGGCATTATATTCCTCTGCCTGAGATAGAAGAACGCTTGTCGATTGCCCAGACCGTTGCAAATGGTGCTAACCCATGGTTTGCGGTTTTCGATTACGCATTGGATCATAGCAGGGAAGAAGCCATAAGGCCAGTTAAAGAGCTGAATAGTTTTTTAGAGAAAAACGAGGAATATTATACATCTACAGAGTCAGCAGCCAAGGTAGCTGTACTTTATTCCACTCAGAGTTCTGTTTTTTATCTCTCCAGGGAAGAGGGAATCTATACAGTAGGCGGCTCTGGAGAGGAGCAAAATTTAGTTGCGGACATTAGAAAAGCCCATATTGCGACTATGAAAAAACGCAAACAGCTTTGTGATGAGATGCAAAATAGAGATTTTTGGGGTGCTTGTTATTTGCTTACCAGAGGGCATATTCCCTATGATGTGATTTTGGATAATCAATTAACAGACCAAGCTTTAGCTCGCTACAAGGTATTGGTTTTACCGAATTCTGCCTGCTTGACTGATAAGCAGGTATTGGCGATTAAACGCTTTGTATCGCGAGGTGGCGGACTGGTTGCAGACTTTGAGACGGGTCGCTATGATGCGACTGGCAGGCTGCGAGCAGATCATCCAATGGCAAATCTTTTTGGTATTTCAATAGTTGAAGGAGCTATGGAGCCGGTGCCCTTTGAGGAATATGTGAAGGTGAAAGCTCAACACGAGGTTACAAAGTCGTTTGGAAATCAACAGCTTCTGGCAAGGCCGCTATATTGTCTTAAGGTTCAGCCCCAAGCAGGCAATGAAAAGGATGCGGAAAAGGCTTCTCTTGCTACCCCTCTAGTTTTCATGAACTCTACAGGTAGTTTTTATTCAGTACTAAAAGGTGAGTCACCTTACCCTGCGATTATAGTTAGGGAGTATGGTGAAGGAAGAGTGGTTTATTTTCCCCACTTACTTTCTGATATGTATACGAGATATAAGATTCAGGAACATGAAAAGTTGTATATAAATAGTATTTTGTGGGCTTATAAAGATATGCAGCCCATAGAGGTAATAGGCCCCCCAACAGTCGAGCTTGAAGTTCGCAAGCAAGTTTATCCAGACAAGGGTGGGGAACGATTCTTAGTACACCTGATAAATAATACTGGGGACATGCAGCGGCCAATAAGTGAGCTTGTACCTATCAAAGAGGTGAAGATTTACTTGAGGGGCTTTCGCCCAGAGAAGATTTACTCATTGAGCTCCGGTAAAAGTATCCAGTTTGATAGGATAGAGGGATGTAACGAAGATGGTGTTGTGTACAGTGTGACTGCGTCCAAGCTCAATATTTATGAGGTAATAGTAGTGGAAGTTTTTCCCTAGTCACAATTTAGATCTCTTTATGCTAATTTGGGGTCAAGCACGAAGTGACCGTCTGTGCAGCAAGCTGGCGGAGGGTTCGGCTAAGCTCAAAGGAAGCATGTCCCAAAAATATAACGAAAAACGTAGAGCTAACAACACAAAATTGAGGAGCTAAAAAAATGGGATTCTTGTTTGAACGCTTATTAAAAGTTGGAGTAATGCCCTTGGCAACAGGTTTTTTGTTGGCAGAACAAGCTAATGCAACTGTGATAGTTAAAGACGGTGAATTGTTAGGCCAAATAATAGTTGATTCAGTTGAACGATTTCATACTCCCCTTGCTTTGCCTCCGATGGATTTAAATCTTGAAAAGTTCGCTCTCTGCCGTCAGTTGGGGTTGGAAGAGAAGAAGTGGGAACGCTTCCAGTTCATAACAAAGCCAGATGTGGATGCGCTTGTGGACCAATTTGAACCATTATCTGATCCTTATCTTTCAGCTAACCTTCAAGCCATTAGTATGATTGCTAAAGAGGAAGGATTAATTCCTGCAGGCATGGCTATAGGCCCGTTTTCTCTTGCTATAAAGTTTATGCAAGACCCAATAACCCCAATCTATCTTGCTGGGATGGGGGCAGAAGACGAGAGTGTGGAGTTGTTTGAGAGTATATTGGCACTGAGCATGGGCGTAGTACAGAAGTATGTCTTAGCACAACTTCACTGTGGAGCAAAGATAATAGTTCTAGCAGAGCCGGGTGCCAACACCACATACTTCTCTCCCATACAAATTAAGGGAGGTGCCACTTGTTTTCAACGTTATGCTATGGATAATCTTCATCGGCTAAATGCAACGATCAAAAAAACAGGAGCCGAGTTATTTTTTCATTGCTGCGGTGAATTGTGTCCAGAAATACTCCACGCATTCTCTCAAATGGAGCCTTTAGTGCTTAGTTTAGGTAGTTCCCGAAACCTCTGGCAAGATGCTGAACAAATTTCCCCTAACACAATTATTTATGGCAATCTGCCCTCTAAGAAATTTTTTAATGATAAAGAACTTACAGTAGAAGAGGTTTACAAGCAATCTTTAGAGCTGATTGAAAAAATGATATCTATAGCTCATCCTTTTATCCTTGGCACAGAATGCGATGTTCTTTCTGTTCCCGGGTATCACCAGACGATTTCTCGCAAGATAGATGCCATGTATGAAGCGTATAAAGCTAAGGATATGAAGAGAGGAGCTTATGGGAGATGCTAAACCAAACCTTGAGGATCATCTCAGAAAGTATTGTGGAGACAGGGCTTGTATGCTTGAAAAAGTCTAGAAAAAAGTTTGCTCTATGTGATCATGCCATTGTAGCGTATCGTGACCTCCTAAAAACAAGTAAACGAGGAAGGCCGAAGTGAAAAATTAATATTAGTAGAACTGTTTTGTTCCTGAGCCGATGATTTTTTAAAGATAAACAAGGAGAAGATGATAACATGATCGTGACAGCACGAGAGCGAGTGCTCACTAGTTTGCGGCATGAACAGCCAGATTGGGCCCCCTACCAGCTGGATGCTGCAAGCGAACTTAAAGCTAAGGTTGTGGCAGAAACCGAGAATCCTAACTTTTGGCGGGAGGCGGGTAATCATTTAGCAAAATTAGAGTTTGGTGGTTTTACTGAGATCGGTCCTAATCTTTATAAGGATATTTTCGGGGTAATTTTGGATCGGAGCGTTGACAAGGATATAGGTGTGGTTAAGAATTACTTGCTAGCTGAAGGGGAGCTAAAGGCCTTTATCTTTCCAGAGCCGTCTGTGGTGTTTCCGGAAGAGGGAACAATTAAGGCTTTTTTACAAGAAAATCAGGAGCGTTTTCGCGTTTTTAACATAGGATTTTCTATGTTCGAGCGGGCATGGACGCTTCGAGGTATGGAACAAATCTTGATGGATATGCTGGAGGAGCCTGTTTTTGTTCACACCCTTTTGGATCGTATCCTGGAATTTAATCTATCGGTGATTGACCAAGCTCTGGAGTATGATTTTGACGCGGTCCATTTCGGCGATGACTGGGTGCAGCAGCATGGCTTGCTCATGGGGCCGAAGCTCTGGCGGGAGTTCATCAAGCCACGGGTAGCGGCCATGTATGCGAGGGTTAAGGAGAAAGGCCGCTATGTGGTTCAGCATTCTTGCGGTGATATCCAGGAACTTTTTCCGGATCTGATCGCTATTGGCTTAGATGTTTTCAATACCTTTCAATCCGAGGTTATGGATGTGGTCCAAATAAAAAAAGAGTACAGAAAGAATCTAACCTTTTATGGACTTGCCGTTTGCTAAACCGGAGGAATTGCACCGGATTATCAGGGAAATAATTCAGGTGCTGGGGAAGGATGGTGGCTACATCGTGGCTCCGACCCACGCCATGCCACGTGATATCCCTGCCGTCAACGTGGTGGCTTTTTTGGAATGCGTATCTGGACAAGTAAATTGGTAATGACGATCTGCCATCATAGACGGCCTAAGAGGTGCAGGTGATGTATAGTGTGGGATTTGGCTTGTCTATATTATTCTGCAGTCTTACTGGATGTATCACCTTTCATGACAGAGTCCGAATCCAAGCTACAGGCCTGGCGAGAGTTGATATGCAACAAATTGTTTGATGAGAAATATTCAAGATCCATCGTGTAGATGCTAGGTCAGAATTATCGCGTTTTAGAGTTGAGAAATATCTCCATTGAGGTGTTAGAAACACTTTCCAGGAAGAGAGAGTCGTGTTAGGAGAATGAGATTAAAAAAGGTTAGGGGGATAGCGCCAAATTTCTAAAAAGCTATAGATTTTTTAAAAACAGTCCCTTTTGGAAGGATTTTTTAGCTTGATGTAGAATGTTAACATTGTTTACAACATTTAATAATTGGATCGAAACATGGATTGATCAAATCCATAAGGTGTTTGTTTTTTTATCCGTCGTTAATTTTTTCCAGAAAGGAAGTGAGAAGGCACAGTAGTAATTGAAACGTATGCCAAAAGTAAAACGATTTAGTATTAATACTCTCGTTATTAATAGGAAAGTTTTTTTGAAAATTGATGTTGAATTGTAGCCCTCGATTTTTAGTTTTAAGATGGTAATTCTAGCTATGCGCAAAGCTATAAGAACTTAATATTAAATAGACGAAGGGAGGAAACAAAATGGCTACTAGTCGTAATCAGGGATGGTATTGGGTAGTTGCGATTTTAGTTCCGCTTTTATGTATTTGGTTGTATGCTGGGAAGAGCAGAGTAGTTAAAAAAACTTCAGATGATCAGAAAACGGTAACTATTATTACGTGGGAAGGAGATCTAATTGGAGAGAGTCCTGATATAAAAATAGCAAGAACGCTTAGAGAAGAATTTGCTCGAACTCACCCGAGTATTAAGGTTATTCATCGAACCGCACCATCTGGGGAGCAACGAAAGGTGTATGCGACTGCTATGGCAGGTGGTACAGGTCCTGATCTATCATTAATTAGCGGTGTTAATACTCGTACTTATATTGAAGAGGGTTTTGCAGCGGATATAACGGATTTATTAGAAGAATGGAGGGAATTAGATAACATTTATCCCAACATGTTAAAGCCTGTGATCAAGAATAATAGATATTACGGTCTTCCTACTGAATACTACATGATGTATCTAGCATATAGAACTGATATTTATCAAAAGGTTGGCCTCGATCCGGTGAAACCTCCGAAGACATGGGAGGAATTTATTGATTATGCCCAAAGATTAACTAATAAAGCAGAGAATAGATATGGGTTCGGGATTTTGGGAATGGATTTTTGCGCCTGGCATTTTATGGATTACGTATGGCAGGCAGGCGGCGATTTTATGAGGGTAGACCCTAAAACTAAAAAAATGATCTCTATTTTTCATGAAGAACCAGGAATTGTTGCTTTGCAGTTTTATAAGGACCTGCGATGGAAGTATGACGTAATCCAGAATAATGTCTTACAGGATGTAAGAGACCTTGTCAATGATTTTGTTACAGGCAGATGTGCTATGTATAAATTCTACGCTCAGGATATGTCAACACTTTTATTAGCCGGACTGACCACCGACCAGATAGGGCTTGCACCGTTGCCTTCGGGACCTGCAAAAGTTCCTGCAAGTCAGATGGCACCGCTGGTGTATATAATTAACCCAACAAGTAGCAAGGAAAAACAGCGGGCAGCTTTTGAATATATTAGATTCCAAGTAAGCAAGGAAACGATGATTAAGCGCTGTAAATTACAAGAAAAATACGATATTCTTGCACCGACTATCCCTTTGTGGAAGGGGATACAGTTATCCGATATCGTAAAGTTCCCAGAACAATGGTCTAAAGCAATTGAGGAACAAAGCAAATTTGCAAGGCCCGAGCCATTTTTCCCACAATGGGACAAAGTTAAGCAATACTTAATACAGCCAATCCAAGCTGTTCTACTAGAGCCTAATGCAGATCCACGTAAGGAAATGATAAAATGTAGCAAAAGGGTTCAAAAAGAGCTCTTCGACAAATTTGGGCCGGTTGATTTGTAAAGTATTTAAGTGTGCCTTTTCGCAAAGTCCTTTACCCATTATGCTCTTGATGATGATATTTTTATTGTAGTTAACTTAATTAGGGAAAGGGGTAAGTTGTAGTGATGGGTAAGCTAGGTTTTGGTGTTATTTCTGCAAGTAATATGGGCAAAGCCCATATGGAAACCATTAAGACTCTTGATAGTGCTCAGTTACGTGGAATTTGCGATATTGATAAAGAAAGACTCAATAGCGCAGCTAAGGAGTTTGGGGGGGTTGCTACTTATACTGATTACCGAGAAATACTCCAAAGGGACGATATTGATGCGATCATCGTTGCAACCCCCGATCAATTGCATGCAGAGCATACCATAGGCTCTTTGGAGGCTGGTAAACATGTACTTTGCGAAAAACCAATGGCACTGACGCTTGAAGATTGTAAGGCAATGGTTGATAGTGCTGAAAAGACAGGGAATAAGCTTATGATCGGGCAGATATGTAGATATGCTCCCGGCTTTATGATTACTAAAAGGCTCATTGATGAAGGTGAGATCGGGGAATTGTTCTTTGTTGAGTCCGAGTACGCACATGATTATTCAAGAATTCCTGGTGTAGGTGGCTGGCGAATAGAGCCTGTTAAGTTGCGTCACCCGATTATCGGCGGTGGTTGTCATGCAGTTGATCTGCTACGCTGGATAGCGGGAGATCCATTTGAAGTTACGGCTTATGCTAACAGAAAGGTTTTGCGCCAGTGGCCAGTAGATGATTGTACCGTTGCGATTATGCGTTTTCCCAACGATGTAATAGGAAAAGTCTTTACATCTGTAGGTTGCAAAAGAGCATATACAATGCGCTCAGTTTTTTATGGAGATAAAGGTACTATTATTGCTGATAACCATTCCCCGTTTATAACCATCTATAAAGATCAGTATAAGCAGGGTGAGCAGTTGTTTACAAGGGTGCCAGACCAAAAAATAAGCATGAATTATCCTGTATCAATTAATAGTCATAATATCGTAGCGGAAATCGGTGAGTTTATTGATATTATAAAACAAGACCTGCCAGTTTTGACTGATGGTAGGCAGGGTGCTGCTACAGTTGCAGTATGCCTTGCAGCAGTGGAATCGGCAGCTAAGGGAAAGAGTGTTAAAGTTAAATACATATAATCAATGTAGTATATAGACGATATCCGCTATCACTCAGGTACACCTTTTCCAGACTCAAGTTGTTTGCTAGAAGGGTGCCCAGAGCGAGTATCGACAGGAGGCGGAGGTTAAAAGCATTGACTATGTTTTCGGTAAGAATATTGGACCCAGGAGAGAGTCGCGTAGATAACATAATCCGATAGCACCTTAACCCGGATTCGTTAGAAAATCACCCCCTCGAGTTTTCTGGCCCTGGGAGTTAGGTTGCACGATAACTTTTGAGGATGCCTGAAGAAGGGTGGAGAAAACAAGTTTTTTCTAATCAAATGTTAGTGTGTATAGTTTAACGTTAAAATGGGCTTCCGATCATTGTTTTTAAGTAGACTGTCACTATCTGGTATCCTGTGCAAAGAGTTTCTATGGTCCCTTTTTATCTGAGATAGTTCTTTTATGTTAGTGTTTAAGTGGTTGATTAGCTCTGCGGATAAGGCTAAGGCTTTCACAGACTCGAACACCTTTTAACCTCTGCTTTCTGTCCATAAATAGATGAATATAGTTGTTTTCCGTTCTTAATAGCCACTTATGCCATTAGCGCGGCGTCAAACGAATGAGAATAAACCTATGCAGGGCAAAGCTCGTTATTTTAGTTAAAACTAAAGTATTTGCCAGACTCAAATGGTGGTGGTTTTCACGATTGCATGAGATCAAAAAACTCTAGGTTCACGGTTCCTTGCTAGATTTGCAAATAAATTAGGGGAGAGTGATTAATGTGAAGAAGGGTATTTTGTTATCTATTTGTATTGTTATGTTTCTTTGTGGAGGGGTGTTTTCAGCAAATCCTCGTGTGGGTTTAATTCATAGCGATCATCGTTACAGTCAACCAGATTTTGTGGATAACTTTGATACTGCTTTTTCTTTTCTTGGCTGGGAAAAGCCGATACCGTTGAGTATTCTTGAGATCGATAAATGGATTGAAGAAATATCTGAATATGACATGCTTATCTTTAATACTTGTTATAATATTACGGAAAAAACAGTAGATTTAGCATTATACGAGACGAACTGGCTGGAGTTTCTAGATGCAGGTGGTATTATGCTAATTACAGATACTGCTTATGACTTTCAAATCGAATGGTTGTATTCTATAGGGTGGGGTGCATCAGTAGGCTCTGAGATTCAGGAACGGCAGCCAACAAAGGTGGATACTTCACATGTATTACTTAAAAATATAGGAAAGTCAGCAGGCGTCACAACTCCTTGGGTTACAATTGGCGATTATGATGAAAAGTGGAAACCAATAATCACAGATAATCGTGGTAACGCTATAATGCTAGTGGGTCAACAAGGCAAAGGATTAATTATCGCAACTACGTATGCATTAGCCGCATGCTCACTGAATTTCCAAGAAGTTTTATTGAAAAATACCTGGGCTAATTTTCAGCCAAAATAAAAAGTTTTTTGACCTCAGCATAAAGAATTAGATTTGAAGAACAAGATCGGGTTCAAACGGGAGAGTGATAGTTCACTCTCCCAATAGGACTATTTTTCTCAAGAATTAAGCTATATTAATTTAAGCTTAGGGGCCAAATACTTATATTGTATTCGGGCAGATTGAAATTTGAAAAACAAGCTTTTTATAAACCAGTTTATATTTGAAAGGTTCTAATCGCCACTAAAGGAAAAAGAGGGGGGACTAGGTTTGAAACGAACTATCTCCATTTTAATTGTGATGTTTTGCCTGGTTCATGGGCTCATAGCTTATGGAGCAGTAAATATGAAGTTTTTTGGAGAAATTGATGCTGAATTGCGCTATACACCTGAGAAAGAATGGGAAGGATGGGACTGCTTGTGGCTCAAATCAAGCATTGAAGGTGGCCAGGGAGCTAAGGCAGTTGTTGTTTTTGGTGAAAATAATGCTCGTAGAGGAAATCCTTCCTATTGGTGGGAAGGGGAAGGAAGAAGGTTTGAGCTTCATGTAGATCAACTTTATTTGGAATACATTGTTCCTTTGTATAGGGGAGCTTTACCATCGGTGATAACCTTTGGAGACTTAGCGTTTACCTATCATCCCTATTTGCTTAAATTGGATTATTGGAACGAGGGTGGATATTTAGAGCGAGAGTATGATCAAAGTAAGCGTGGAATTATGATTGAAGATATTCAAATTGGCAAGCTAAATTCAAATGCATTTTATCTGTGGGATGGTACAGGCGAATTATCTAAGTATGCATATGGATATTTTCTGGAACAGCCATTTATGAAGGGAAAGGTTAAATTTTATGGGATCAATTTTTTGAACAATCCCCAGATCCAAAAAGTTAAGGCTATAGAAACAAAACAAATCATAAACAATAACTTAACAGCCACTATATTGGGCGGCAGTTTGCTGGAAGAGAATGGACAAAGCGGACAATTCTCTTCCTATCTTTGGGAATTTACCGGGACGTTTAAGATTAACCAAAATCAGAATTTTGCCTTCCGTTACATAGATTTTCCAAAGAGCTTTGCTCCTATTTATCGGGATCTTACTCCCCGCTATGATCCCCGTACAAACAAGCTCTTGTCATGGAACGAGTTGGACAGGTATTCAGATCAAAGAGGGTTTATTTTCAGCTACAAGCACGCTGATAAAACTACCACTTTTGACGTTGATTTAGCAAGCCTGATGGATCATAATGCTGACCACCCCACAAAAACAAGAGAGGTTATTTTCAGAGGCAAGCTTGATTTTTTGGGTAATACTAGCCTTAATTTCTGGGAACGCTTTGTGGATACAGACTATAGTCGAGTTGATGAGCTTTTCAACACAAAGCTTTATCATTCCTCGAAATACTTTGTGGAACGAGCTTTCTTTAAGGACAAATTCCTTGGCCGGTATGGAATAGCTAAACGCAATCCCAGCCTGGATGAAATATGTCATGAAATATCTATCGGCCAAGATGTAAAACAAGGGTTGTTCGCAGGGTGTAATTATCGGGTGGGGGCAAAGCATATAAAACCGGGACCCAACGGTAGCTTCCCCTTTCTTGAGTTCTCTAGTGATTTTCCGCTAGGAATAAACATCACAGCACGTTATGCAGGCTACAGGCGTCCGGTAACTAGTGAGTATGAATATGATGAAGATGAACAGTTAATACATAAGGATAATATTTTTAGCGTTCAAGCAAAGATTAGCTTCTAGCACCGTGATAAACTTTTTGAGATTTTTTGCTTCAGAGCAGTCTGTTTTTTGAAGAAAGGGGGGGCTTGGGCATTGCTTCGTAGCAAATCGTTAAGTATAATAATTTATTGTTTGCTGCTAATATCATTTGTTTTGCAATTTGTCTCTGCAGAGCAAGGTAATGAAAAAAACCTTATTCCTAATCCTGGGTTTGAGTCTACTGTAGAATATGGCCCTCAAGGTTGGTATTGGGAATATAACGGAAATAACAAGGCCACGATTGATTCCGATGCATATGAGGGAAATAATAGCGTTAAATTAGATAAAGTAGCTGGAATGGATAATACACTCGTGGCTGTGCGAACAAATATGATGAGGATTAAGGGCAATACAGACTATACAATGTCTGCTTATGTGAAAGCTTATCCAGGCACATCAGCGTGTCTTTACTGCAACTTCTTCGATGACAACAATGAATATATAAGATCATCAGAACCGGCTTATGTCAAGGGTGATACTCTAAAGTGGCATCTTATTGGCCTTATTGTTAGAACCCCCAAAAAAGCAACCCGTTTTATGTTGCGTTTTGAAATATTTGGTGCAGATGCTACTGGTATCGCATGGATAGACGATGTTTGGTTTTCAGAAGGTATTATTGAAGCGAGAATTCCCAAAAAAGATGTTTATTTTTCTCCTAATGGAAACATTTTTTCGCGGGTTCGGTTAACTCCAGAATTCGGTTTGCAAGGCGAAACAGGAATTTATATGAAAGCACGGGTTTTAATGGGCACCAATCCTCGAGGGAGTTTTGATTTTGAAGGTTTGTATGATGATCCTGGTTATGGAGCTCCCTTTGAGAAGCCTGAGTATAGAAGTTTTTCATCAGGATTACGGGTAAAACGTTTAAGGTTAACTATGACAGGACCGATTTTGACTAATCTGCCGGATGTAGATCTCACTTTGGGACATACGAGCTTTGAATATTCGCCGTACACAATAAATATGGCTACGGATCAACAAAGACGTGGCCCCAGAGATGATCGTAATCAACCGCGAAAAGGAGTATTATTGGATGATATTAGTCATCCCTACGGTTCTAGCTCGGCATTCTTTGTTTGGGATGTGCGGCCCACAAATAAGGTTTGGGGAGGAAAGGATACCACAACAATTGGTCCATTATCTATAACCAGCATCTTTGTGGATGCCAAACAGGATCTTAGCATCAAAGTTGTTTCGGATCGGGTTTTTAGTAGCGAATTTGATTTGAATCACGATAAGATGACTCTAAATATACTCTTAGCGCGGAACTGGAAAGATGAAGCACCGTTTAAGCAGAAAACACCTTATTCCGATTTAGTTAAAGCTGATCTGGAGTATAGAGTTGATTTTAACACTGCTCTCCTTTTTACGTGGCGGGATTTTGGCTATCAGAGCTCTAAATTAAAATTTGATCCGCTTTATCGTGATGTTCATGATGAAAATATCTTCGATAACCATTATGAAGCACCTTTGGATGTCTATATGGGATATAAGGGATATACTGCTGGTTTTTCACATAATGAAGGAGCTCATTACTTATCGGTATTGTTTGAAAACTACCTTGATCGGACGGTTCTCACTAGTAGAAACAATATTCCAGCTAAAGTCCGAGGGGTTGTTGTAAATGGTGAGACACTACTTTGGGATATAGAGATCAAGGGGACACTTGAACAGAGGAATCGTGTAGAGCATTATGCTTCAGAGCAATTGGTTGATTATGATATGCATCGTTTTGAATTTAGAGGAACTAAGAATCTAAAGTCTCTCTCCGCTCAAAATGCAAAGCTTATTTTTCGTTGGCAAGAGGAGATCTGGCCATCAATTACCGACAACAATACTATGATGAGATGGACTGAGCATGAGCTGAAGCTTGAATCGGTACTACCCCGCGGACCGTTTCAGGGCCTGAGGTGGTCCACCTATATCTTGGCTGAGCTGTTTAGAGAAAAAATTAAAAAAAGAGTCGGTGTTACTGCCCATTATGTCTTACCTTATGATCTAAGCGTTAAGGTTCAGCTAGCATATCCCAATGTGAAAGAGACCAGCGCTATGAGGGATCAACCAACTCCTTTTGGTCGGCTCCAAATGCCGGATAATTGTTTGGAATTGATGGCAGAGATTCCGTTCTAATAGAAATGTGCTAATTAACAGTTGCTGGTAAACCCTGAAAGGGAGTATGTTCCAATATTAATATTTTTATAATTTATTTAGAGCATACAAGAAACGATGGGGAGGTTAAGAGCGTGAAAAATATGTCAGCGTTGTTATTGATATTTGTGTTTGCATTTAGTTTGACGGTTCAGGTGGCTGCTGAAGAACCTGTTTTTGGTCCTAATTTAGTTGTAAACGGCGATTTTGAAATTGACACTGATGAAAACGAAAAACCGGATAGTTGGGGTCTGCTGGAGGGCCCTAACTGGCAGACGAAGGTGAGCACTATAATACTAGATGAGAGTACCTGCTATACCGGTGAAAAATCAGTTCGGATTGAATGTAGTAGCGTAACATTAGCCCAAAACCAGACATATGGTCGCATCTGGCAGGCCTTTGATGTTAAGGCAGGGGAAAAATACAGAATTGGAGCGGCCCTAAAGCAGAATTGCACCCTTGGCCAAGCAGCGAATATTGCTATATTAGGATTATTATACACTGATGAGGACTTGAATTTTGACTACATGGGGGATTATGATCCATATCTAGTTATAACTATTGGGACCACTGCCTTTGATAATTACTTTGGCGATATAACAATACCTGAACCCTCCGAGGAGTACGGGACAGTAGTCAAGATGTTAGTTGGAATTTTTGCGTTTTCAAAAAGTAATGAGCCTTATTCAGGAACGGTTTGGATTGACAGTGTTTCCTTGCGCAGGATGTACACTGAGCCACTGGTTCCTCCCATTGTTCAGACAAAACGCCTTGCCAACGGTCAGGTGGAATTGACCTGGCAGGTGCAAAAAAACACAGAGGGTGTTGGGCCTACGCGGTTCGAAGTCTATCGCACTGCCGATCCGGAGGCTGAGGGAACAAAGGTAGGGGACAATATTGTGGGTACCACATGGATTGACACTTCCCTTTCCAATCTAGATAGAGGGAGATATTATTATCAGGTAAAAGCATTTGATGTTGCTAATAGGTTCACTATTTCAGAGAAAGCGATAGCTTTGGGGTTGGCTAGTTTATCCGGTACAGTCACAACAAGCGATGCAGAAGGGAGCCCGGCTAGCACACAGCTTACCTTGTCTTTGCAAGGGGGAGAGACCATAGCAGAGCTTACTTTAGGAGAAAATGGTACTTTTTCTTTTCCAAACCTTATTGAGGGGATATATCAACTTTCACTTCTGAAGCCGAATTATCAGCTTTTAAGTCCAGATAATATAACTCTTGCAGCGGGAGATGATGAGAGCCTTTCTTTGGAGCTGATCTACTCCGTTGAACCACCAAATCCTCCTACGGGTGTGACAGCTTCGACTCCAGATCCGGGGCTAGTTATGCTAAGCTGGGTGGCACCTTCAGAGGGTGAAGCCATAGGCTTTTATAAAGTTTATCGACAGGAGGGTGTCGAGCCGGATTTTAATGCAGCTGAGCTCATACAGACCAATGTCATGACAACTAGCTATAAGGATATTGAGGTACGTGGCGGTAAAAGATACATCTATTTCGTTGTTAGTGTTAGCCTAGCAGGAATGCCTGCCCAACAGCCCGCTTCTAGCAACTCAATCGTAGTGGTGAGCCCGCCCACTGTACAATTAGCCCAACCAATAGAAGGTGAAGTCATAATTGATCAAAAGCCAACTTTTGAATGGGAGCAACTTATAGGGGCTGCTTCTTACACTTTGGAAATATCAAAGGATGAGAACTTTGGACAGGGTAAGGTTACCAGATATGCGAATATATCAAGTAACAGCTATCCATTGTCGAAGAGTTTAGACGAGGGAACATGGTATTGGCGTGTTCAGCCCACTTTTACTACAGGGGTTATAGGAGATTTCTGCGATGCGGGAACATTTGTGATGGTCATCAGTAATCCAGGTTTGGGTGGAGCGGGAATGATAAAGCTGGATCAACAGCATTTCGCTCCCCGCAAGGGAGAATCTGTGCTTGGACGTTTTGTACTAGATAAAGACTCTGAGGTATCGTTGAAACTCTATTCTTCAAATGGTAAATGCGTACGGACTTTATTGAATTTTGAGCAGAAAGAAAGTGGCAATCATTCTTTTGAGTGGAATGGTAAAAATCAGCAGGGTGAATATATACCCAATGGCCTGTATTTTATTGAGTTGTTTATAAAAGGTGCAGATACCAAACCAATTCGTGCTGTGGGGAGAGTGCTGGTACTGAACTAAAACGGAGGTGGAAAGTGTGAAGAAGATCTGTTTGTTAATCTGTTGTTGTATAATTTTTCTTGCTCCTGTACAGGCGGCTTTTGATCAGCAACATGGTGCCAGAAGCGTTGCGATGGGAAGTGCTTATACAGCGGTGTGTGATGATTTAAGTGCCATCAATTGGAACCCGGCAGGGTTAGCAAAGATTAATGGACCAAGCTTCTCTTGTGTTGGCGCAGATCTAATGAATTTGGGATTTAATTATACTTACTTTGCTTTTGGTTGTAAGATGGGCAATAGCGGATTGGGGATTTCGCTTTCTATGGCTGATGATAGTGTTTTTTCTTTTAAGGAAAAGACCATGACTTTAGCCATAGCACGGCCTATTGCCTTTTTACAAGTTGGGGCTGCCTTCAATCTTTACCAGATGGATACAATAGAAAAAGGTCAGGGAGTAGGTTTTGATTTGGGGATAAAAGCAAGCAAGCAGCTACAAAGTGGAAATCTAGATTTGGGTGTAATGATTCACAATGCTTATAGCAAACTTGATTTTACAACAGATTTCAGCGAAGGTTTGAATCAATATTTATCTGCCGGCATTGCCTATCAATATCGTAAGCGAGCACTGTTTGCTTTGGATATTCATGATAAAGAGCTAAGCATGGGCTGTGAATATTATTTGGTTGATAA
>ENA-UOOE01000701-UOOE01000701.1-fermentation-metagenome-genome-assembly--contig:-NODE-701-length-31349-cov-6.422669_pt1 | contig 31349 bp, 31 predicted proteins | sample MGYA00245776_ERZ724021 | MGnify/ENA primary metagenome ERZ724021 (study PRJEB28704, sample SAMN03018321) | fermentation metagenome | biome: anthropogenic terrestrial biome; feature: soil; material... | reverse complement strand
ATCTTTACAGCTCCTTTTCAATTTATCTGATGGCTACCTACTGTAACACTCCCACGCACTCTGTGAAAGCGACTATCACCAAATCAAAGATTTGGGATATCTGCTTTTCTCCAAGTGGGAGATAACAGTAGCTACGCCCCTAGATAATTCATCTAAACTTAGTGGGAGAAACAAAACTCTAAAGAGAAAGCGATTCACTTTAAATCAAAGATTTAAGTTCTCTGCTTTTCCCACTAAGTAAGATTCATTGATAATTTTAACCCTATAGTAAAAAGTTAAAATGTTAAAATAAATTACTATAGGGCTATTATAAAAAGGAAACCTTAAAAAGAGATTAAAAAGGGATTAAAAAAGGATTAAAATCAAGCAATTTTATATTGTAGGTTATAATTTCTTCCACATTTATGGATCCATCTTCTTTTATGGTGGTATTTACATTAAACGTAGACAAATCTACTCCATCTGAAGCATAAACTTTAAAAGAGTGAATAGAAATTGCAAAAAGTAATATAAATGTACTTATTAAAAAATTTTTAAAAAATTTCATTATTATTCTCCTACTAATTTTTTTCATAAGTTATAAAACTGTATTTTATATTATCACAGCAGTGTTTTTCATCTTCGATTATATGGTAATTATTTTTATCAAATTTAGGAAAGTAAGTGTCACCTTTCTCATAAGAGTGGATTTTGGTAAGGTATAATTTATTACAGTGTGGGAGTAATTGTTTATAAATTTCCCCTCCACCTGAAACAAAGCCTTCTATAGGGGAATCTTTGTATTTTAAAACATCTTCAACATCGTGGATTATTTCTACTCTTTCATCTAAAATGTTATAGTTTTTATTCCTTGTAATGACAATATGTTTTCTTTTAGGAAGTATGCCTGGAAGGGATTCAAAGGTTTTCCTTCCCATTATAATAGGTTTGCCGTAGGTAATATTTTTAAACCTTTTTAGATCTTCTGGTATATGCCAAATTAGATTATTGTCCCTACCAAGCACATAATTTTCATTTAAAGCTGCAATTATATGTAACATTATATGATTACCTCCATGTTTATTTAGTATCGAATTACATGTAGATAGTATATCATAATTTTGTAATTTACTTCTAAATTTTTTATATTCAATTTTCAGTATTTGTACTTGGATTTTCTACTTTACCCATAAATAATAGAAGGTTATATTTATTATCTCTTATGACAAAGAAAAAAGGTCTGTCTACTTTAAAACACGTGAAGATGCCTGTGCCTCTGTATTTGAGTATGTTGAGATATTTTATAACAGGCAAAGGATACATGCCTTCAATAGCTATATAACACCAGAACAATATTATAACAATGCAAATAAGGAATCAAAAATAGCATAAAATTTGAAATATTACTATAATCTACGAATTAGCGAGATATTACGAATTAGGCAGATATTATGAGTTTAAGGTGTCTATTTTATTGGAGAAAGGTTAGTTCGAAAATTAAGAAAATAATGTACAATGTAATTAGCAGTAAAAATATAGAAAATGATTTATATAGTTAGATATAATAATGGGAGGTTGAAAAAGGTTGAATAAAAGAAATCTAAAAGGAGTGTTTTCATTAAAAAATATCATATGTATATTTATTTTGCAATTGTTAACTATTGTTTTGTGTGTAGGTTGTAAGAACAAAACAGCTTCTGGATTTTCAAATTGGCCTTATAATATTGAAGGCATTTATGGGTCTAAAATATTTGTACATAATCCTGTAGATGGATTATTGATTGATGTTAAGGAAAAAAAGATAACAAAGCTTTTTGACTCAGAAAAAGTAAATGCGACAAAGGTACAAGGAAGCACTCTTGTTATTAGCGATATTAGTCCAGATTATACACATATTACTTTTAAATTTGATGGAGGGGATGAAGATTTAATTGACAAAAATAAGGAGGAAGATCAATTTAAAATATATAATATACAATCTAAAGAATTGAAAACTCTTATAAGTAAAGGTGGATATAATGCAGTTGGCTGTTGGTCAAAGGATGGTAGTAAATATATATTTAGTAGTAATAGATTAGATAGTGTATACGTATATGATGTGAAGAGTGACAAGAGTCAAAAAATAGAAACACCTAAGGGGAAGCTGAATCGTAATTGTAATATTATATATATTAAAGACAAATATATTCTTTGTGTGATTGATAATAGTTTATATCAGTATTCAGATAATAGTTGGAATAAGGTACTGGATAAATGGGATGGAGAAATTTATAGTAATAGTGAAGATGACTGTTATTTAATTGATAAGAAAGAAGTTTCAAAGTTGATACCAAAAACAAGACAAGTTAACAAAATATATTCAATACCAACGAATTCAATGAATATTCCAGTATGGAATAATAAGGATATGTTCACATTCTTAAATAACAATCAGCTTCATGTATTTAATACATTAAGTAATAAGGAGATTTTATTTAAGGTACAAGATAAATTAGAAGATTTTCCACTATGTTATATTTCACCAAATAAAGATAAAATTCTTATGAGGTCTTATAACGATGATAAAATTACAGTAGCTAGTATAGATAGTTCTAAAATTTATAAATATGATACAAGTAAAAAATCGTACCTTTATCCTGCTGGTTGGTATGATAATGATTCTTTTATTTTAATAGATGGAAAAAATGTAAAGAAACCAAAGATAGTAAATCTAAAAACACAAAAGGAAAAAAACTTAATTGGTTGGTAATATAAATAAACAGCACCGAAAGAAATAAAAGAAAACTAGTGCAAAAATTACAAATATATTATAACCTGAACCCTCAATTATATTTTTACCTTCAAAAACTTTTTTAAGAATCACTATTGAATTATAGTTTGGCAGCAAAGTAGCAATTTTATAAAAAGTTTTATTTAATCCTGAAAGTGTAGGTATCATAAATAAAAACAGGCCTAAAGGGGTACCAATAGTTCCTGTTGTCATTTGATTTTTAGATACAATTCCAATTACAGCTCCAATTTCTACCATACTAATTAAAACTGCAGTCGTTATAATAAAATACATTAATAAATACTGCAGTTGAATTCCCAACATAAAAAATATAGCTATATTTACAATCACTGAAATGAAAATAGTTATAAGTGCTTTTCCAATTAAAAATTCTACAGGGGAAAGCGAAGTTAACATAAGAGTCCTCAATGTATTTTTTTCCTTTTCCTCTGCTATTAACATGGCCATTATAAGTGTAGCCACCATAACCAAGTTCATATTAAGTATCATATTTAAAATATACATTTTACCTTCTTGTGGTATCTTAATTGTAGTACTTTTCCCAGCTCCACTCGGTCCTAAAAATCCAAATATTTCTCCTTCTTTAACATCTAAAGTTAAATCCTTAATTGCTGTATTTTTTCAAAATCTTTTCTGAGATTTTTAATAGAAATAATATTTTCCATATTTAAAAACTCCTTTCAGTTTTATTATGATTGATTATTATACAAATGCTGCCCTTAAACCATAAAATCAACATGAAAAGAGTAATTTTTCCTATGAATGGAGAATTATACATATATACAGGATTTTATTTGTTACTTTCAGTCATAAAGCCAACTGCATTATAATTATAATAAATGAAATCAGAATAATCTTCAAATTTCATACTCTTTATTTTTAAAATCCTATTTTCTTTTCGAAGTTTTTCATTTTCTTCTTCCATTGTCATTCACAATCCCCCTATGTAATTTTGCAATAGGACTTATGTTCTTTTCACTATTATGTTACCATACTTAAGTAAATATATCCATATTTTTCTTTTAGTGTACCTTTTGTGCTTATATTATAAACAATGATAAATTTTACTTCATAATCAAAATGTGATATAATCAAATATATTATTTAAAAAGGTGGTGTCTGTTTGTTATCGGTTCTGTAATGAGTATTTATTTTATAGGTAAAAAAAGTAAGGAATTACTTCTATTTTGTGTACCTAAAAATGCCTTGCAGAAGATATCAAACTGAACCTGTATATAGATTATTCAGTAGATATAATTTTGCTATATCTACTTTTTTTCTTCCGCAAGGCTATTGCAAAAAATATTTAAGTGGAGGGAACAAATAATAGAATATTTAAAAAGTAAAAAATATGATTTTCAATTTGTAAGAGAAAACATGATGGGACCAAATTGTTTGAAAATTTTAGAAGAATTAGTAGAGAAAATTAACTTAAAAAGTGACATGAGAGTGTTGGATTTAGGATGTGGAACTGGCTTAACTTCTATATTTTTAGCAAATGAATTCGAAGTTCAAATTTTTGCTACTGATTTATGGATATCAGCAACTGATAATTATAATCGCTTTAAAAAAATGAGGTTAGAAATATTTGAGCAATCACAAAATATCGATATTTCTTCAATAAAAGAAATTGTAAGCTTTGAAGAACCTTAAAATGATTGGTTAGGATGTGACAATAAATTTGCAATTGGTGATGAACCTATGTTTAAAGCAGATACAGGAAGATATGTGAATTCAATTTCAATTAATTGAAGAAATCAATAAAAGATAAAAATTCAAAAAGAAAGGTAGGATGTTTTATGTTAAATATAAATAAATACTTTGATGTGGCAATTGTATCAGAGGGGGAGGTGCGTGAGAAATAACTATTAAAACCTCCCTCTATAATAAATTCATCTAAATATGGGAGGAATAAGAATTGGATAAAGTAAATTTATATAATTTAGGTTTAAATGAAAAATATATTCAGGAAGCTGAAATGTACGAAAAAGATTTATATATTGCAAGAGTATCTGCTCAATATAAAGATATGTATAAGATAATTACTGAAAATGGAGAAATGTTAGCTGAAGTTTGTGGTAAATTGAGCTATTTATCAAATTCAATTACTGATTATCCAGCAGTTGGAGATTGGGTTTTAGTAGATAGAATTGCTGATAAAAATGGTAATGCAATTATTCGCCGAATTCTGTCAAGAAAAAGTTATTTTGAAAGGAAGGTGGCAGGATCAAAAACTGAAGGTCAAATAGTTGCTGCTAACATTGATATAGTTTTCATTTGCATGTCTTTAAATAATGATTTCAATATTCGTAGATTAGAACGATATGTTTCAATTGCTTGGGATAGTATGGCAATACCAGTAATAGTATTAACAAAATCAGATTTATGCAGTGACATTGAAAGTAAACTCTTAGAAACTCAATCTGTTGCTATTGGTATCGACATATTAGTTACAAATAGTGTAACAGAGAATGGATATCTGGCTATAAAAAAATACATTAAAAATGGTAAGACTATAGCCTTCATCGGTTCATCAGGTGTTGGCAAATCTAGTCTCATTAATAGATTTATAGGTAGTGAACTTTTAAAGACAAATAATGTAAGAAGTGACAATAAAGGAAGGCATACTACTACCCATAGAGAATTGATTTTAATACCTGATGGTGGCGTTGTAATAGATACACCTGGAATGAGGGAATTAGGTATAATAAGTGCAGATTTGGATAAATCTTTTAGTGATATAGAAGAAATAGCTAAAGGGTGTAAATTTTCAAATTGTAAGCATGAAAATGAACCTAAATGTGCTGTTAAGAAAGCTATAGAAGATAGATTACTTAGTGTAGAACGTTTAGAAAATTATAAAAAACTCCAAAGAGAACTGAGATATAGTGAACTTAATTCAAAACAACTTGAAAAAGACAAAATAAATAAAATGTTTGGTAGCATGGGAGCCATGAAAGAAGCTAAAAAGTTTATTAAAAGTAAAAACAAAAGACGATATTGAACTTGCTTCGTAATCACTAGGGGTTTGGGGAGTGTGTATCCCCTTCTCTTTAATTGCGACATAAAAAAACACCCTAAAATTCAAATTTCTTGAATAATACAGTGTTATAGCAAATTATTCGATTCTTCAGTTGTTAACTAAAATAAAGAGACTGTTAATTAACTTTCTACATTCCAGTTAATATTATAGCCACCTTGATGTTTTCCCTCAACTTGTATTTTATAATCACCATTCTCGTTTACATTAATTGTTTTACTAATACGTTTTTTAGGATTTTTAATAGTAAATAATTCCTTATTATTTTGATTTTCTAAACTTACTTTTAAGTTACCTCCTATGGTAGTTACTGATACATTTAAAACTAATTTATCACCCTTTTTAAGATTTATAGGAGTATTTGTTGCCATCAAAACTAAAGTAATACATTATCATTCTATTATTAGTATTATATTCAATTGATTTAGTAGATGTAAAACTTCCTTTTCCATTAGAGTTACTAAAAAATATAGCTAAAAATAATACATACTGGAATTGTAATTATAATTTTAGTTCTCGTTTTTAACATAACTGGATTATTCCTCCTTGATAAAACTATTATCCTGATTTATAACAATTTAGTTTTTTGAGCTTTTGTTATCGTCAACGGTAATTGAAATTTCATTATCGCTAACTTTAGAACTGTTCTTACATTTAAGAATAGCTCTTTCTTTTAAGTACACAAGTATAGCAAAAATACTTACTATAGCTGTAATAACAATATATCCTCTCACGCTGCCACCTCTCTTGCTGTCAATTACCATAATGACCTCTTTGCAAGAGATAAAATCTGGAAGGTAGCTAACTAAAAAATTCTCTATTTTCCATAAATATTATATCACATAAAAAATGTACTCATTCCCCGTACCACATTTTTTTTAATAAATCAGGGCCTTTTAGGAGTAAGGCAACGATTCGTGTAAAAAAACAGCCACAAGACAATATCTCCCATAAATCAAAAATGGAGATATTGTTTTGTGGCTGCTATGACGTGAAATGAGAATATTCTGTATTACTTACTTTTTCGTTAAACGTACAAATAACCTAATCTAAAATAACTTATTACATAAAAAAATATGAATGTCAATACTGCTGGACCTGATGTAGCAGGAAATCCTTTAAACCACTTTTTTTATGAATTAACATTATTAAAATACAGTTAAACAGACATCCCATAATTAGAAAAATATCGTATTTAAATGTTAATTTTGAGCTTAGCTTATATACAAAACTTATTAGTAGCGAATAAAAGCAGATATCCCCTACGCCAATTAAAGGAATAAGATGATCTTTTTTGTTCTTAACATAAATAACCAATTTAGATGCCACTGAAACGTTTTTAAGAATTCTTGCATTTGTGCTGTTTTCTCCTATTTTTGTCTTTGTAAAACTCAATATATCTGCAAGTGGCACAGCTATAAGCACTCCTAAAAAAATATCAGAATCCATTAAGTTACCAATAGTTATCCCTAAGACAACTCCGATTACAAAAACAACTCTGCTCATTACAAGTAACTTCTCTCTATCAAAGCAAGATCTTAAATATGCCAGCATAAAAATCCAGACTAATACCTGAACACACAATCAGTACAATTTTATTATATGCAAAAAATAATATGACATTTGATACTATTATTGTAATTATTGTTACAAAAAATAAATAAAAATATATCTCTATCTTTATTTTTTGGAATCCCATATTCATACTATCCCCTGTTTTCGTATTTTGAATATTTACAATAAATTACAATTGCGACGTAACTCTTAGGAATATTATACTATTATTATTAATTTTATAAACCTATACTTTATATCGTATCTGTCACAAAAAGTATACCTTTGTAAACTAAATAAAACTTTTCATAATTACATATAAACAAATATAAATAAAATTGTCATAACTCATTAACAACTTTGCCATTAAACTGTAACAAAGTAAGTTTATAATTACGAAATAAATAATTACCTAGTTTATAGGAGGTAAAATATATGACTATTGTTAAAAATATTTACGATACGGTTATAAATAATGAAAAATTTAAACATATTACAAGATTTGGCTGTGTAGGTTGTTTAAATACCATTCTTGATTTTACAGTATTCTGTATACTAAATAGTTTATTTGGCATTAATTATGTTATAAGCCAAATAGTATCTTATTCCAGCGGCACTTTAAATAGTTATATTTTAAATAAATTTTGGACTTTTGATGATACAAAAACTGATAAGAAAACAATAAAAGAAATTGTTCAATTTATTATAGTTAATTCGGCCTCTTTAGGCGTAAGTTTAATAGGTTTAAGTATATTAATGAATGATGGTTCTATAAATTCTTGTTTTGCAAAAATTATTTCAATGGTGTTAGCTCAAGTAGTTAATTTTTTAGGATACAGATTTTGGGTTTTTGGTAGAATTGTAAAATCAGTACATTTTGCTAAAAAGGCAGCATGAACTTCACCATTTATATAAATATTTTTTTTCATAAACCTTCATTTATTTTATCCAATTTATTGAAGATCCTTTGCACCTTATAACACAGCTGCTGGTATTAGACCTTTGTAACTTTAAAATAAAGTTTGATCAGAATATATTTGAAGTGCGAACATAAAAACGTCGTAAAATTCATTTGAATAATACGGCGTCTTATGAACTATTTATTATTTATTTAGTTTGAGGCAGACTATCTCCCCCTTGATCTAAATAATTATATCCATTTGGAAATACTTTAAACCTCCAATAATGCTTTCCTACAGTTTGGGTACAACCGCTATAGTAATAGTCTTTAGTACTCCAAGTTTCAATTAATGTAATAATATATGTTGGCTTATCTGATTCATCTACTTTTGTTTCAAGTTCTACTGGTATACTCTTATTTTCAAGATTAACAGATGTTTTAACCATAGTTGCTGATTGAGGAAATTGTAAGTTACCAACTTCTTCCGAAAGACTATTTGCATCTGAGAACAACATAGATAAAGCATCACTTGCATTATAATCAACTCTTGTGCACCTATGTCCATCTTTATCACTAAACTTTAAAATGATGCCATATGAACTGTTAACTCCAGGTATTTGATATATATCTCCCACATCACCGGTTTGTCCAATTTTTTGTCCATTTACCGGTCCACATCTGTCATCTACAGCATATACTTGTTTATTCCACACAATTTTACATGGAATAGATGTATGACTATGGTTAGGAATTGTATCTGATTCAGGATCATACCATCCACCTGTAACACTTTCCTTCCATTCTTTTAATTGTTCGGCATCCTTAGGTCTAGAAGGATAACCATAATATGCAAGTTCTTCATCCGAAGCTGTAAAAGGATTCCAACCTGTTGGATGTAAATGGGCAAGTATATCTTCCTGGCTTTGAGTCGAGAACGCTTTAGTAACATCCTCTGAAATTGGGCTTCCTTTCAATGACTTAACATTCTTATTTATAATTATTTTATAAACTTCACTAGGTGTATATTGAATTTTAGGAGTTACTGTAACTGTTTTGCAATCATTACTCAAACTTAAAATAGTATCAATCACTTTACCATTAGCATGTGTTATAGTTATGTTATTATCTAATGTTTTATCATCAATTTCTGTATTAAACTTTATATTCCATACCTTATTAATGGATATATCATCTTGTTGCGGCAACTCCTTAGCATATACACAAAATGGTAACATCAGTATAAATAAAGATATAGTTGTAATTATCCTTAAATTACTCATCACTAGCATACTTCCTTTCACTAAACTTATAGTATTTTACATTCAGTATAAATTTAACTATATATACAAATTGTAACACAATATTTATCTTCATGTTGCTAACATTCCTATATGCTTTTTTTATAGCAGATTTTTCTTCTTCACTATATATTTTTTGTGGCCTTGCCATATAATATCACCAACCCATCCATTAGCAATATTATACCATTTTTAGTATGTTTTTTATACTACTTTTATATGACTTTTGAAGAAAATTAGTATAAGTCATGATTCCATTCACCTAAAGTAATATTATATTTGGGACATATATGCTCAAATATTTCCTTTAATCTATTTGATATTTTATCATCTATAACTTTCCTTCTGTATTTTATTACCAACACTAGATGATAGTTTAGCAAGAATACTGAATGATTATTTGTGTCTAAATTCATTGTAGCTACATATAAATAATCTGTGTTACTATCCAAATAGTACAAAAATACTTCACTGGACTTACAATCATCTATTCCATTAGTTAAAGTTTTTGGTGCTTTATCATAGTCTATAACCTCAAAATCAATTTTATTGTAAGTTATAGACTCGAATTTATTGATATTAGCTACTTTAGTTTGAACCTGACTAAACCTTGAGCTTTTGCTGAAGCTGGCATATATACAGTTCCTACAGCCAATACAATACACATAGGCATAAACAATTTTTTAACATAATAAATTTTACCCTTTAAATACATATTTTACTAATTAGACGTATGAATTCTCAATTTAGCTTCACAAATTTATTTAATTGAATTGGCTATCCTCATTATAGAATCTTCTTGTATATTTCCATATAAAGAATATTCTACACCATTCATTATCCAAGATACCCTTGTTATAGTATTGCCTGACTTTTCATCTTTAAAGTAATTTACATAAGCTTTGCTAGTTCCAACATATAAAGTTTTATCACCTTCTAATTCTGATAAATCCTTACTTTCCTGTATTATAAAAAATTTAGAATTTAAACTGTACCTTATACTTATGCTTTTAACCCCTTCACAGGGAATAGATATATTGGAAAGTTCAAATCCTTCTGGAACATATGATGGAAGCAGTACTTTACTTCCAAAATATTTTTCGGCATCTTTTATACTTAAGGATTCTTCTAGAGAAGTTAAGCCATTAGGATTTACTGCATCTAAATCTGCGCCGTGACTTTTATCACCTTCTTTTTCATTTTTCTGATTATTACTAGGAGACTTAGCTTCATAAGTATCTGTATTTTGTGGCAAAATATTTTTATTTTGAACTGCTACATCCTTACTGGACTCTACATTTTTTACTGGATTTTTTGTCCTCGCTTTATCCTGTAATATTGAATTTCCTGTTTCCTTAGCCTTTGCTATTTCCTTTGATTCTTCATTATTTTCAGCTTTTTCATACTCATTCTTTACTGATTTATGCTCATTCTTTACAGATTTGTCTACACATTTTTGAGTTGGTTTTATATAATTACGTGCAATATCGGATTTATGAGAAAAGTCGTATAGGTTAAATATAAAAATTAAAATGGCAAAAATAGCTGATGCAATTAAAACCGGTTTTAATTTTAACGATCTTCTATTACTACATCTTTCTAGGGTTCTTTTTTTCAATTCATCTGTAACACAAATATTTTTTAGAATTTTATTTGATTCATCCCTAAGATTCCTCATATTATCTCTCATATTCAATCTTCCCATCTATATTGGATTTTAATATTGTCCTTGCCCTAAAAAGTCGGCTGCGCACAGTGCCTTCTGGTATTTTCAATACCTTACTTATATCCCTTGTAGATAACTCTTCATAATAGTAAAGAATTATAATTTCCTTATATTTACGAGGCAAATTCATAACCTGCTTTAATAATTCTTCATATTGAATTTTATTTATAACTTTATCATCCACACCTTGACAAATATCTACAATAGAATTATCATACATATCTTTTGACAGGATAACTTTTTTGAACCATGAAATTCTCAACATATCTCTACAAGTATTTATAGTAATAGTCATAATCCAATTTTTTTCACTACTACTTTTTTTGAGCTTACTAAAATTTTTATACACTTTTATAAAAACTTCCTGAAAAACATCTTCAGCTAAATACTTGTCCTTTAAATACAGATAGGCAATTCTAAGTACATCGTTTCCGTAATTATTTATTAATTCTTCTATTTTATTATCCATATATTTATAACATCTCTTTCAAGATATTTTCTCCTCAATAAGTAATTTTTAGTACGTTGATTAAAATCAAGTATAATTATACTTGATGATACCATTAAAATCTCATCTACATTAATAAGACGTATAAAATTTTAGTTTTGCTTCATGAATTTAAAAATTAGTTAAATATTTATAGAACAAATTTTCTTATTGTTTTTCATAATTTATATAATTTTGAGAGGATATTAATGAATCCAGCTTAAGAAAAAAGTGTTTGCAAAATTTCTAATAATTATTATATAATAACTATATAATGTTAGAAATACGTACTTTTAAATATCCTTTATTTTCAATTGGTGTAGTACTTGTCATGATTGCGATGATGACAATATTCACTATGAATGTAATGTTACCTATGTTTCTTCAAGGAGCACTTAAAACAACAACTTTTGTAGCAGCAATGACATTACTTCCAGCAACACTTACTAATGGAGCTGTAACTCTTATAGGAGGAAAAGTTTATGATAAATTAGGGGCGAAAATTTTAATACCAGCAGGATTTGCTATAATCAGCGTATCATTATTTATTTTATCAAGATTAACTATTAATACATCTCTTGCAGCGATTATAGTCACATATATGGTAGTATGTATGGGAGTTGGTTGTGCAATGACACCATCTCAAACAAATTCCCTTAATCAATTACCAAAAGAATATTATTCACATGGAGTAGCCATATTAAATACTCTTCAACAGCTATCAGCTGCCATTGGTTCAGCATTATTTATAGGTATTATGTCAGCTTCACAGCAAAAAGCCTTAAATAACTTAGTTTCAGAGCAAGCTGCTGTTGCTACTGGATTTAGTACAGCAACATTGGTTCTAGTAGGAGTTGTTTTAATTGGACTTTGTTTGTCATTTACTTTAAAATTGGAAAATAAAAAATTTCCTTTACCATCTGAATTAAATAAGCAAACTTTAAAGTGAATAGGGCTTAAAATGAAATAAAGAGGGAGATAAGTTTGAAAAATAAGTTAATGGAACAGACAAATATGAACTTTATAATGAAATAAAGGACAGTGTAGAGGGATTCAAAATAATATTAATATTTTGAATCCGGTTCTACATGTATAATTACATGTTTGATTTTAAATTTCTTATTTAACATTTCTTCTATTTCTTCTGTAATTTCATGACTTTTAACTACAGTGAGCTTAGAATTAACTCCTATTACAATGTCAAGCAAAATATTATTGCCGTGGACACGTGCTTTTATCCCTTTAACACAGTTTACACCATCAACTTCTTTTATTTTAGAAACTATACTATCTAACTGTTTGCTGTCAAAACCATCAGTTAAATTATGTGCTGCCTCTTTAAAAATTTCCCCACCTGTCTTACAAATTAAAATTCCTACTAGCACTGCTGCCAGTGGATCTATCCAGGGAAATCCAAATTGCGAAGCTATGATTCCAGCTGCAGCACCCATACTCACCCAGGCATCTGAGAGATTATCTTTTGCAGCAGCCATCAGTGCAGAACTTTTAATTCTAAGTGCTACTCTTCTATTATATACATAAACTGCATATATAAGTATTGCACAAATAATAGCGACTACTGCTGAAATCATATCTGGTGCCTTATTTTTCAGAAAAATAGTGGAGTACACTGCATTGTAGATTACATCTAAACCTACAGCTATCATTATTAGAGAAGCAACAAGAGACGATATGGTCTGTGCTCTTAAGTGGCCATAGGCATGATCATCATCTGCCGGTTTTCTAGATATCTTCAATCCTATAATAATGGCAAGTGATGCAATTATATCCGTTGAATTATTGATTCCATCAGCAGTAAGTGCTTTAGAGTGGTGAAAATATCCTAAAGTCAATTTAAGTATTGATAAAACTATATAAGCTATAATACTGATACGTGCACCTTTTTCTGCAATTTTAAGATTTTTATAATCTTCATCCATATTCTTCTCCTTAAAATAGAAATTAAATTTTACATAGTAATTCTTTAAACTTTTTATAGTTAGTTTTAACACCTTTATCTAAATTTATTTCTATTTTTACAGAAGCCATATATTTCATCATTTCATCGTACCTTTCCAGTTCATCTATTTTTTTAGAAAGTGAAAAAACTTCTTTTTTTACCTTCTTTTTTTTCAGATATTCCCTGTTTTTCTTTGTTATATTAACTATGTTATTTCTTTTTTTGCATAATATATTTTTAAGTTTCTCCAAATAAATCGTCCTTATTTTAGATAAAGTATCTTTATCATATCTGTGCATATAAACCAGGCAATTAAATGTTCTTTCCTTGCCAGACGTAAACATCCAATATATAGGTCTCTTTTTATACGTCTTTACATGATCCTTAAAAAAATCATATACAAAATATCTTCTTATAGTATCTTCATCCGTTTCGTTATTCTTTTTTCCAAGAGTTTTTGCTATAAATTGAAGATTTTCTGATAGCTTTTCTTCTCCAAATGTAACTCTTATAAATTCTACAAATTTATCTACTATGTCATTTTCAAAATAGCGTTCTGAAAATACCGGAATTATATTATCCTCATCAGGTGAAAAAGTAGAGTAAAGCCATGTATCGTTTTTTTGATTTTTAACCTTCCATTTTCCATTTTCAAATTTCCATTTATTATGAAAATTTCCTCCAGCATATACAATTCCTTCTGCATCAATAGAATACCTGCCAAACATACATCCTACAGCATAGGATATAAAACTCTTTATGTCTCTTGATAAATTTGCTTTTCTAATAGTTATTTCCTCATCTGGTACTTCTGGTGTCAATTCATTTTTAAGTCCATAAATTTCTATAAAAATACGATTTAACTCCCTTTCATTAAACTTTAATCTATCGAACTGTTTATCAGTGAATAACTTCCATGTATTAAATAAATCAGATATGCAGGTACTAGTTGATACTGGACAGTGGACAATGGCTGTTTTTATTTTCTCCTTATTGCTATTCACTATGCCCTTTCCTCTTTCAACTTTCAACTTTCCACTCTCAACTAACAAAAAAGGATGCCTCTTAAAATTCCAAGAGTTTTCAAAAAAATCCCAATCCAATTTGGATATGAGTATACACTCATTACAGAGTAAATCTATTTTTTTCCTCACAATTATATTATTCTCCATATATATGGGAATTTGCTTAACAGTTCCTGCCGTCAAATTTAATGTGGGAGATATAAATTCAAAAATATTTCTCATTATTTTAGTATTGAAAAAACTTAGTATATAATTGTAATCAGAGTTATCTTTCACAAATACAGAATCTGCAGATTGGTCAAAAATAAAACCTTTGTCTAATACCCTTATGGTATTATTTCCCGAAGTTATTCTCTTCCAACTTATTCCTCTTCTAAAATAAAATCTCTCATTTCTTATGACAGCACCCTTTTCTTCTTTTAACTTTTGCCCATTGTCCTTCCAGTAAATTACTTCTGAAATATTTCCATACCATTTACGGGCTTCTCCCCCCATTTGATAGGGTATCCAATATTTCTTATCATTTTCTTTACCTGTAAAATTTATGAGTTCATATTCTACCTCAAACCACTGTCTTATATATTTATCATTATTTCCTGTCTGCATACCGGTACATGGAAATGAAACATCTCCTATAACTTTTGCTTTATTTAATATTTGAATTTCATCATCTGTAAGCCAGTATCCAAATCTATTTTGCGGAATATTTTTCATTTTACTTTGTTCTACTTCAAATCTATAATCCACATCCGGGTTATGGATTGATTCCATAACCTTTATCGGCTGATTAAAAGCACCTTTGAATTTTGACAATTTGATATAATTTCCCTTGATTCCTGAATTATAATTTCTTAAAGTAAATGTACAAATTGGAACAATTGCTTCTTCAAATGCAGAATATTCTAATTGTATTAAGCTATTTATATTCTTGCTATTTAGTATAATTTTTCTCAATTTCTTATAGGACTGTATGAACATCCAAACAAAAGGTGTCATAAATCCCAATTGACCACCTAGTTTAACTTTCGAAAAGCTGTACACTATAAATGCAGAAAACATGTCTGACTTTGCATCTGGATACTTATTTCTAATATACTCAACTAAAAGTGGATTTAAATATTTGTTCCCTATGTAAGGGGGATTTGCAACCAAAATGTCATAAGTTTTAAACATTATTTCAGCCTGCTTTATAAGCTGAGGCATAAGCCTTAAAACCTTTTTTCTTCTACTTTCTTCAATCACATTATGGGAAATGTTATCCCTTATGCACTCTAGTCTATCTTTAAAAAACTGTGTATTAAATTTATCTAATTGTATAAGAGAGCCATATATTTTTGCATCCTTAAAATTTTCTATGAAAGACTTCGTTCTGTTATAATTTTCTCCTGAATCTTCCCCAGCTATATAAACTATATCTTCATCATCAATACTATTAGTCTCCTGTATGGATACTATGTTAAGCTTTATAGATTTTTTCTTTATATTATAAAAAAGCTCTTTATTGTACTTCATTCCCCTCATTATAATTGAAAAACGTGCAAGCTGACATGCCCTATCATCTATGTCCAATCCATAAAGATTATTTTCTATTATAAGAGTTGGTATTTCTTCCTTCTTATATCCACACTTTATATATATATCATATAAAAGATCAAACATGTATATAAGTATATGTCCTGAACCGCAGGCAGGATCAAAACATTTTATTTCTTCAACCTTCAATTTCTTGTCTATATAGGGTTCTAACTTGTGCTGTACATCTTCTTTTTTTCCTGAATTTTCTATATAAAACTCCCAATTTTCCTTTAAATCATTGTGTTCTGGATGTGATTCTATCCAGTATCTTCCTAGAGAATTTTGAACCATATATTTTACTATCCAATCTGGGGTAAATAGCTGTGTTACATAGGGAATTTCTTCTTTTGTATACTTCTTTTTTGACTTTATTATCTTATCTTTTTCTTCAACCTCATAGTATTCATAAAGCCATCCTATAATCTCCACGTTTTTCCAATCGCTTTCAGATATAATATTTCTATCCAATAAATTTCTTATAAAATCACCTTTACTTAAAAGTTTCTCTGGGAAAAGTACTTCTATATAATCCTCTACTTTTTTAAACACAGAAGGCAGTATTTTATTTAAGCTGTTCCATTTAATTAATATCATGCATTTAAATAACCCATCTATATCTCCATTTAATTTCATTTCATTAATCTTTTTTCTGTCTATAGGGAGTTTGGAATTATCCACTTCTATCAATAAACTCATACCAATATTGTCTGGATTAAAAGAAGATAATACTTCTGCTCCTGTAGAAATATACTGATTTACTTCCATAAATCTAATTAAAACAAATATATTAAACCAGGTGCAGGCAGCTTCTTCAATAATTTTATCGCATGACCTTTCCCCCTTTTTACTTAAATTTTCAGTTTGTATTCTGTAAATAAGTTCCCGTCTGCTCCGAATTGCAAAGTTTTTTAGTATACTTTTATTCACTTACCCACTTCCTAACTTAAATAAAGTACATAAAATTGTAGTATTAAAACTTATAAATTTCATATAAAAAACACTATCAAAATCATTATATCAGATGATTTTGATAGTGTTTTATACTACTTTCTATAAACCGTTTTTCTTATCAAGGTCAAATGTATCTTTAATGGACTCTAGTACTGATTTTACAGTTTTACTAGCAAGCTCCTCTATTTCATCCATTACTTCATCTTTACTTTTTATTCTCCTTATATATATATCCAGTTCTTCTTTTGCAAAATTTCTTACGGTTTTTAAAACCATATATTCCTCGTTACCTTCTTTAGGTATTATAGTATCTCCGCTTTGTATATTTATAAATATAGGATTATCTGAAGTTATTTGACTTTTCAGTTCTTTTTTATTTTCTCCATTTTCATCTAAAACAGCATAAAAGTTTACAATAGTTTCCATTAATGTTCATCTCCATATTTTCAAATTGTTTTACTGTACTATAATATTGTTTTAGATTAAAAAATGTTACTTTTCCTTACCTTCATTCAGTTTAATTAAAAATCCAGCTGCAACTGCTGTTATGGGTACTGCAAATATAAGGCCTATACTTCCTGCCAAGGCTTTTAAAACTTCAGAAGCAATAATATCCTGGTCTAATGCTGTAGAAATAGATGTACTATAAGAGTAAGATGAAATCATAATCATTATGTACATGGCCCCTCCTACATAGGCAAGTATCAATGTGTTAGCCATAGTACCCATAATATCTTTTCCCACATTCATACCCGATTTCACAAGTTCCTTTACCGTCATATCAGGTTTTACCTCTTTTATTTCGATTATAGAAGATGCTATAGACATACTTACATCCATAACTGCCCCAAGTGCTCCCATGATTATTCCTGCAAACAGCAAACCTGAAAAATTGAAATTGGCATTTTGTGAAGTATATATAATAGACTGCATTTGATCATCATTAAGTCCATTCAATCTCATTGTAGAATTTGAAAAGAAAGCTATAGCCCCTGCAATAAGTACTCCCCCAGAAGTTCCTATAATAGCAGCAAGTGTTTTTTCATTTTTACCACTTATTATAAGCAGGTTCACTATGGTTACAAAAATGCATATTACGATAGATACTATCATTGGGTTAAATCCCTGTAGTATAAGTGGTATAAGCACTTTTATTACCGCAATTCCAGTTATGGCCAAAGTTATCACAGATTTAAATCCTTTTAAGCCACCTACAACTATAAGTAATATAATAAAAAAAGCAACCAATCCATATAGGCATTTATACCTTACTATTTCATAAATATAAGCTTTTTTTACATTGTTTTTTGAGTCATATTGTATATTTACTAACACTTCATCTCCCACTTTTGCAAAGCTCTGTGTACTGCTTCCTTCATCTTTGATTTGCCCACCTGCAAAATTTTGAACTGTAATTACTTTACCTTTAAGACTTCCCGATATAATTTTTACATCTGCATTAGAAAATCTTTGGGAGTTCTTGTCACCACTTGCATGTATTTTAATAACTTTACCATGAACTGGCTTATTATCGGTGTCTGAAGTCCCGCTTGCCATAACTTTTGCAGAAAACATACCTGCAGTCATTACACTAAAAACTAATAAACTAATTACAATAATCTTACTTACTTTTTTCACTTCAAAATTCATCCTTCCGTCATAGATCCCCTCTAATATTTAGCTTACTGTCCTTCTACTATAATCTTTATGCTGTCATTTTCCACATCTATAACGTTAACGGTATCTTTAATTTTGTTGTCAAAGAGCACTTTATCCACAAAATAGGGCTTTATTTCCTGTTGTACTATCCTCATTATCTCTCTTGCACCGTATTCCAGTGATACACCTTTTTCTGCTAGCCATTTATAGCAGTTATCTGTAACAGTTATCTTTATATTCTTAGCCAAAAGTTGCTTTTCAAATTCGCCCATGGCTTTTTGCGCCACGCGATATGCCATCTCCTCATTCATTGCATTAAAAAATATTATGTCATCCAATCTATTTCTAAATTCTGGAGAAAATACTCTATTTACTTCCTGGGAAATTGCATCGTCCTTTACAATTCTATTTCCGAATCCCATAAGTGATTTTCCTAAATACCTAGCTCCTGCATTTGAAGTCATTATAAGTATTACATTTTTAAAATCAGCTTTTCTTCCAGTATTATCTGTAAGGGTAGCATAATCCATAAGTTGCAGCATTATATTAAGTACATCTGGATGTGCCTTCTCTATTTCGTCCAAAAGCAGCACACAGTAAGGAGTTTTCCTTATAGTGTCTGTTAAAAGTCCACCTTCTTCATATCCTACATATCCTGGTGGAGAACCAATAAGCCTTGCCACTGTGTGCTTTTCCTGATACTCACTCATGTCAAACCTTATTAGTGGAATATCTAAAGCCTTTGAAAGCTGTTTGCTTATTTCCGTCTTTCCCACACCTGTTGGACCTACAAAAAGAAGATTTGCCACGGTTTTGTTATCTTCGTTAAATCCAGCTCTTGACCTTTTAATTGCCCTTACTACAGCCTTTACAGCTTCATCCTGTCCAAATATTTTTTCCTTAAGAATCTTATCTAAATCCTTAAGGACTTTTGTTTCATCCTGTGACAAAGTTCTCTCTGGTATTTTTGCCATAGATGAAATTGTCTTTTCTATATGTTTTTTTTCAATAACTATTTGATCCTCATCTTTTCCATGAAGCCTTGCATAAGCACCAGTTTCATCTATTACATCAATAGCTTTATCCGGCAAATACCTATCATTTATATACTTTATGGATAAATCTACTGCTGCCTTTAAAGCTTCATCTTCATAAACTACATTGTGAAACTTTTCATACTGTCCTTTTATACCTAAAAGTATATTATAGGTATCTTCCGCAGTAGGCTCCGGTACTTCTATTTTTTGAAATCTTCTAGCAAGAGCTCTATCCTTTTCAAATATCTTTTTGTATTCATCATAAGTAGTAGAACCTATAAATCTAATTTTTCCACTAGTCAAAAAAGGTTTTAAAATATTTGCAGCATCAAGAGCTCCTCCAGATACAGATCCTGCTCCTATTATAGTGTGTATTTCATCTATATAAACTATAGGTTTATCTTCATTTTCTATTTTTTTTAATATATTTTTTATTCTCTCTTCAAAGTCTCCCCTGTACTTAGTCCCTGCTAAAATAGAGCCCATATCCAAGGAATATATCTTGCTGTCCTTTAAATTTTTAGGTACTTTGCCATCTGCAATTAAATTTGCCAATCCTTCTGTGATAGCTGTTTTTCCAACTCCCGGATCTCCAACATGAATTGGATTATTTTTGTTTCTTCTTGAAAGCACCTGAATTGTTCTATTAAGTATATCATCTCTGCCAATTAAAGGATCTATTTCACCATTTCTTGCCTTCTCAGTAAGTTCTACTGAAAAATCTCCTATATGAAAAAACAAAGGCATATCCTGTTCGTCCGATGAGTATATAGAATCATCTTCAAGATTATAATTAAACATATTTGCTGGAGTTCCATGAGTTATATAATTTAATATATCTATTCTTTTTATCCCTTGTTTTTTTAAAAAAAAGCTAGCAAAACTCTGCTCTTCATCATATATGGATATAAAAATATCTCCTAATTTTATTACTTCTTTTTCAGCTGCTAAAACATGCTCGCCTGCAGAAGTTAATACATTTTGCAAACTTACAGTTTCCAGCGGCTCTTTTTTTTCTGTAACTTGTATATTATCACTAAAATACCGTAATAAATCATTTTTTATATCCTGTACACTTCCGCCGCATCCTTCTACTATTTCCATTCCTTCCGGGAAAAATAAAGCAGCATATAATAAATGTTCTGGTGTAAAATATTCATGCTTACAATATTTTGCTTCATTGTAAGCTGCAGTCATAATTTCATTTACTATTCTATCTAGTTTCATAATTATTCCTCTTCCATACTAAATTTTAGTGGAAACCCACTGCTCTCCGCCATCTTTACAGCTTGCATTATTTTGGTAGCAGCAATATCATAAACATATACGCCTGCCACTCCTATACCTCTTCTATGTACATCATACATTATTTTAGTAGCTTCTACAGCACTTTTTTCAAATATTTTTATTAAAATTTGAACTACAAATTCCATAGTAGTATAGTCATCATTGTGTATAAGCACTTTATACATAGAAGGTGTTTTAATTTTCAATTGAGGATTTTGTTTTAAAACAGTTTTTTGTGTCATTTTAACAACTCCATAGGTGTAAATATATTATACTTAAAATCATTTTAACATAATTTAATTTCAAAGTGTATAATAATGAATTGATATTACTGGAAAAGTAGATCATTTAAGCTTCAATTATACATGTTTTTAAACAGTTGACAATTGATAGTGGAAAATTGAAAGTTATGGATGGTGTTGATTTATAATATTATTCTCCCTTTAATGAACAATTTACTAAGTATATCTTCACATAAAAGTACAAAACTAATATTGAAATGGAGGTGTTACATTATGAGTAGAAGACCTTTAGTTCCAGAAGCAAAACCCAAACTAGATAAATTGAAAGCAAAGTATTCAAATGAATTTGGCATGGAATTTAACGACAGCTATAAAGGAAACAGGACTTCAAAATTAAATGGCCATAATGGGGGACTAGTTGGCGGCTTAATGACTAAAAAAATGGTGGAGGAATTCGAAAAAAATTTAATAGATAAGTAGTTGTAAAAAACAGTTAGTATTCTTAGGTTTACTAACTGTTTTTACATATATCATTATAATAACTACAGAAATTAACAATCACTTTTATTTCTATAAACTTCCCATTATATTTAAAAGTGTCTGATAACTATCCACTTCATGGTACTTAACATGACTTGTAGAAAGTTCATTAAACAACTTTTTAGCACATGCTATCTTAGCATCTTCGATTTTTCTTAAATGCATACTATCCATAGTTCCCTTGGTTTCAGCTATGAAATAAATATGTTTTACTGTACCTTCTTTAAAAGCAATCGCCCAATCTGGAGAATAGTTTCCAACTGGTGTTGGAATTTGAAAAGTTCTCGGAAGCTTTGCATATACACTGACTTCATCTGCTCCATCAAGGTCTTCAGCAAATTTACGTTCTACACTCTTTTCCGCAGTTCCATCAGTAAAAACATAGTCTTGAATGTGCCTTTTAGCCAGAAACGCCCTGCTAAAATCTTTTCCACTATTTTCTGCTGTAAATATGGTGCTATCATAGGAGCCATTAATTTGATTATAAGTAATATGATTTACTATCATCGCTGCCTTTTCTTCTTTTATCAACTTGATACATTTTGTTATAAATTCTTCAGGGTTGTATTTAAACATGGAAAATACAGCCGGATGTATTCCCTTTAATATTTCTACAACTGTCCTTCTTGTAAGCACTGTTCCTTCTGCAACCTTTCCCACTAAATCATATTTTATCCTGCTTACTTCTGAATGTTTTAAGGTCTTCGTCTTAGATGATGCATTTTTAAAAGACTCTCCTCTTTCAATTTCATTAATATCAAGTTTATCCTTTTGCTCCGCTTGAGATAAAGTATACTGGAGCTCTGACACAAACATATTTTTATTAATATTGTCTATTGATTTTTTAATCAGTTCCCTGCTGTCAAATTCTACGGTATAAGCATACTTGTGATTAATATAATTCCATAAGGTTTGAAATTCTTTTTTATAAAAATTATCATTAAGTTCATTCTCTGGAACTTTTACACCATGTCCATCTTCCATCATATCTTTTAATACACTTTCATCAAATACACTTTGAATAAGTTTTTGAACTCCATCAGTCATTGAAACCAACTCCTGAGGTAAAGGAGCTATGCAGCTATTTTCTAAATCTATTCTATAATTTTCGATTATATTGTCATCCTCATCAATATAATCATTTTTTATTAAATATCTATAGATTTCCTTAGCCTGTCTTTTGTTAACTTCTACCAATTCATTATTAACTAATATTTTCTTTTCTACAAAATATTCCTGTGAAGCTTTCCTTGGTCTGTCATATAAAACTTCTTTGATATCTTTTTGCAGTCCTTCTGTAAAATCTTTATAGCTCTCACTTGCAATTACAGTGAGTTTATTTATATCATGAATATTATTTTTATCAATTCCTGGATAATTTTCATCTACCCTATCACCATTTTTATCCACACACAGTCTGAGACCTCTCCCTACTTCCTGACGTTTTCCCGTCGTACTGTCACTGTGTTTTAAAGTACATATTTGAAATACATTAGGGTTGTCCCAGCCTTCTCTTAAAGCTGAATGTGAGAATATAAATCTTGTAGGTTCATCAAAACTCAAAAGTCTCTCTTTATTTTTCAGTATTAAATCATATGCACTAATATCATCACTTTCTTCACTTTTTCCCTTAGTTTTTGAATCAACTATTCTCTTTGTCTTCTTGTCAATACTAAAATAACCTTTATGTGTATCTTTCACATCAATACTCTTTAAATATCTTGTGTATGGAGTGTCCATCAATGTAATATAATGATTTAAAATATTTGTATATTCTTCTTCAAAAACTTGTGCATACTCTGAATTTTCTTCACTACCATTTTCATCATAAACCCTGTATTTAGCTACTTCATCTATAAAGAAAAGAGATAATGTCTTAATTCCCATATCAAATAACTTTTCTTCTTTTTCAAAATGAGAAGCAATAGTTTCCCTTATTTGAATTCTCCTCATATCTTTTTCTGAAATATCTCCAACTACAGTTCCTTTAGTTATGACAAACCCATTGGTAAAAGTAACAGTCCCATCTATAGGATTAATTTCATTTATCACAAAATTTTCTTTGTATTCTTCCATTTTAGAAGTACTATAAAGATTATCTCCTACATCAAATATTCGGGTTTCTCTATTAATAGACTTATCGTATCTGATTTCCAATTCAATTTTAGCTTTCGGCAGTTTTTTAGATGAAACAATAATATCATCCAAAAACAAATACTTTTCCGTTCCTCTAAAGTTCTTCACTTCAAAGCCCTTTACTTCTATCTTTTTAACCAACCTCTCATTATAAGCATCCAGTGCATCCAGCACATAAACTAAATTATGCTTTTCTTTATGGGTAGCTGAATAATTCAAACAAAATAATGAATTAAACAGTTTTAATGAATCCTGAGTTTTCTTTCCACCTAACTTTTGAGGTTCGTCTATTATTAGTATTGGTTTATTAGCTGCTATAACATCAATAGGACGTCTGCTTTGAAATTCATCCAAACTTTCATAAATTCTCCTAGCATCAGCTCCCCTTGCATTAAAAGCCTGTGCATTTATTATCATTACATTTATATTCGAGCTGCTGCTAAAGCTGTCCAGAGCATTTAAGTTTTTACTGTTATAAATAAAATATCTGGCCTTCTTATGATAGTATTCCATAAAATGTTCTTCTGTAATTTCAAAAGTCTTTTTCACACCTTCCCTTATTGCAATAGAAGGAACTACAACAATAAATTTGCTAAAACCATACCTTTTATTCAACTCAAATATTGTCTTTATATACACATAAGTTTTACCGGTACCCGTCTCCATTTCAATATCAATGCTGCATCTTCCGAGATGTTTAACTAGCTTATCAGATAACTTTATATTATTCATGGATTGAATGTCCTTAATATTATTCAATATCTCATCATCGCTAAGGACAATATCAGCATTTTCAAATCCATCCCTATTTTCTATTTCCTTATAATAATCTTCTTCCTCTATTTCTTTAGGCTCTATTTTATTGTCAATTACATTAAATAATGAACTCTTTTCTACATTTTGGATATTACCAAATTGATCTTTATGTTCAATTATATTTTTCTTTTTCCTTATACCCAAGTCTCTGGTATATTTAACGTGTTCTATAAAAGGTTGTCCTTTAAAAACATTTACAGTGCTCTCTACTGCCTTTGTCTGATAATTCTGTATCTTAAATTTAAACTTCATATTTTTATCCCTCCTACAACACTTTTCTTATTGTATTTGGGCTATACGTTTTAAATATCTGTTCAAAATTAGTTGCTACGGCATCATTAATCAAAGAGCTATCTCTAAATACTGCATAAAATGGCTTCATTTTTGCTATTTCTGTCACTACTTTATCTGTTATATTTTTATCAAAGCAGGCAATTATATCACCCTGTCCAACATTAAATACACTCTTTCCTTCTATTTCTATCTCTTGAATATCAGAAGACAGTAATTCCCCTAAATCAAGCATGATCTGAAATAATAAATCTTCACCTGAACGATCTTCTTTTATATTTTCTCTTACATTATCAAGTAAAGTCTGCTTGTATTCAGCAGGATTATAAAATACATCTTTCATATTGCTTGAATCCACTTTTAGCACTCTAAATCCAGTATCTAATTTCTCTGATTTATCCGGATGCTCTTCTCTTATTTTTTTACCTGCCCTTCTTATACGCTCTTTTCCTATTTCACATATATTTTTATATCCTGCTTTATAGGCTTCTGATTTTTCATCACATGACTCAGGAATTTGAACCATTATAAATTTTCTGTTTCCTCCATCTTCTGCATTTAACTGCATAACTGCATGAGCTGTAGTCGATGAACCAGAGAAAAAATCAAGGATAATATCATCATTTCTTGTAAATGATAATATATGTTTGGATACAATATTAACTACCTTAGGAGTATCAAATGGAATATTCATTTCTTTTAACATGGCATCATCACTACCACCATAATACAACATTGATGGGATATTTTCATACATATTTTCCGTTAATAAATATTTTCTTCTTGGTTGGGTATTCTCATCTTTTCCAAATAATATCAAATTGTTTTTTAATAGTATTTGCATCGTTGCAGATGGATTCCTCCAGCCACGCTCAGGTAACGGACAAGGTTTTCTTGTAATTGGATGAATTAATGGAATAAAATAATCATCAGGTGCCTTCTTTTTGTTTGGCCATGACATTGATACAGACTGAAATACATCACCTTTTTCATCTATTTTATTATACGCTTTTTCACCATTACTAAAATCTTGTTGGGAATTTATCCAAGATGAAAACTCTTTATTTACATCATCTAATGTATAAGAAAGACTTAAATTTGAAAATAATTGTTCTGCTTTTTTCAATATTTTTGAAGCATTTTTTTTAGGTCGTCTTACTTTATTATTCAACAATAAATCTTGAACATTTTTAGCAAAAATCACAATATACTCATGCTGATATGAAATACCTTTTGCATCACCCTTTGGGTTTCTCTTGTCCCAAACAATTGTACCTAAATCATTTGTTTCTCCAAAGACCTGTAAAAGAATTTTTTGGAGGTTTGTTATCTCATGTTCATCAATATTTATTAAAATAACTCCATCATCACTTAACAAATCCCTAGCCAGTTTTAATCTAGGGTACATCATATTCATCCAATCACTATGAAATCTTCCGTTGTTTTCACCATTTTTTCTAATATCATAAATCATATTCCCATCTTCATCATATTGTCCACTTACTTCACTAAATTCATCGCCATCTATAGCAAAATTGTCTGGATAAACAAATGAATCATTCCCAGTATTATATGGAGGATCAATATAAATCATCTTTACCTTATCAAGATAAGTTTCTTGAAGAAGCTTCAGTACATCTATATTATCTCCTTCAATATAAAGGTTTTTTGTTTTATCAAAATCAAGGCTTTCTGCTCTGCAAGGTCTAAGCGTTTTATTTATAGGTGAGTTAGCCTCAAGTATTGCTTCCTTTTTCCCCGGCCAGTTCATCTGATACCTTTCTTCTCTTCCTTCAACTACTATCTTTGACAATTCCTGTTTTAATACATCAAAATCTATTGCCTTTTCATATATTGGATTGCCTTTTTCATCATATCCCTTTATCACTTCCGTTATAGTATCAGGAAATAATTTTCCTACAGCTTCTATATTTACATCTACCTTGCTTTTAGTTTTCATCTTAAGCTTGTCCATTGTGATCCCCCTCTAATGTCTTTAACTTTTCCTTTTGTTTTTTTATTTCCCTTCCTATATCAAATTTTTTCCTTGGCTGCACCTCTCTAAATGCTTTTTTCTCTAAAACATTTATTTTTTTCTTTAACTTTTGTATATTATTAAATCTTTCTAAGAAGCAATTTATTTCTTCATTATCAACAGGCTTCAAACCCACTAAATTAAAAATTAAATTATCATATATTTCTTTTATACTCATGCAGTAAGGAAGTTCTTTTAATTCTTTCCTATGCCAGTTACTTTCATAAATATTGCCCCTCTTTATGACATTGTCTTCAATATATCTATAAATGCAAAGCTCTTTAGTTTCATCTTTATATTCAAATATGAAATAAGTGTGGAGCTCTATAAACTTATCAAACCTCTTTATAAAGTCAATTGGTATTTTCTTTTCTTTCAAGACTATTGTAAATATGTATATTTCCCTGCATGAATTGTCGGATTTGATATTTAAAGTATCTTTGCAAATTACATTACTTAAAGTTATTTTTTCAACACAGGAAGCATCTTTTTTTATGTCTTTATCGGCATTAACCATCTTCAATATATCTTTTATCTTGAATTCCCTATTAACTGATGTTTTACTATTAGACTGAAACATAATATCACCTACTTTATAACCACAAATGCTATAAGCTTAAAGTCATTAAGACCCAAATCAGTAATATTAATGCTTCCATCAACATCTTCTAGGTCTTGAAGTTTTCCCTCTTGGAGTTTTTTCAATTGAATTCTCCTATAATCAGTATTTAACTGTTCTTCTGAAATTGGATTGTCATCTGCTGTGCTTGCAGCATCAACTATTGTCATACGTCCCATTACCCTATCTTTTAAATTAATATATTCATCTAAAGTAATATTAGGCCAGAAATTTACCAGCTGGATAAATTTATTTTTACTTCCTATACGGTCAATTCGGCCGAATCTCTGTACTATTCTTACGGGATTCCAATGAATATCATATAGTTTATGCAGATGTCACAGTCCTGTAGGTTTTGACCTTCTGAAATGCAGTCAGTACCTATAAGTACGGTTAATTCTCCATTTTCATCCGGATAAAGTGATGCCTTTTCCTTGCTTATAGGTGAGAAGAAGGTTAAAATCTTGTCCATATCTGTCAAGCCACTTATTGTAGATTTATTACCACCTCTGCCACCTTCAACTTTAGCTGTTTCAATATCATATTTATCTTTCAAATAAACACTTATAAAATTATAAAGATAGGTTGTAGTGTCTGAAAAAGCTGAAAAAATAAGTATCTTCCTGTTTCCTTCGTTATATGGATTGTTTATTTTATCCTCTATAATTTTTAATAATTGATTGAGTTTGGTATCATTTTTAATATCTATCCTGTCCATTTGATTTTTTAAATGGGTTAATATATTTACATCCTGCATAATGTCTCTTTTCATGCTAAGTAAATCCATATCCTTAAACTCTATTTTTACTTTTCCTTTTGTGGTTTCTTCATTAAAATCCAGGTCATCATCGGACAATTCATCAATTTCCTTTTCTGATAAATTATGAGTACCATAAGTAAATATATTTTTCTTACTTTTTTCATATTCCTTTATGTTATCTAATGCTTCTAAATTCATATTTAATATTTTATTTACAGTTATCCTAAAAGCTTCAACAGAACTCTCTAATCTTTTTAACATCATAATAGTCATAAGTCTCTGGAGAGATTTTTCACGGCTGGATTGTTTCAAAGTTCCCCTTCCCTGCACTTTTGTGTCATACAGTTCTCTATATTTTCCCAGTTTACTTTTAAGTATGTAACTCATTGGAGCATATACTGCCAGAGTCATTCTATGGATTTCATTGTATATACCGTCATATCCCAAAACATCGCTTTTATCGGTCAAATTACAATAATAGGATTTTGGTTTTAATCTTTTAGGGAAACTTCCTATATCTTTTGTATCATAGTATTTAACAATATGTTTCCTGCTCCTAGCTATTGTCACACTGTCAAGTAGTATTGAAAAATCCATATCCAGATTATCCAGTAAGTCCTTAGCATGTCTTTCTTCCGAGGGTATCTTGATCCACTTATCAAATGCCCTTTGGGCTTTTAAAAATATTTTTTTAACTGATTGATCTGTATCCAACTTACTTTCAAATTCTTCAGTATTGTCACAATAAGCCAGTGCCAGTTGATTTTGCAAATCCTTAAATTTATTATTTACAGGGGTGGCACTAAGCATCAATACTTTTGTCTTAACTCCGGGCTTTATTACCTTATTCATTAAAAATTGGTATCTTGTTTCTTTGTTTTTATAGGGATTGTTATTTCTAAAGTTATGACTTTCATCAATGACAATGAGATCGTAATTTTCCCAGTATATGTCATCCAAATTTTGTCCATTGCTTTTACCGGATTTTCTTCCTAAATCCGTATGGTATAAAACATCAAATCTTATTTTGTCTTTATAAAAAATATTAGTCTTTTTATTTCCAATGTACCTGTTCCAGTTATCAGACAGCTTTTTAGGACACAAAACCAATATTGATTTATTCTTTAAATCATAATATTTCATTACTGCTAGTGCCGTAAAAGTTTTTCCAAGTCCTACACTGTCAGCTAATATACATCCATTATACTTTTCCAATTTATTTATAATTCCTATAGCTGCATCTTTTTGATAATTATATAGTTTTTTCCATATAAGGGTGTCTTTAAATCCAGTAAGTTCATTTGGCATATAGTCTTCGGTTAAATCCTGCAAAAAGCTACTGAATATGTTGTATAAAATTATGAAATAGATATATTCCGGTGCATTTTCTTTATATGCACTCCATATATATTCCACGATTTTATCTGTTACATCCTCAAACTTTTTACCGTCATTCCACATACTTTCAAATTGTTTTAAAAACATTGCCGTTCCCGGTACATCATCTAATTTAGTTATTGCTTGAAAAATTGCATTATCTTTTTCATAGCCTAATTCTCCAGTTGTAAAATTTGTTACCGGCATATACACTATATCCTTATCTTCTCTGTTAATTGCTATAAAATTGGGAACAGAAGCTGCTGATATATTTGATTTAAATTTTACCTTTTCTTCAATCCATTTTGCACATTCTCTAGCTATCACTTTTTGCGTTAGCTTATTTTTTAATTTTACTTCAAAAGGTGTTCCATATAGTGTATTTTCCCTTACTTCATTGGGTATGTAAAATTCTCTGCTCTTTTTTTTCAATTTATCTGCTATTTTATCTTCAATAAATGTTGGAAGTGAAAAAATAAACTGAAGTTCTTTAATGTTTTTCAATTCTTCCTTTAAAGCATTAAATGCATAAATTGAAAAGCAAGATGCAACTATTTTTAGTTTACTACCCTTCTTTAGCTCACTTTTAATATCATCACCTAATAATTTGTTTTGATTGTCTATTATCTACATAGAAAAATTCCCCTTAGATTCTGGCTATTTCATAGAATACATTATATATACATATTACCATTTTATATCATATTTTTAAATAATTCTACAAAAGTTTTTAAATTTAACCCTAATAGAAAACGTATATCTTAAAATAGATACCATATATCATAAAAATTTTATTGATTTTTAAATTTTGCCACAAACATTCACTATAAATATGTACAAGCATTAATATTGATATTGTTCTTATTTAGTACTATGATTATGTAATAATAGTTACTCAACTTTCGCAATTTAAAAACTTTGCGGATCAAAGCTTTTTGAGTTGAAAATTGAAAATTGAGAGTTGAGAGTGAAGGTTGATTTTTAGCTATCGCAAAAAATCTTTAAATTTATATGAACCAGCAATGTTTCGCCTTAGCGAAACGAGTTGTCAAAAATTTAATCAAAGATTTTTTGTAGTGTAACGAAAAAAAATCCACATTAACTCTCCACTTTCCACTCTCAATTCTCAACTAAGCAAATTGCTTCACAATATTTTTATATTAAGTCAAAATTTTATATGTGCGAAAGTTGAGTAGTTATATTCTAAAATTGGAAGGAGATATTACATATGAAAAAGGTAATATTGTTAAGTGGAAGTCCAAA
>ENA-UOOE01000698-UOOE01000698.1-fermentation-metagenome-genome-assembly--contig:-NODE-698-length-31383-cov-13.884033_pt1 | contig 31383 bp, 39 predicted proteins | sample MGYA00245776_ERZ724021 | MGnify/ENA primary metagenome ERZ724021 (study PRJEB28704, sample SAMN03018321) | fermentation metagenome | biome: anthropogenic terrestrial biome; feature: soil; material... | reverse complement strand
ACTCCGCAGCTGTAATCCAGCCGAGCGTTACGGCCTTTTTAAGCCCTGCCTCCGTGAGCTTGCCCTTGCCGCCGTTATAGAGCCTTAAAAGTGTGTAATACATTATGATACCTCCAGTTGTGATAATGTCAGCGCGTTTACCGTGCTTTGCAGCTCCGCTATTTGTAGCTCCGCATATGTAAGCTGTGCCAGCGTGACACAAAGCCTGTCCTCCGTTACCGCCGCCGTTGTAGGCGTCGCCTCGGTTATTGTAACCGGCTTTAAGGCAAACTCTGTACGTATACTGTAGTTGTCGTACTCATACTGCTTGTCGCCGTCTATGACTGTTAGTTTGCCGGTATTGCTTGAGCTGCCGGTTAAAGTGTCCAGCGCGTCAAATGTTGTAGTTGACTTAGCTATCTGTATTTCCAGCGCGTCGCGCTGTGCGCCCTGATGGTATGTAGATTTACCGCTGACGGACAAAACGTCAAGCGCTGTGCCGTCATTAAACTCGATTTGCATAATTTACCTCCTAAATCATTGGAACTCTAAAAGTACCATATTCTGTGGTTGTTATGTCTGCCCAAGTGTTAATTTCGAGCGGCTGTGATTTATCACTATAATATAGTTGCGCGCCAAAGCCGACGTATATTTGAAATTCATCGGATTGGCTCAAATATATACCTGAGCCAAAATCGTATTCAGCGCTTTTTATGCCATCACATCTATGATTATATGACCATACAATAATTTCCGGTTTTTGGAATATTTCGCCTGCATACACCTGTACAAAAATCACTGAATCGCCATCATATGTCATTGTCCCTGAATTAATTATCTCTACATAAAGTGTTATTTTTAAAATGGTAATCCCATCACTAAAAGCAGAGTAAAAACGTGCTCTAGCGTTGTTAAGCGCCTGAGAACAATTTATATGATTTTTACCACTTACTGTATATGCGTTTAAATCATACCAGCCATTGTCACTATATGTTACTCGGTATGTAGCTGTCGGCAGTGCCTTATACACGCACCTGTTAACCCCGCCCGTCTTAACCCATGCCTCTTTTATCGGACGCACAACCCCGTTGACTTTCGCGTATAGTTTCTTGCCCTTGCGGGTCACGCCGCCTACATTATCGTAAATACTTGCACCCATTATTACACCTCCTACTCATACACGCAGTATATCTCGCCGTTGGCCACGGTACTGGGTGACGACGTGTGAAACGTAACATACGGTACTTTAGCTGTTCTAGCCGCACTGCCGTCGTAAACAGTGCTGCCGCTGCTGCCATATCCCGCAGATACAGTTAGCGCGATTGGATTTTTTAACACACTGGGCGATACGTACAGTATTTTGTTGTCTACGTCCGCAATGGCGGCGACGTAGCTGTTCTTAATCCACGCACCCGTAGTCAGCGCGGAGCCGTTTGTTGTCTTTAAAGTATAGGCCGTGCCATCTATCGTCACGGTATCGCCATTAGCGTAGGTTGCCGCCCCCGAAAACATCACTGGCACGAACCCAGACGTTGCCGTAAGGCCGGTAAGGACGTAGACGGTGCCGGACTTAGTGCAGGTAAGGGCGGTTACGTGGGCGGAGGCGTCGGATTTGTGGGTATTAATCAGGTTAAGCAGATTGCCCGCGGTATCCGCGTCCAGCACATCTTTAAGCCCCTCAACCCACGCCGTAAAATCGGCCTCGTTGGTCGCTCGGAACTGCGCTAAATCGTCCTGTATCTGATTGTAAAACGTCGTAGTGTCTATATGGTCTACTGTCGCGTGCACAATGCCGCAGACGTCGCTGTCAAGCCGCGTGTCGGTGATAAGCGACTGCGTAATCGCCGTCGTGCCGGTCGGTATGCTTATCTCGGCAAGCTTTAAATCATATTGCTCGACCGTGCGGGTAATCACCGGCGCCGCCGCGGAGCTTGCGGGCGTGCCCTTAATAACCTGCGCTGTAATGCTCCTATTGTTTATATCCCACCGCAGGACAACAATATCAATACGGTTTAATATGCCGTCGGCGTTATCGATTGCCAGCGTCATGTCGCCATCGTTGCGGTAATGATAACCATTAATCCATGCCCTCCCGGCGGGCAATGTAACCGCCATGGCGCTGCCGTCCGCCGTCACCGCAAGCTCGCTCTTATATACGCCGTTGCTGATAAACGCCGCAATGTATTTTGCCAGCCAGTCGGACGTGTACTCACGGTCACCGGACACGTCCGGGAAAAATCCACTTGTTTCTGCCATTATGTGTCATCTCCTAAATTCAGTGTTTCCGGCAGCGGTGAGCCACACGTCGGCGTAATCGTCACGACGCCACCCTCGTCGACCTCCTCGACCTCTGTAATGCGCTGGTCAAGCCTTAATCCCCAATTCTCAAATGATACGATATCGCCCAAGTCCCAATCGGTGAGATACGCAAAATTGCCTGTATCGACGGCGGCCGCGCTGAAGCTCTCCGACACCGCCGCTTCGGCCAGCTTTTCAAGGCCGCGCTGTATTAATTGTGCCTTGTAATCAGCGCCGGATAAATCGCCTTTTTGTAAGTCTTTAGCGTCTACCCACAGTTCGCGGCGGTTGACATCGTAGTCCACATTTGGCAGCCCAACTTGTACAATAGTCCGCGCGCTGCCCTCACCCTCACCGCCTACATAAGCGTAATTGGCGTAGCCTGTTGTATCAAGCGTATATGCTGGGCCGTCGATATTGCCGTACTCCCTACTAAACAGCACATAAGGCCGTGCTGTCTGCGTCACACTGCGGTCAACGCCGTCGTAAACCTCAAATACCCACTGCTTGTTTGGCACATCCAAACGGACGCGGAACCCAAGCGACGCAGCCTTGCCAAGTGCCTCGATTGCGTACAATATTGTCTTGTACGTTACCTGCCCTGCCGCGGTAGGTGTATAAACGCCCTCAGTGCCTAAGGCAAGCCTGTTTATAGGCCGGTTAGTAATCGCGTTGTCGGATACAATTTTGCGCATGGCGTCCTCAACGCTGCCCGTAAAATTGATGGTCGGCGTGATGATACGCCGGTCAAGCATAGAGGATCCCATCCGGCCGGTTGCGGTTATCTCGTCGCCGCTGGTATCGGACGTTGCAATAGCGACGCCCTCGATAATGCCCGCCTCGGTGCGGTCAAGCCTGTGGATAATGTTTCCCTCTGCCAGCAGCGACAGATTTTCACTCGTTGCCGCACAATGCAATTCAAATTCTCCCGGCTCGAAAAACTTCCTGCGCCAACGAAAAGAGCTGTAGCCGTCAATTACGCCTTGCAGCTCGATATCCGGGTCGTAAATATATAAATCCATGTCACGCCCCCCAATACGCTTGTGTACTTAAAATCGTCACGGACAAGTTGTCAATCCCGCTTGTTGCGTCATACCGATATAAGTTATCCCCCTAATATGCTTTAAGCCACTTAGGGGGATACGCCATAAGGTTATTGATGTTACTTGTCGCGCCACCGCTTATCAGTTTGACGCGCTTATTACCATCCGCTGTGGTAATGATAATCACATCCCCAGCGTGCATTGTTGTGTTAATCTGCATTAGCTCGCGACGGTTGACGTCGTACAGCGACGGGTTTGTGACGGTACCTGTTGCCCTAAATGTTACCGTAAGCCCCATTGGCACGGCGGACGGATTATTGACGTTACCTATCAAGGTATTAACCTTTTTTGTCACCGTAAACGGGTCGGTAATTTGCAGCGGAAATCTTATACCGCCTTGCCAAATAGCAAACTGCGTGAGGTTGTCGTCGAGCGCGTAAAACTTTGGGTCAGGGCAAATGAGGGAAATAGTCGCCGACCGCACCACTCCGGTTTCTTCGGTATCGATTTTCTCAACATAATAATTTGCTTTGCGTCCGCCGCCGCCATCATAAGCGTAAAGTGCGCCTTTGCTTCGCGGCTGGAAAAAGCTATATAGTTTATCGCGCTGCGCCTGATAGTCGCTGAATATCTCAACGGTAATAACAGGGTTCCTCTTATTTGCCTGCGAGCCGTTATAATTTTCCCCGTCCTGCCCGCTGTTCTGCGAAGTGTTCACCGTGTATTCGGCACTGGAAAGCCCGTCTGTACTTGATAAACGTATCGGGTCGCCGTCGTATGTAAATTCTATTGTTTCGCCCTGTTCATTCTCACAGACAACCTGCTTCATGTACTCACCCTTTCAACTTTTTTACGACCTGCTGCAGGCCGTTACGCGTTTGTCGTGCAGTTTCCGCAGCCGATGGTGTTTCGCCTTGAAAATACTGGTAAACCTTAACACCGCCCGTACTGCCGTCCGTCGATTGCGCCGATGTGCTGCCGCTTGAACTACCTGCCGTAGTTGTAGACGCTGAATATCCTCCGTAAGCCGCTGCCATTGCTGTACGCACCCTAACCGAGCTGCTAAAATCAGTCGGAATAGCAGCGGCCATTGCAGCAGTAACAGGCTTCATACTGTCCGTAAATCCTTGCCCGATGCCTAAGGCCATGAATTTACCGACTTCATCGGCAAGGACCTGAGATGGGGAGTGAATTTTCAAGTTTTTCTTAAAACCTGCTACAATGCCATCACAAAAGCTTTTTATTTTGTCATGCAGCCAATCTATAGCGCCGTTAATGCCGTCCCAGATACCGGTAACAATGTTTTTGCCTATATCAAGCATTTTTCCAGGCAGTTCCCCAATAAAGCTCACGACCGTGGACACAAGCTTCGGAATTTCTGTCTGCGCCGTTGTGACAAGGTTTTCCGCCCAAGTTACGACTTTATTTACGGTATCAACTAAAAACGTCCATATTTTCCCCGGCAGCTGCTGAATAAACGAAATTACTTTGCTTATAAACCGCGGAACCTCTACCGCAGCCTTTTGGACCATATTGTTTCCCCACAGGCCTATCTTGTTTACAACGTCAACGAGGAACGCCCATATCCTGCCGGGAAGCTGCTGGAACCACTGGATAATACCGTTTATAATCTGCGGCAGCTTTGTGGTGACCCAGCTCCATGCACTCACGCCAAAATTTACGATACTTGCCAGCATGGTACCAAGAGCTAAGCCGATATTATACGGCAACTGGTTAATCCACTGGATGAAGCTTTGCACCCATTGCGGAATCGTCTGTGTAAAAAACGAGATAATACCGTTCCACAGGTTCGTAAAGAAATCCCCTACCTGTGTCCAAAGGTTCGACCACCATGCCGGAACACCCGTAAAAAAGGTGACAAGGCTGTTCCATGCCTGCGGAATCGTTACTGTAAAGAACCCTACGATTACGTTTACAACAGTTGAAATGACAGTCTTGATTCCGTTCCAGATATTTGTTACGGCGGTGCGGAAACCCTCGTTTGTATCCCACAGATGCTTGATACCGACGACAAGAAGAGCAACAGCGGCAACAATAGCCACTACTATCCATGTAACAGGGTTTGCCAATAGAGCAGCGTTCATGCCATATTGTGCCGCCGTTTGAGCAAGGGTTGCCGTCTTTGACATTGCCAATGCGCCAGATAACGCAGATATTCCACTCGCCACTTTACTAATTATTAATAATATCGGGGACACAACAGCGATTACTGCCGTAACTCCCAAGGCAATTTTTGCCCCGCTTGGGAGATTATCCACTAAACTTTTCAGCACGGGGATAATATTTTTAACCGCCACCGTCACGGAGTCTGCAACCTCTTTTGTAAGCTTATTGACATCCGCCCCGGACTGCCCTAAACCGGAAACTAAGTTGGTAACGGAGCTTTTTGCTGCCTCAATGCTGCCGGAGATGGTGCCCTCCGCCTCTTTCGCGGTGGTCCCGGCAATACCCATGTTTTGTTGCATAACGTGGATTGCCTGGATAATGTCAGAATAACTGCTGATGTTAAATTTCACGCCGGCAATCTTCCCGGCGTCCTCCAAAAGGCGCTCCATCTCGGTTTTCGTGCCGCCATAACCGAGATGGAGATTGTCCAGCATTGTATAATTTTGTTTTGCAAAGCCTTGATAAGCTTGCTGAATACTGCTCATGTCCGAGCCCATCTTGTTGGCGTTATCTGACATATCAGTAATCGCCGTGTTTGCATATTCCGCCGCTTTTTGGGTATCACCGTCAAGAGACTGGATAAGACTGGCTGAGAACCCTGTAACCGTCTCCATGTATTCGTTTGCGGACAGCCCGGCGGTCTTGTATGCCTGGTCCGCGTATTTTTCAACGGTCCCTGCCGCGCCTTTAAACAGCGTTTCGACACCACCTATTAGCTGCTCTGCGCCCGCATAAGCGCTGACGACTTTTTCCGCCGCTACTGCCGCACCGCCCAATATCCCAGCGGCAGCGGTGGACATGCCCTTTGTGGCCGTCGCCATTTTCCCCGCGCCATCGGAAACCTTTGAAGCCGCAGTGGAGACCTTACTGAGCGCGGCATTTACTTTCCCGGCCTGTTCTTCCAAATCCTTGAGTTGAGATTCTGTTTTCTCGACTTCGCGCCGGAACGCTCTGTATTTTTCTTCACCAATTTCGCCTTTTTGAAATTGCTGCTCTACCTGTCCCTGCGTTTCTTTTAGTTTCCCGAGCTTTTCTTTTGTCGTATCAATTTCTTTAGCAAGTATAGCCTGTTTTTGCGTCAGCAGTTCAGTGTTACCCGGGTCAAATTTTAACTGCCTATTCACTTCCCGAAGCTCACTTTGCAAATCCCCAGCCGTCTTGTTGACACCTTTCAGCGCAGAGGAAAGAGGACCGGTATCACCGCCAATTTCGACCGTGATACCCTTGATATTGTTTGCCATGTTTTTCACCACCTAAAAATGGGCATAAGAAAAGGAACCGGATTAACCCGATTCCTTTTCAAGCGTCGTATATTAAAATCACCTTGATAGTATCTTTTGTTTTTCTGCTTCAAATTCCTCTTTGCTCAAGGCCCCGGAATCCATAAGACTTTTTAGCTTAATCAATTCATCCGCGGCGCTGGAATTTGCATATCCGGCTTGTGTGCTGCTCGCCTTGTGACTTTCGATCTGCTGATGTACAGCGTCAACAAATGGCGATACTGCTTCTTTTGAAATATTCGTAATTTCCATTTTTGCGGCACCATCCCAAATAGCAACTCCCCCTAATAGCAATCCTTTTTTCTGCTCAATCGAATTAATTTTTTCAATCGGAGTTTCCCGTTGCTTAAGGCCATATAGCATCCCCTTGTCGAGAAATAATACTCTTTTTTCAGTGCAAACAATAAGCCACGTGTTGCCATCCAAAATGCCGGAGCACAAAGCTTTAATGTGCTCATCGTCATTAAGAATATTAGACAATTCCTTAACTTCCTTTTTTGTTCCCCACATATCCTTAGTAGGAAGAGCTTGTATCTCTGCCTTAATATCTTCTAATTTACGCATAATTTAACACGCTCCTTTCAATTTTAGTTCCATGATAGGACAATTCAAAGTGCGTGTCAATGCCGTTACACTATCACTTCTTTCCAAAATATTGCCGCAGCATTTTTCTGTCCGGTTCCGTCTGCTCTGCGGCCCAGCAGCGTTCCAAATAATCCCGGCCTCCCTCGGTTTGCTGGCAAGCGAATATCACGGCCTCGCGAAGCAGGAACCAATAGGAAAAAACGTCAAGATTCTGTACTTCAAAAATACTGATTCCAGCATAATCGGCAACAATTTTATCGTTGCCTGTTATAGCTGTATAATGCCCCTCGTTTTTTCCGCCTTCCGGGCACGAGGGGACTGTCAGTTTTTTTTCTGCTTTTCCTTCCCGACCCATGCCATATAGGCCATGAGGATACCTGTAAGCTGGTCAATGTCTAAATTATCGACATACTCATTGGGGACAATATATCCGGCTTTATTTTTGCTCAATATAGAGCGCACAGCTTCTTTAAGCTCTGCAACGGCGTCCTCCTCAGACGCTTTTGCGACAGCGGTAAGTTTGCCGAGCTGCTTTACAGTGGGCGGCTCCAGCTGTAACTCTAATTTGTGCATCCCCTCGTCGTCCTCGACGGTCAGCCGGATGTCAAAATACCTTTTTGCAATCTGCGAAACATCAAACATTCATACCACCTTACGCTTTCGCTGTCACTGCGCAGATGCCAGCCTTGACTGCTGCGCCTGCGTCATCAACCTCGGCAACGGTCAAAATATCACCAGTAGCCGCCTTAATGTCGGACGTACCGTCCCATTCAGCCCAGCCGGTCAATGTAGCGCCAACAGCTGGCGTCTTCGCACCCGTGGAGCACCTGTAGCTATTCCCGGATGCCGGTTCCGGTGTGACCGTCAGCTTTGTCGTCCCCGTTGTGCTGCCGGCGATGGAAGATACCGTCAGCCCGGATGCTTTCACCGTGTCGCCGAGAACTTCCTCGTCATAGATAATCAGTGTGCCGTCGCTGTCACTCGGCTGTGCAGTCGCTTCGAGGTCAAGGTTTCCGGCGTCGTCCTGTTTGTAGGTCAGCGTGAAGCCACCCGTTGCTGTACCAACAACGGTAATGCGGACGTCTCCGTATTTGTCATCCGGATGTACTAAACGGAACAGCCACAGTTTGTTAGATGCATATTTCAGGCCGCCGATTTTTACCGTCCGACGCCCAGCGGTCTCTGTAATCCGTCCGGAAGCGCAAAACACATCGAGGTTTGCGGAAGACCAGGCAATCAGCGACGCTTTCAGCGTAACCTGTTCTTCCGTGATTACTGTACGGCTAAGCGTTCCGTAATCGTCTTTGAATGTCTTACTAGTGGGCTTGTACTGCACCGTAGCGCCCTTTTCGACGTAGCCGAGACGGTTATCGTCCGTCTCAATCGCAGCGTCGGCAGGGACGGCGCCGGTAAAGGCCACAGCGTAAATATAGGCACTGCCAACCGGAATTTGAATAATCTTATCCGCCATCAAATATCAGTCCTTTCAAAAATAGGAGTCTTAATTGTGTAAATAGTTTCGTACATATCATCCGGGTCCGGAAGCCACAGCTGTTCGCGCGAAAATGCAAGACCAGCCGCATCAAAAAGCGATTCCAATTTATCATTGCTTTTAGCTGTTTCGGAATATCGCTCAACGGTCAGGCTGTGCGTCGTGAGGGTATTCTTCATATCCGCGCCACCACGGTCCGCATCGTCCCGGAAATAGATATATGGCAAGCCGGGAGCGTCACCCGGCGGAAAACATGTTTCAGAAACGGGTTCTCCTGACTGTTCCAGCCATGATTTAATGTCCGTTGCGGATCACCTCTTTAACTCGCTTCTCAAATGCCGCGTTCGCCTTTTCTTCGTTCGGCTTGATGTGTGGCTGTGCCTTTGTCCGGCCGCCGTTTCGCGTGGCATGGCCGTTTTCAAGTAAATGTGTCAAACGGTATTCCTTATTATGAATAACCGTGTGTTTCTCAAGCGGCGTATCAGCCGTAACCGTAACTTTCCAGCCCTTTTTATACTTTCCGGTTGCACCGACCGGACTGTCAGCCTCAAGACTTTCTTTGCATTCTTTTGCCGTAATATCCTCGGCCTTTTTAACGCCGTCAATTACAGCATCGGAATACTGCTGCAGAGTGTTGGAAATTGCGCCCGCAAGGCCGTCAACTGATACCGTATCGCTCATGTCGCCACCCCGATTTTTCTTAATGTTAGCACTGTGACGGGCGGGTTTGTGTCGTAGAGATATTGCGCCTGCTCGATTTTATAGATTACTTTTTCAATAACGGCTCGGTTTTCCGCTGTGACATCTCCCCGCAGCGGAATTTGGATTAGCCGGTTAATTTCGGTACTGGCCGCACGGGCAGCGTAAAAACGCTTCATACCGACTGTCCGATTCCCATAACTAAGCGTCAGCAGTTTGTCTTTCGGTTTGTTTCCGGAAACAGAGTAGATGTCACAGGAGCCGTCGTTGAACGTCAGAAATTCGGTTGGCGTCTCTATTTTCATACCATTACCACCCCTGCACGTTCCGCACCGTAATCGGTATTTATCTCGACTATTAAAATTTCGTCGCCGGAATCGGCGACAATAGGCGAAATGCCATCCCATGCCGTCCATACGTTACCGGGCGGGCATACCTCTAAACGAGCGGGTAAGTTGTTGCCCACCTTATACACATAGTTATTGCCTTTATCGGCCGCTGGCGCAACCGTTAAATTATATTCCCCAGGGCTATCCGCCTTTGCAATTATTGTTAGACTGTCGATAATCGATGCCTGTGCAGTCAAATGCAATTCAAGCAAATCCGACTCAAAATTGTGCCCGAATACTTCTAATGCTTGGCTGCGCGCGTATCTGCAATAATCGAGCAACAATGCGCGGGGCTGTTCCTCTGCTGTAAAATCAAGTGGTGCGCCTGCAATCTGCTGCAAGCGCGCCATCCCTCGATTAATATATCCTGTAATTTCGGCGTCCGTGGCATCGTCCTGCCACGTGATTTTTAGATATGCTTTTACTGTATCGAGCAACCCGTTAGGCAGGTCAGCCATAGGTATCCACCTCTTTATTCAACGGCTTTGGTGTTGACCGGGCTTGTGGTCGGGTTGACAACGAATACCTGATGTTTAAGCGGAGTGAGCCCGGAAATGTCCGTGTACACAAACGCATTGTTGTCAAGTGCCATGCCGTTGCCGTACATCTTAATTTTGTAGGTGCGCAAGTCGTCGAGGAATTTAAACTCGTCCGAATACTCTATACGGCCGCCGTTACCCCCGACGCCGACGCCCATAAAATATTTATCGGCGAGTCCAAAAACGGCCTTGCCCGACGGGACGTTAAGGTCTTGAATAACACGCGACGGGTAAGGGAGTACGTTGCTTACATAGCTCCCGGCATTCGTAAGATAGGTCATTGCGGGCAGTACAAGCGTAAAGTAGTCCACAGGGTTTACAACCATGAGAATAGACGATACCGGGCGCATACGCCCGTTAGGACCTGTTGCAAGCGTCGAGGCTATTGTACCGAGCGTCTTAACATCGAGTGCCGTAATGGTAGTCGCGGTTTTGTCGGGATATACGCCCTCACTAATAGACCCGTCAAGGTCTTTAATCATGCCGATAGGCTGGCCTTTACCAGTACCGGCGACAATTCCCTGGCACAGAGCATAACCGAGAGCTTCCGATAACACCGCGCGCACATACGCGTCCATCCATTCAGGGCCGACGTCGAGCATATCACGGGATACCGCCATATATGCGGTAAGTTTGTTTAGAGTAATATCGACCGCGGCAATCGCGCCGGACAATTCTGTTGATATTGCGCTATTGAGAGCGCCCCACGTCGCAAGCTGCATACCCTGTTTATTTACAATCATCTTTGTGACCGCGCTTGTATTCTGGAAATTAATCACAGAGAGTAACGGGAAAGACGACTGAATATCGGACAGTACACTGTCAATAACAGTTGTCGGCAGGGTAGTTGTGTCAAGGCCGGTAAATGACATCTGCGGACGGTCGTAATTATCTTTTATAGCCGTCATCACAGACCCGTAATAGTTTTTTTCTGCTGATGTCAAAACGCGAATTCCACGGCGCTCAAGGATTTTTGTGTCCTGTGTCTGCTGAAACTCCTTATAATCGTTTACAATGCCATCCTGCAGCTGAACAGCAAAATCCGCAAACGCGTTTGTAACCGCCTCCGGGTCATTGCTCTGCATGGCGGTTGAAAGACTGCTGTTGAGTTCTTGCTTAATTACATCTTTAGATTTCATTTTTTTTGCCTCCAAATAATATTTTGAGTCGAGAAGCATTTGTCTGCTCCGGCTCATGTTGTTTTGACAATTTGCTGATTTCTTCTGCCGTCTGCTTTGCAGCAGTTTTGGCTTTTTCAAGCTCGGCATAAAAATCTTTGGTATCAAGATTCAGCGCCACCGTAACCGCGTCTGGACTTTTAGCCTGCGACTTTGCCGTAACCTTCTGTAATACCTGACGCATGGCGCTCTGTTGCGCCGTGCTGCTCTGTGTAGTACTCGCAATACTGGTGGCAAAACCCATTTTGACAGCCTCATCCGGCAGAATCCAAGTGCCCTCGTGGTTCTCACCGTCGAGCATTGCGTCGAGCTGGCCGCGTGTAATGTTTACGTGCTCCATGTAGGCGTTTCCCGCAGCCTTGGATATTTGGTCGAGCTGGTCGGCCTGCTGCCGGAGCTGCGCGCTGTTGCCAGCATCTGGTTGCATCCACGCATTGTGGATCATCAACACGGACGCCGCGTTCATGGTACGAGTGTCACCGGCCATGAATATAATGGACGCCGCAGAACAGGCAAAGCCGTCCACAATGGTGTTGACGGTCGCTTTGCCGTTTTTCAGCACGTTGTATATTGCAAGGCCCTCGTTCACATAGCCGCCCATGCTGTTGATGTGGACATTGATGGTATCCACATCCAGTGCCTGAATGTCTTTCACAATGGAGAGACTGGACGTTTCGCCAACGTCCAGGCCGAGCCAATCGGTAAAGCCTGTTTCGGTGGCATCCACAATGTCACCAAAAATATAGAGTTCTGCCGTTCTCGTTTGTTCGTTTGTTTCCAAGGAGTAATATTTTTTCATCCTGTATCACCTCCATCCGCCGGTTCATCGACCGGCGCATAATTTTTTGTGCGTACAAATTGCTTACTCCACCACGTATTAAGCGGCGCGTCGCCGAGCTTTTGGCGCAGCTCGTCGGTGTTGTAAAGTCCGTCGGATATCAGCTTGTCCGCCGACGTCGCAACATCAAATATATCAATGTGCTTTATGCACGTGGTGTCAAATCTTAAATACGTTTCCACGAGGTAGTTTTTTTTGCCGTATCGTTTCCGGTTAATTTCGGCCTGCAACAAATCAATCAACGGGTCGATGCATACTGTCAACAATTCATCCATAACTTTGCTGACGTCAGCAATATCCCCCTGCAGCAATGCGGGGGGAATCCGGAACGCCTGTGCAACACGGGCGAACGCTTCTTTTGTGATATTGGTGATGTCGTTGACTTCTGACGTGGATTTTTTACTACCCTCGCCGGTAATTTCCTGATAGTCGATGCCATTTGGCAGCGCAACAACCGCATTTTCGGATTCAAAATATTTTTTAAAGCCCTTTGTAAACAAATCATTCGTCTGCTCTTTTGACTTTTCGTCTCCGGTTGCCGCTTTATTGAGCTTCGCAATGCCTTTCCTGCCGCCCGCACGTTTATACTTGCCCATTGCCATAGAGAGAAGCTTGTTATACCCGGACATAACGTTAGACAGCAGTGCCCGGATATTCCGGCTGTTCAGCCGAAAATAGAGGACATCGGACATACTGAATGTCTTATCAAACGTAAAACTATCATCAAACGTCGTCACCGTTACGCCAGAGAATGTTGCCGGAAACAGTGCATACCCCGCAGCGGTAAAACTGTCGGCAATAAGCAGCTGCCCGCCGGCTTCCACGACAAGCGCTTCATTATCATGGAGAAGCTTTGAAACAAGCTGCTGCAGGAACTGGCTGCTATTCTGATTAGCGTTCGGTTCCACATTCCAAAGGTAATATTCATCGCCTTTAACTTCTTTGCCTTCGACATAGGTCTTAATTTCGCACTTTGCGATTAACCCGGCCAGCATATTAATGGCCATCTGGATGGCGAAGTCTTCGATGTCCAACTGCAGCTTTGCATTGTCTCCCAAACGCTGATTCAGCTTGTATGTTTTACCGGGCTGAAAAATGTCCCGAAAGAAATCAATAATTTTCAATCGTCATCACCTCAATACGAATAGACTTTGAAGCCTGAAATGCTGCTCTCCTCGCCGCTGTCGGCAAGGTTTTCGCTCGCACATATTGCAGCCACCATTGCTGTAAACCCGTCCGTTTTACGGGACTTTTCCTCTTTTTTGCCGTAATACTGGTTTCCGTCTTTTGTGATAATGCAAGCATTATTTGTGTACCATGGCATCATTGGGTCGTCGCCCCAAATAATCCGGTGCGTGTTGAATAATGACGTAATAACCGGCACATAGCGGTTTTCTGTGACACGTTTCGTCAGCATGATATTATTTGCGCCGCCTTTGTCGGTATCAAAGCCAGCTTCGCGCAGTGCCCGTGTCAATAGCGTATACCGAAAATTATCAAGGCCGAGCAAAGTAATGTTATATTCCTTTGCCTTGTCCGCAAGCCACGCGGCGGGAACATCCGGAGAAATTTCCGGGCCATCGCAGAACGTCAAATAACCTTTTTCCTCCCAGTCGTCGAGTGGAGCTTTTATCCGCGGCAAATCAATACTTGCCCGGCATACCCAGCTGTGCTGCATCCAACAATAAAAGCCCTTGTACTTAAACAAGAGCCCGGCGCTTAAAAAGTCTGTTGTTTTCATATAGTCGATGCCCGCAACGCAATCGCACCATTCCAAATCCGGCAGTGGCCCTTTTGCCGCGAGGATGTTGTTCCAGTCCGTCACGCTTTCATCGTCAAAAGTTTTCGGGAGGTTCATGCGTTTTACAACGAACGAGGAATTGCCGGACGGATTGCTTTGATAATTCCCATATTCCTGCTCAAGCTCTTGCCGGAGCACAGGGAAATATTGTAGTGACGGGTTCGCCTTATACCACATCTTAGGGTTGTCAACTTCCGCCAGGTCGTCCAGCCGGCAGATGAACGGCAGCATTCCTTTGTCGTCCATACCGCCGTTTAAAATTTGGTTGGCTTGTGCTTTAATATCGTCCAATGGGCCGCCACGAACATATCCGTCCGTTGTGATGATAGTCTGGCGGGGAAAAGCTTTCTTCCCGAGGCCAGTGCGGGCAACGTCAACCATTTTGTAATTTTCGTAGGCGTGGAATTCATCAAATACAACGGCACCCGGCCGGCCACCGTCTTTGGTTTTTACCCCGGAAGTTCGGAAACGGATTCGAGAGCCCGTTGCGAGGTTTGTAATGACTTCCTTATTCCAAGTAAAAAAGCGGCCGAGCTTTGCGCTATTATCTTCCAGCACGTTATACACATCTTCAAAGCTGGTCTTTGCCTGGTCCTCAGCCGTAGCGAAAATATCGACGTCGTAGTTTTTAACACCATTAATCGGCGTAATCCAGTTAAACGCCTCGAAAGACAGATATCCGTTCTTCCCTGCTCCCCGGCCAACCATGATAAAAAGAATAGGCCAGCGGAGTAATCCGTCGGCCCGATATGTACAGTTGTGAAGCGCAAAAACGAATTTTTCCCACGGCAGCAGCCGAAACGGGAAAAACTTCTGCTTGTCGAGATACCGCGCAAGCTGCCTCTCGTCAATATGGATATCTTCTGTTGCAAAACATTTCTCGATGTATTCACATAGCCGGAGCTGGTCTTTGCAGACAGGGACAGCACCATGGCGAACCTGTGCGGTATAATCGGCGACTTCTTTACAAATCACGTTCATCATCGTCCTGTTTAGCGTTCTTGCTGTCAGCCGGAGGCATAACTGTTTCCGTGCTGAGTCCGAGCGCCGCCAAAATAGCAACCATCTGCTTGCTGTATTTCAGTGCTTCTTCCACTGACGGATTATTCTTCTCATAATCCTTACCGGCAGCGGAAACCGTCGTGTAGGTGCGGCCACGCTTTTGGATATCAGCCTGCATCTGGTGGAACTGTTGGTAAAACCACATATAATCATCAATCAGAGCGCGGTAAAGTGTGACATCCGCGCCCTTCGCTTGAAGCTGCTCAATAAGAGATTCTTTTACTTCTTTTGCTTTCGCCATATTTACCGCCTCTTTTCACTCAATTTTTTCTACGTGCACGCGAGGAATCGGAACAGTCGAGCCTGTTGCCCGTTCTCCCCACCGTCGACCGCTTTTCGGATTTTTGACCCGGGGGTGGTGTCACGTTCCGCTCTGAAAAACGTCAAACGCCCCGCCATAAATCTGCTTCCGCATATTCTCTTTCAGTTCCTCAAGGTCAATGGTGACAGTCGTATTCTCCGCAATCTTAACATCACGGTAATCATGCTTTGCCAGTGCAGGCATAACGGTAGGCCCAGTAAGTGGCGCGCTCGCCTGTGCCATAAAGGCATTGGCCTCCATCTGCTTGTGCTGGCACGTTCCTGCATACCGACACTCGCGGCACCGTCTGCTTAATCTGCTCAGCCCCATTGCTACCACCTCTCGTCGTTCCACTTAGATTTTTGCTTATGATGAATATTGTAATGGCACTCGTCGCATACCGCAATTAAATTACCCTTTGTCAGTGCCAGCCACGGTGCTTGCCTTACGGTCTTGATGTGGTGCACAGTCGTTGCCGAAACGTATAAGCCCTTAGCTTTACACAGTTGACACTCTCCGTGCTGCTCCCGCAAGACCTCGGCCCGAAGATGCAACCAGGCTTTAGAAATATAAAACGCGTGGAGATTATCCGACGCGATAAGCGCCGGTATCCATACCATGAGTTCGGACGGCGTATAGGTTTTATATTGGCGTGACATTGCGCTACCTCTTATGCGTACGAAATGCGTATATATTTTTCAAAGGCTCTTGACTTATGCGTATTGAGTGTGTATAATATAATTATGGGGTGAGGATATGAAACACAGGGATTTGATAAAAAGATTTGAGCATAACGGTTGGTGGATGGCAAGGCACGGAACTAACCACGACGTATACACAAATGGAAAGAAAAGTGAGCCGGTTCCCCGCCACAGTGAAATCGACGAAGATTTAGCAAAGGCAATCATCAAACGGCAGGGCTTGAAATAAAGCCCGCCGCCGCGGTTAAAATATACGGAGGTGCTTAATTATGAAAAAGGTTTATCCCATTATCCTCGCCCCTGCGAAAATTGGATACGTGGTATTTGTTCCCGACCTTGAAATTAATACTCAGGGTCACGATATTGCTGAAGCGATTGACATGGCTCGTGACGCAATCGGCCTATGGGGGATTACAGAACAAGACGCCGGTCGGAAAATACCTGAACCGTCAACTGCTAATGTAAATCATAAGCCCGAAGAAATTGTAACTTTGGTCGATATTGACTTTGACGCTTACCGCCGCGCAAATGATATGCGGACCATCCGAAAAAATGTTACAGTCCCCAGTTGGCTGAATGACCTAGCCGAAAAGTCGGGGGTTAATTTTTCTCAGGTTTTGCAAGATGGTTTAAAACAGCGGCTGCACGTTGTTGACCGGTAAGCGAATCCCCGTCTGATGAAGGCGGGGATTTTGCTTGATACGGGCACCTCGGCAGCATACACACCCACGCACCGGTACGTTTATATTGGCACCATATGCAGTTGCCGCACACTGCCGCTCACCTCCGAAAATGGGTATGAAAAAGGACGCCGGTTAAGGCTGCCCCTATAATAATTTAAAATTGCTGGTCTGTTCCCGGCTGTCAAGCATAAGTTATACTGTCTTGCCGGACAGTGTACGGGTCGTCGATACAGACGGATTGCTTTATCGATAAGCAATCAAACGCCGATTCATGTTAGCTTTGCGCGGTGTTATGAATCAAGAAGAACGTTCCCGCTTTGTACCACCTGCAGGTCTGCCCTGCTTGGCCCCTTATTTATCCGTGCCCGGTGACATATCTGCCGCCCTGCTGCCAAACAGGACGGCTATAAAAAATGAAGGAGGAACCTGACTTGTAATCGGTTTTAGGCAAACAAAAAGGGCAGCCACTAATAGCTGTCCTTTACAATCTACCACGATATCATTATAGCATTTTAGTAGTACTTGTCAAGGGCTTTTTATAAAGTTTTCAACATCTTTTAAACCAAACCCGTGTAAATTTATTGCCCACGAATATACAATACCCATTTTTACGGCGATTACCTCAAAACTGCAATCTGCTATGTACCTCAGCGTTAAGACCTCACGCGCTTGCTTATTACCCACATGCGCTATAGCACGCTGCACCTGCCCGCCAATGTCGCACAGCTTGTCTACAAGCTTATCCGCTTGGTGCTCTTTTTCATCGATTTTAAAAATTATATCCGTAAATTTATCCGGGTCTTTTGTGCTTTGCACATGCTCGGACGACGCGTCCTGCGTTGTACCGGTAAGCAGTGCCCTTAATTCCGCTATCTCGTCAAACTTACGGTTGTATGCTTTGTTCACTTTTTGGTACCGCTGCAAAAATTCTTTTGCGCCTGTTTGTTTTTCAGACATTACTTTATTCTCCTTTCACCTTTTCAATCCGTACACGCAAAGCCCTTAAAAGGCTTTCCTGCGCCGTATCCTTGCCTTGCAAAGCACTGATAACGTCTTCATCCATGCTGCCCTTAACAATCAGGTTATGTATAAACACCCGGTTTTTCTGCCCTTGCCGGTGAAGACGTTTATTGAACTGCTCATATAGCTCAAGGCTCCAGTTAAGCCCGAACCATATTACGTGGCTGCCGCCTTCCTGCAGGTTAAGCCCGTAAGCCGTTGCCGCTGGGTGTGCAAGCAAAACATCAATTTTGTGGTTGTTCCAGTCGACACCGTCCTGCGGCATCCTATATACCCGGACCCTTAAACCGCTTTTTGCTAATGCCTTTAACAGCCTGTCCCTGTCATGCTGGAAATTATACCCTACAAGCACCGGCTGCCCCTGCAAGGCTTCCACAGTTTCAAGGAACGCTTCTATTTTGCACTGGTGTATCTCGATTATCTGTTTGTTTTCGCCGTATACCGCGCCGTTGCCAAGCTGTAAAAGCTTATTGCCGAGGGCCGCCGCCGTTGTAGCTGTTATCTCGTTTTCGTCTATTTCCAAAAGCATATCGCGTTCAAGCTTTTTGTATGCCGCCGCTGCCCTGCTGTTAAGCTGCACCGGAATATCGTCGTAAATACATTCGGGAAGTTCAAGGTAATCCGACGCTTTCATGCTTATGCAGATATCTGAAATTTTACTTTGTATCGTACCTCCGGCACCGTCCTTCGGCTTGTATGTAAAAACCTGCTGCGCATTGCGCTTGTCGGGATTGAAATACCTTTGCCTGAACCCGCCTATCGTTTTTCCTAAGCGCTCCCCACTGTCAAGTAAATATATCTGCGCCCATAAATCAATAAGCCCATTCGGCGCCGGTGTGCCGGTCAGTTCCACAATACGTGAAATTTTATTTCTAACCCATGTAAGGGATTTAAAACGCTTCGCCTGGTGGTTTTTAAAGCTGCTGCTTTCGTCAAGCACTACCATGTCGAACGGCCATGAATTACGGTAATAATCTACAAGCCACTGCGTATTTTCACGGTTTATAACATAAACGTCGGCCGGCGTATTTAAAGCCCTTATACGCTTTTGCGCTGAACCTAAAACCGGGATAATACGCAAAAGCTTCAGATGGTCCCATTTTTGTGCTTCCGTCGTCCACGTTGCCTCTGCGACTTTTTTCGGCGCTATCACAAGCACTCGGCGTGCGGCAAAGCGGTTATATATCATATCATTCACGGCTGTTAAAACAATAACTGTCTTACCAAGCCCCATATCAAGATAAAGGCCAAGCCCCGGGCCCCATACTGGCATATTGATGATACGGTCAATGCAATAGGCTTGATATTCATGCGGTATGAACTTCATTCCGACACCACTTCCTTTCGCTTTTTAAAACACGGCTTATAAATTCATCTACAAGTTTTTTACTGTCAATTACCTCAACAACAAATCCCAAAGACCTTAATTTTTCTTGTTGTATTAGTTGTAGCTTTGTCGGTTTTTTCCCCGGCGCTTTCAGTTCTACAAATATTGCCTGGCCGCCGGGTAAGCAAACCAATCTATCGGGGACGCCGTCATTGCCAGGGCTTACAAACTTGTACGCTTTGCCTCCAATCCCTTTTACCCTGCCGCGGAGATATGCTTCAATAGTGCTCTCTCGCATTTATTATCATTCCTTTAAAACAATTAATTTTTTTGCATTATACATTATATATGTCGCGCGTACACCTGCGCGCACGCACGTACATTGTGTGCATATAGGCGGGTTAGGCATATTAGGCGGGCGTATGTACTCTCTAATTACCTATTTATAACTACTCTATAGAAAAGATGTAAACAATGTAACATAATCAATTTTTTTAGTCTTCATGCGGTTTTAGGTGTTTACATTTGAATATAACGGTTGTAAACAATGTAACGTTTCTTTGCTTACATGTTTACATGATGTTACATTAAGATGTAAACAAGCTATTCCTTTTTCTTTTCAAACCCACGCTGAAACTTACAGTACCCAAAACGCGCGGGATTTTTCATCTTTTTCCATCCGTTAAGCATTGACAATATACCATTGATTTCCTGTGTATCCTGATACCGCATGTAACGCGGGTTACCTTCAAGAGCTTCGCACCATATTTCAAGGGCACATACACGATCCCTTTTTATCAGCGGAATCTTATCTTTATCTGCTAAACCGTTACTGTTCCAAAACATTCGGCGGCGCTCCAAATCCCAGCTACTCCAATCTATGGGGATTTCCTGTTCAACAAAATCCCGGATAATTCCTTCACGCGGGGAATACTCCCTATGCACTTCTTGTTCTTCGCGCGCGGCTTTTTCAAGCCCCGCTGGTAAATATAAAGGCTCCCCAAGCCGCCAGCGCATGGCAGCTTCGGCCCATAGCTGATCCACACTATCATCTAAGTCGGTAAATACATTTTTCGTGGTATCCTGGACCCCGACGTCAATCGGCCAAAACCGGCGGTTTCCCGTTTTATCCCGCAAATATTCAGCCTTGTTTGACGTTCCAAAAAACACACAGCACCGTGGGCAATCTTGAACGCGTTTGCCATAAGCCGCACGGAAGCGGTCAATCCGTTGGCTTAGAAACTGTTTAATCCGATCAACCTCCGATTTATTAAATGCCTCCAATTCCCCAATTTCAGCGATCCAAAGACCCTGAATAAATTCGCAGGCTTCCTTTCCGTCAAATGTTTTCATTCCGTCGCTGTACCATGAACGCCCCATTTTACTAAAAAGTGTGGACTTGCCGATTCCCTGCGGCCCGGTGAGAATCGGCATAGTATCATATTTACATCCCGGTGTCATAATGCGTGCGACGGCAGCCGTAAATGCTTTGCGGGTTACTGTGCGGGTGTAGGGCGTATCGGCAGCGCCGAGGTAATCTATAAGCAGGGTATCAAGACGAGGTACGCCGTCCCATGAAAGTCCTGTAAGATAATCTTTTACCTCATTAAACGCATGGTTCTTGCCGCATAGGGACAAGGCGCTGTCTACTTTAGGGTTTGTTGATATGTTATAGGTTCGCTCCATCCACCAGTAAGCCCCGTCGTCGTCGGAGTCTTCCCAAACCCTCCGGCCTTCGCGTTTGTCCCACGGTAGTTTGCCAAGGACATAACCGCGGTGGGCAAAATCATCGAGGGCAATCCGCCCTTTTAAAAGCGGGTCGTTTTCAAGGATAATCCAAATATTATCTATTGTTTTAATTGGTTCTCCGGTTTTATCATTGACCTGTAATTTATCCATCCAGTTAGCCGGTTCGTCTGTGTTTGCAGCGGGAACGCCTTTAAAATCTTTCGTCGCGTCCTCATACCGTTCTTTGTTTATGAGCGCGGCAACGTCTGTATCTGCAACGGCTAATTTGCACATTTCAGTGTATGACGGCAGGCGGTTAGTAGGCGTACCGGGTTCCGCCACGTCGTCCTTGTCACCGAACATGTGAAGCCGCACAAGGTCGAAACTGTTTACAAGCCGCCCGCTGCACGGGTCGGTCGCATGGTGGCTGTATAAAAATGTGCCGTTATCATAAACAACAGCACCGCCGGTCGTGCTGCCTGCAGCGTATGTATACCGGTCGTCCATGTTGTCAACGGGCACATAAATACCGGCTAAGAATTTATCCATAGCGGCGTAAATGTTATACGTCCGGCAGAACGCACCGACAACACCGCGCTTTTGTGCAGGGTCGCCCTGCTTTGCAGCAAGGCGCTTATGGTTATCTGTGACGCCGGGCACCTGCGGCCACACATTGACGTCGTGCCAGTCCTGTCCGGCCTGCGCGTAGAGCGCCAGCATGCCGTCGGCGCTGAGGAAGGGCCTGTCGCCGTAGGTATAGACGTATTGGCTGTCGGAGCAGCAGGACGGCCAGTACATGAGGCGCGACGCCTCGAAGGTAGACGGATCGCACATTTCTATTCCGATGAGCTCTGCGGCTTTACGCGCGGCCGGCTCGTACTCGTCCGCCGTTACCGTGCGGTTGAGTGGTAATAAAATACGCAGGCGCGGCGCGCCTGGTGAATGTTTCCGCGTTGAGTATATGCAGTACCCGCAGCCAAGACCGTCCACACGGCGCAGCACGTCGTCCGTACCGCCCGCCGGAATATGGTCAAGGTCGAGTGTCAAAACGTCGCGGCCATCGATTGCCCCGGCCTTCCGCCGGCCGCCGTTATGTACGACGCCGCCCACGAACCCGCCGACGTCCTTCAGGTTGTCCTGCTGGGCCTTTGTCAGCTTGAGATAAGCTTCGAGGGTTTCCGTGCTACGTGTGGGAACGCGTAACCGTTCGACAAGCTCCGTCCAAAACAGGGTTTGCAGCGGCCAGCGCTTCGCGTTCCGGCTGCTCCCGGCGCTGATGGTTATTTGTCGGTCATTTTGAAGCATTTTGGTAAATCACTCCTTTGTAAAATAATTTCCAACCCACCCATCCGCGCTTAAAGGTAAACCCGGTGCCCAGGGGATAGGCCGGGACATAATTTTGATTACCGCGTCAAGGTCTGCTTTTTCAGGACAACAGTCGATCACTATTTCGTCATGCACATGGAACACAATCGGGTACCCTGCGGCCTCAAGGCGTTCTATATTTTCGGCCAGGCAGTCGCGGGCGACTGCCTGGGTGATGTTCTCAACGAGCTTCCCGCCCCATGTGTCGACCGTCTGCCATTTGTGTGACGCCTGGTTCATACCCCAGTAGTGCAGCGCGTCGCCGTACTGCCCTGGTGTAATGTATGGCTTCGCGTAATAGAGCTTCCGGCCCGACGGCAGGGTGACGGTCATAAACCACTGATCCGTGCTTTGGTCGCCATCCATGGCGAACAGCAGACCCTGGACACCCTGCGGCCTGCCGGTTTTGACGCATTCAAGCGAGGCGTTCTCCACTTTGTACCACAGGTCGCGGATCCGTGGATTACTTTCCCGCCAGCGGCGGATGATATCCGGGAGTTCTTCTTCCGTCAGTCCCTGTTTGAGGGCTCCCATGGCAATCAGGGCGCCGGCCCCGCCGCCGTAGCCAAGCGCAAGGGTTGCAATCTTTCCTTTTTGCCGCAGTTCCTTGTTGACGCCGTTCTTTTCGACCGGCACGCCGAACATGCGGGAAGCCGTCGCGCAGTAGATATCTTTGCCGCTTTGGAAGACGTCCAGCGTGTCGGTCTGCCCGGCCAGCCATGCAACGGCACGCGCTTCAATGGCGCTGAAATCCGCGTCAACAAACAGGTTGCCGGGTGATGGGACGAGCGCTGTGCGGATAAGCTGGGAGAGCGTATCGGGAACGCTGCCGTAAATCAGCTTCAGGTTTTCCACCTTGCGGCCTTTCACGAGTTCTCGGGCAAAGTCGAGCATCCCGCCATGGATGTACGTTCGCGGGAGGTTTTGCGGCTGAATTATTCGGCCACTCCATCGCCCGGTTCGGTTGGCACCGTAGAACATAAGCGTCCCGCGGACCCGACCGTCATTGCAGGCAGTACCTTGCATGGCAACATACTTTTTGGTGCTGGTCTTTCCGAGAAGCTGCCGGATTTCCAGTACCCGGCGGGCCGAAGGGTCTAATGTTGTGCCCTCCAGTAGTGTCGTTACATCGTCCTTGCGGAGCGTCGATACATCATATCCGTGCTCCTGCAGCCAGCCCTTGACCTGCGCCATGCTGTTCGGGTTTTGCAGGCCGGTCAGCTTCTGCGCTTCGTCGATCAACGGACGGGAAACGGTATCGTCACAGTCCAGCGCACCGTGGATCAGGTCGAGGTCCAGTCCAACACCGCGGGAATTGATACGCAGGTCGGTTTCCCATTGGCGCTGCACGTCGTCCGGGACGGGGAATGGCGAAAGCCGCCGCTCGATCTCCTGTTCCGCCGTGACGTCGCCCGTGTTGTAGGTTTTGAAAAGCTCCCATTTCTCCGGTTCGTCCTGCGGACGGATGCGTGTTCGAGGGTCGCGATCCGTCGGAGTATGCGGCGTACAGAATAGCTTGATCAGTGCTTTGCCGGTCGTCAGTTTGCGCTTATCCTCCGGCAAGCCGAGCGCTTTGCCTGCCGCGTCCAGGCTTGCAGGATATCCGCAGTACAGCGCGTGGAGCATCGTATCATGCCATTGGTGTAGGGTGGTAAATGGGTCGCCGGTGATCAGATATTGTTTTGTATGGTAGGAAAGGCAATACCATTCAAAGGCCGCGTTGTAGGCGTGTTTGATGACATTCGGATCATTGAGAGCACGGAGCAAGTCGCCGGGAATCTTATCCCCGGAAGCAAGGTCCAGCACAACCGGCGGTGCTCCATCGAGAGAATACCCGAAAAGCAGGATTTCAAAATCCGGTGACTGCACGTATTTGTAAAGGCCGGCCTTATTAATGGGAACGGAAGAATAGGTTTCCAAGTCAACGTTCAGGTGATATGTCATTGCGGATTCTCCTTTAGCTCTACCTCGAATGGAAACCGCATTTTTCGGCGCTGAGCTTCCGCTATGGCTTGTGAAAAGCGCGGGTAATCTTTTTCCGGAAGTTCATATTGACGATAAGTGTAATTCGTTTTCGGGGTCTTTACGGTTTCGGTGACAACCGGAATATCCGTATTGAGGTCGATATGTAAATACCGATTCGTGATGATCCTCGGATGGTAATTCGGTGATTGATAAATTATGCGCATTTTGTTCCTCTCCTCTTTATTTTGGATTTTCGGGGCGGGGCCTTGTACGATGGCCCCGCGGGGAACGGTTAATACTGCTGCGGGTATCCGGGATACTGCGGAGCTGCGCCCTGCTGCGGGGCATATGCCTGATATCCCTGTGCCGGGGCCTGTGGATAGCCCTGCGGCATTTCATTCGGCTGCGCGGCATACTGTGGGGCCGCGGGGGCCTGCGGTGCATACTGCGGGTACTGCTGTGTGTGGCCGGGGATATCAGCGTTTGCCTGTGGGTATGCGCCGGCGGCTGTTTGTACAGGTTGGGCTATACCTTCAAAATCGCTTTTAGCGCTTGCGTGCCCGCCGAGTGCGTCGCCGTCACGGGTTTTCATAACATTGCCGAGGCCGCAGCCTATGCCGCGCTTGCCGTTACTATCATAGGCAAAAAACTTTACCGTTACACGTGCGTACATACCGGAATAAATATCAGACGCGCTTGTAATCGGCTGCAAGGTTGGCTCTACGACTTCGGGTTTTTGCTTGCTCGACGCGGATATAACCCAGCAGCCTTTGCACTCGTCACCGAACGGTTCGCCGTTTTCTTTAGCGCCGTCGCCGTCATGTATAGGCATATGTATCTGCGGTGGCTGGTGGCCGTGCCATTTAGTCCCAACGCCGTCCTGTATTGCCGCTTGGATAGACCTGTCCATATCGGCTTTCGTTGCTGTATCGGTTTTCAGTATAAGCAATGTAACACTGTATTTCGGGTCACCGCCGTTCTGTGGTGTGCGCGGCTGTAAAAGGTTTGCATAGGATAAACGGACTTCGCCGGTAAGTACTTTCTGTGCGTCGTTTTGGTACATAATTAATTTTCTCCTTTATATTTTAAAAATGAGGTTTGTATTTTAAGCATACGTTCATAATTTGCTTTTACTTCGGGGATTGTATAACCTTTATCGTCTATGAAAATCCACTTGTTTTGATAATCAACACTTGCTTCCTGCCATTTTCCCTTTGCTTTTTTTACCGCAAATGTTATCCATTCCTCTGTTTTCCGAATAGCTTCCGCGTTCTCGTATGAATATAAAAACATGAGTTTAAAGAGCTTTCTAATTTTGGTAAGCGTTTGGTATATTATGAGGTTTCCTGGATATATTTCGGCGGTAAAATTGCCTGTTGAAACAGTTATGCTATCAGTCATTTTACCGCCACATCCTTAAAATCACTTGCCGCGTCGTGCGGGTGGTACGGTGGCCGCTTGTCCGACTCCTGTACAAGCGCCGGCTTTCCGGCCGATACAACAACATGTTTACCGGCGACCTCCGCAAATTTGCTTTTGCCAAGCGTCTTTTCAACGGCCGCAAGCGTCAGCGGCTTGCGTTCATAGAGCATTGCTTCGTCATACCCGGCGGCCTCGATATCCTTAAACGCCGTATCCATATTGTCAAATACCCGCTTGCTGCGCCCCTCGACTGCTTTCCAGCCGGGTATTACCTTGCCAGCAAGCGTCGCAGTCAAAGCATACTCTTTAAGGTCTGCCGCCCATTTTTCAAGGTCGACGGCTTTTTTCAGCACTTCGCCGACTTCACTGTCTGTTAAAAGCGTCGGTTTCGGGAATTCTCCGCTTTCTGCCTTACTCGGCGCCGCAATGCCCTTAAAATCTTCAAGGGCGGTATTTTCCTTTGCCCTCGCCCTGCATGTATACCGTGCCCGGCAAAACCGGCAGGTATCCGGTGAAGGTTTAAACTCGCCCTCACCTTTGAAAGCTTGATCTGCTAAAGGCTTTACGGTAAATACACCCCAGTTTACAAGGCTGTCGCGTGATATTTTCCACTCTTTTACCGTATCACCCTCAGCGCGCGGCTGGAATACAGTTAAAATGATATTCGGTGTATTATAGAATTTGCCGTAAATCTCAATAGCCCCAAGACCGTAAAGCATAAGCTGTGGATTATTTTCTACTTCGACTATCACGCCTTTGCCGTATTTGAAATCAATGACATGCAGCGTATCACTGCCGATTATGATACAGTCGCCTGTGCCGAAGCCCTCGGGCGCATAGCGTGAATAATCAAGTTTGCGCTCCACTGCGATTGTAGGTTTTTCCTTATATGACATATATACTTTGGATATGTAGTCAAGGTAATCGTCCGTACAGCGCTGCATTTCTTCACTGTAGTGCCCGTCCTTTTTCAGCTTATTCATACGGGTGTTGAATGTACGCGGCCCCATCGGCTCTACAAATTTCTTGCGTACTTTAAGTTCCGCAATACTATGCGCGAGCGTCCCTTCGGCGGCATATTCGCTGCCGGTGTCGGGAAACTGTTCTTCAAGCCGCGCCGACGGTGTGCAGTGCAGCCAGCGCGCCGCGCCGGACGCGGATAAGATTGCATGTTTACGCGCTTTTGTTTTCTTAGGTCCTACACTTTCGCATGGGATACGCCCCTCACACATTCCATCGACAATATCATCCGCAGCATTCATATTTTCACCCCCAACCCGCGTAAAGCTGTAGCGTATTCCCCGTACCGCTCTTTGGGCAACGCCGTTAACTGCTGAATGCCGAATTGCTGGAAAAGCTGCTGAATCTGCTGTATTTTGCCCATGTCGGCTAAAACTGCTGTCGCCCTTGCAAGCTGTTCCCGTGTGTATTGTGGAGCAGCGGCTACGGGCGCTTGTTGCGGCATAGGATGGATGTTTGCTGGCGCGGGCGTGTACTGCCGTGGCGTATATGTAGGTGCTTGCTGTGGTGTAGGCTGTGTAACAGGCGGGTTATTATTTACCGGTGCCTGCTGCTGTGTTGCCGGTGCCTGTGTATATGTAGGCTGCTGTTTAGGCATAGGCGCGGGTGCTTGCATAGTGTTTACCGGTATTACGCGCTGCCTTGCCGCCATCTCCGTCGGTGACTGTGGCGGAGTCTGCCGGTTTACTGTAACCGGGGTAACCCTTGCTATTTTTTGCAGTACCGTTAAAAGTTCAGGCGCTGCCGTAAGGGTAACGGTAACTGTTAGATTAAAATCTGTCTGCATAATTATTTGTCCTCCTTATTAGTTTTTAACAGATACTGTATCGCCAATCTATTTAAAACGGATATAAAATCCGGCAGGTCGGTGTCATTGCCCGTTAGGTCTTTAAACTGCAGTTCTAAGGCCAATAGCTCTGCTGTAAAAAATGCTGTTATGTTACTGCCGTCTTTGCCGAGGTCGATTTTAGCAATCTCGGGGCGGCGGTCCTTCGGGTCAACCAAGACACGTGCCATGTTGTCATAAACGGATACCGCTATCTCCTGCTCTTTATTAAGTTGCATTTTAATCTCCAATCTGCTATAATGCAGTTAGTGTATTATTGTTTACTGCCGCTTTTCCGATTGCAGTCGGAGAGCGGCTTTTTGCGCCATGCGGCATACGGGTTAACTATCGGTAAAATTTTAATCACCTCCTGCATAATCTCTGTAATCGGTAGTGCCGTGCTTGTCCCATACTGACTATGCCGATGTGTGTGTCATGCTCTACGGCCTTTTTATACTTTTTGCAGCTGTGCCGGCAGGTATTTTTATGCGGCTCACACGGACAGTTGTAGCATACGTTATACACGTCTATGCCTCCTATGCACCTGCCAAAGCAGTTTTATGTTTGCGCAGCGTATTTTGGCGCGCATGGTATGTATGCCGCAGAGCAGGGCGCTAACAACGATTACGGCCGTGCCAATGATAACGAGATAAATAAGCGTATCAAGTAGGGCAGTCATGGCTTGTCTCCTTCCAGCGTCGGGTGCACCTGTTCCCATGTTATGCCACCGTGTGGTGGTTCAGCGGTTTGTTCTGCAGTTGGTAATAACGGTTTGTGCGGTACACATGTTTGCCGTATTATTTGCGGTGCCGGTTCAGTATTTAAAATGCTTGCCGCCAGTGTGTTAAAAATTCTGTCGCACTTGTCACTTGGCAGTTTTACCGACAGCCTTTTGTTTTCCGTACTAAGCACCAATTTCATTGCTTGTTACCTCCTGCCTTGTAAATTTTCCTTTCTTAGGCGAATGCCCTTGCCAACTGTTCAGCTGTGATAAGTCCGCTCAGCCCGCGGCGATACAGCGTGCTAACTGATACTCCCATGACTTTCGCGGCCTCAGGACGTGTAAGTAACAGCTTGTCCGGATATAATTTCTCGGCACGCGTCCGTATTGCTTCAAGGGTAGGTACATAGAGTTCTTTTTCACAGGGCATAAAAATCACCTCACTGAAAAACGACGTTATAGGACTTGTCCAACACAATCGGGCTCTTCCTGCCTTGAGTTGTAATCCAGTTGCGCACCATGTCAAGCACCGGCGCTTTATAACGGTCGTAGTCGTCGGAGTGGCCGTTCGCTGCAAACGGAGAATGCTCAATCAGACTCGCCGGGACGTTCAGCGTGCGGATAATTGCTGCTATGGCCTGCGAATGTGGCTTGCCTGATTTGGAGTACACGCCAAGGGCTTTTGCGATCTGTTCTTTGTCGTATGTCTTTTCGCATTCAACCGGGGCACCGGGAATGTCGATTCCGAGTTCGCCATAGACCTGCTTATAGATTCCGGACACGGCGGCAGCGGAACGCTTTTCATCGACACCGGCAGCAAGCCACGCCTTTTTCAGAATTTCCACAGAGTGGTTAACCGGAGGTAAAGCTCGGTATTTTGATTTCGATGGCGTTGCTCCATGGCGTAAAAATGCATTTGCAAGTACCTTTTGTGCCTTAAGCTGATACTGGACGAGCTTGTCCACTACTTCGGGATGTTCTTTTTTCATGGTCGGGGTAATCGTAATTTTTGCGAGCCAGAGTGGAACAAATTCGTTGTCAATGCACTGGACGCTTCTGACCTGCCCTTGAAATTTCAAGGGCAGGTTTTTCGCGCCCTTACACAAAACAACATCTTTTTGGATTTTCTGAACTTGCGTGTCCTTTTGGCTTTCAGTTAGGCCAATCCCTTTACATATGTAGGACACACCCGCATAGATTTTCCCGGATTTTTCGTCTTTCGCCGCCATGAGTTCGTCGCCCATGAATGGAACTGTTTTGACTGATAATTGGTTTTCCATGAAAAACTTCCTTTCTTGAAATTCCCCTCCCACTGGTGTAGAATCGGGGCGGGAGGGAGATGCGCAATATGAAAATTAAAGAAGAACAGCAGGCACTAAAATTTTTAATTGAAACAGCTGAAGGCTGTGATAGTAGCAGTTTTTCGAAAACGGTTTTTGACCATTTTGGGGCTGACACAATTGATGTACTGGACATCCTCAAAGATGATGGCCTCATAGATTTCCGCCGAATGGGAAATGAATTGCATTGTTTTCGAATAACTCCGGGTGGGCAAAAATATTTTGATATAAAGCGGCAAACAAAACTGGAATATTGGAAAAAGTTTGCTGTTTCGCACATTTGGAACATCATTGAATCCGCTATCGTTGCTTTTATCACATCCCTGATAACCTTAAAACTAAGCGGCAAATAAAGTAGGAAACAACGGCGGATTCAATGATTCTCAGTACAGGGTCAATAACTTTTGCCTTAGTTGAATGCATCCATTTTTTCACCTGCCTTTCCGTATGTAAGAACTCAGGCCGTTTTCCGTGTTTTCTCGAATGCGTCGATATCATCTTGACGAATTCGATAATCACGCCCGATTTTGATTGCAGAAAGTTTTTTCTTGCGGATCCAATCCCAAACAGTAAGAGTTTTTACTTTGTACATTGAAGCAATTTCTTCACAGGTAAAATATTTGGGCATAAAAATTCCCCCTTTCATTAAAAAATACTTGCGTTTACTTCGGCTTAGTGATATACTTCGATTGTCGGTAAAAGTAGATCATTATTCGAAGTAGTACGTTTCTCGTTTTGTATTGCTTCGGTATTCGTGGTATGCCTATAATATACAACGAGTTTCGTTTTATGTCAATAGGTTTGCTACGCAATTCGTTATATTATTTTAGGTTTGTGAGGGATTGACAAAAATGTATGAAATTTTTGAACAACTTTTAAAGAAATACAATGTTACTCCCTACCGTGTCCATAAGGAAACAGGTGTTCCTCAAAGTACATTGAGTGATTGGAAAAACGGAAAGGGTGTTCCTAAAGTTGATAAATTAAAAGCAATCGCCGATTATTTTCATGTGTCGGTCGATTATCTTCTTGGAAATGAGCAAAAAGAAACGCTCGCCCTTACAGAAAAGGACGAGCGCGATATATCCAAACGATTAGATCAAACACTTAGTGACCTTGAAAATTCGCAAGGTGCTTTAATGTTTGACGGTGAACCGCTTGATGATGTTACAAAGGAATTGCTGATTGCGAGTTTGCGTAAAGACCTTGAAATGGGAAAAAGAATAGCCAAACAAAAATTCACGCCTAAAAAATATCGAAAGCCTGAGTGATTCGCGCATGCGTATTAAAAACATCGTAGAATCTATTTGCAAAAAATACATGACAAGGAACCCGTATGAACTCGCCGCTTGTGAAAGCATCAAAGTTATCGAGCTACCACTCGGAGGAATCAAAGGTTATTACAGTACTTGTTACAGGCAAAGAATCATTCATATAAATTCAGATATCCCGGAAAATGATCGGTGGCACACCTGCGCTCATGAATTGGGGCACGGCATTCTTCACCCGAATTCAAATACGCCTTTTTTAAGAGCAAACACACTTTTCCCCATTGGCCGTTTTGAAAAGGAAGCTGAGCATTTTGCGATTGACC
>ENA-UOOE01000696-UOOE01000696.1-fermentation-metagenome-genome-assembly--contig:-NODE-696-length-31467-cov-3.792691_pt1 | contig 31467 bp, 31 predicted proteins | sample MGYA00245776_ERZ724021 | MGnify/ENA primary metagenome ERZ724021 (study PRJEB28704, sample SAMN03018321) | fermentation metagenome | biome: anthropogenic terrestrial biome; feature: soil; material... | reverse complement strand
CGTTATTTGTTAATTATTTTATTGTGTTTATGATTTATTTAAAAAAATACAATAGGTGTATTGCAAAAAAATTCAACAGTTAATCAAATTTTATTGAATTTCTTTACACCTTTTTTTAATACTTTAGATGTGGTAAAATTGACTTTGAAATGTTTACAGTAAGACAACAGAATTATAGAAAGAAGGGATAAAGTAATGTTGGAATTTCAAAATGTATCTCTAAAGGTAGATGAAAATGGTAAAGAAATTACTATATTAGATGATATAAATTTGGAGCTTAGGGAAAATAAGATTTATGTTATAACTGGTCCAAATGGAGGGGGGAAAACTACATTATCAAAACTTTTAATGGGAATTAGAAAACCTACTTCAGGAAAAATTATTTTTGACAATAATGATATAACAAATATGGATATAACTAAAAGAGCAAAACTAGGTATAGGATATGCTTTTCAACAGCCTCCAAGATTTAAAGGCTTAAAGGTAAGGGAACTTTTAGAATTAGCTGCAAAGGCTGATGATAACATGGATGTAGATTTGTGCAAATTGTTAATAGATGTGGGATTATGTCCTCAAGATTATATGGAGAGAGAAATAAATAATAGTCTCTCTGGTGGAGAGTTAAAGAGAATAGAAATTGCTACAATTTTAGCAAGAAAGTTAAAATTAGCGGTTTTTGATGAACCAGAAGCGGGAATCGATTTATGGAGTTTCCAAAAGCTTGTAGAAACATTTAAAAAGCTTCATGAAGAAAGCAAAGTAACTCTTGTTATAATTTCTCATCAAGAAAGAATAATTGAACTTGCTGATGAAGTAATAGTTATAGCTGATGGTAAGGTAAAAGAGAGAACAACAAAAGATAATATCTTATCTCAGATAGTTTCAGATTCAGCTTGCGGATGTAATGCAGTTTGCGGTAGGAGGAGATAGGCATGCTAGGTTCTGTAGAAGAAAAGATATTAAATATTATAGATAACGTAAAAGATATATTTGGCGGAGCACATAATATAAGAAAAGATGGAGAAAAGTTTGATAGAAGTATTTCTCCTAATATTAACATAGTAAATAAAACTGACAAAAGTGGAATAGATGTAATTGTTAAACCAAATACTAAGGGCGAAAGCGTACATATACCTGTAATACTAACTCAGGAAGGTATTCATGATTTAGTGTATAATACCTTTGAAATAGGGGAAGGTTCAGACGTAGATGTAATAGCAGGTTGTGGAATACATAATCCTGGACACTCAAAAACTCAACATGATGGAGTTCATGAGTTCTTTGTAAGAAAAGGAGCTAAATTAAAATACATAGAAAAACACTACGCTGAAGGTGAAGGACAAGGGAAAAAGGTATTCAATTCTAAAACTATCCTCCATGTAGAAGAGGGAGGAAAGGTTGAGATGGAACTTATACAGATAAGAGGGGTAGATAGCACAAAAAGAGAAACAGAAATATATCTAGGAAAAGAAGCAAATCTTGTTATAACAGAAAGAATGCTTACAGATTATAACCAAGATGCAGAATCACATATAAATATAGAAATGAATGGGGAAAATGCAACAGCCCAAGTAATTTCTCGTTCTGTTGCAAAGGCGGATTCAAAACAAGTATTTTATTTCAATGTAGCTGGTAAAAATAAATGTAGAGGACACGTACAGTGTGATTCTATAATTATGGGGAATGCTAAAGTTAATTCAATTCCATCTATTTCTGCAGAACATAATGAAGCAGAATTAATACATGAAGCGGCAATTGGAAAAATTGCTAATGATCAGCTTATGAAGCTTATGTCATTAGGACTAACTGAAAAAGAAGCAGAGGATACTATTTTAAAAGGTTTCTTAAGATAAATACTTTTAGCAATTAAGCTATAAAGCTTAGTGGAAAGGAAAGTGAAATGAAGAATAAGCAATCCTTAGTTAATATGATGTTTGTAGCAATAACTTTGCTTACAATAGTTGGTAAAAGTTTACCAGTAAATTCTGCTGGTAGGTTAATATTAACAGTTATTAGTGTACTCATTGTTATTCCGTATACTGTGATCTTTGTTAAAGATAAGATGTATAGCAGCAAATTAAATTTGTTTACTGCTATATTATCTATATTTCAAATTATGAATATACTTTATTATACTTATGTATTAAAAAAATAAAAAAGAAGCTATATTTCTTTTAAAGTGCACCTCAAATGAGGTGCATTTTTATAGAAAGATATTAAAACTACTAATATATTATCATAAAATTTGATACAATAAATATATTACATAGTAATTGGAAAGGGGATAATTTTATGGATTATATGAAAGTTTATGAAGAATGGCTAAACAATGAATATTTTGATAAGGAAACTAGAGAAGAATTAAAAAGTATAAAGGACAATCCTAAAGAAATAGAAGATAGATTTTATAGAAATTTGGAATTTGGTACGGCAGGACTTAGAGGGAAAATTGCAGCAGGAACTAATAGGATGAATAAATACATAATAGCTAAAACAACTCAGGGACTTGCAAATTTTATAATAGAACAAGGGAAAGCAGCTATGGAAAGAGGAGTAGCTATAGCTTATGATTGCAGACACCATTCTTATAAGTTTGCTCAAACTGCGGCTCTAGTTTTAGCAGCTAATGGAATAAAAGCTTATCTTTTTGAAAGTTTAAGACCAACTCCAGAGCTATCATATACAGTAAGGAGACTTAAAACTATTTCAGGTATAGTGGTAACTGCTAGCCATAATCCTAGGGAATATAATGGATATAAGGTTTATTGGGAAGATGGTGCTCAAATACTTTCAAGTATTGCAGATCCAATACTTGAAAAAATAGAAAATATAAAAAGCTTTGATGAGATTAAAAAGATTTCTGAAGAAGAAGCAAAGAAAAAGGGACTTCTCCAAATAATAGGTAAAGAAATAGATGATGAATATATAGCAAAAGTAAAAGGATTAAGTCTTAGAGATGATATAGACAAGGATGTAAAAATAGTATACACTCCTTTAAATGGAACCGGTAACATACCAGTAAGAAGAGTGTTAAAAGAAAGAGGATTTACAAATATTATTGTAGTGCCAGAGCAGGAAAATCCAGATCCAGACTTTACTACAGTGGGTTATCCTAATCCAGAAGATACAAAGGCATTTAAATATGCTGAGAATTTAGGGAAAAAAGTTGGAGCAGAACTTTTAATAGCTACAGATCCAGATTGTGATAGACTGGCTATAATGGTTAGGGATAAAAATGGAAAATACGTATCCTTTAATGGAAATCAAACTGGAGCTATATTGATTAGATATATATTAGAAAGTAAAAAAGAAAAGGGCACATTACCAAAAAACGGAGCAATAATTAAATCTATAGTTACAGGGGATATGGGCAAGGCAATAGGAGAAAAGTATGGGGTAAAGACATTTGAAACCTTAACTGGATTTAAGAATATATGCGGAAAAGAAAATGAATTTGAAAAAACTGGGGAATATAAGTTTATATTTGGTTATGAAGAAAGTATAGGATATGTGGCTGGAGATTTTGTAAGAGATAAGGATGCAGTTATATCTTCCATGCTTTTATGTGAAGCAGCAGCTTACTACAAAACCTTAGGAAAATCATTAATAGATGTTTTAAATGAAACCTATGAGGAATTAGGATATTATAGAGAAAAGCTTATTTCTGTAGTACTTGAAGGGATAGAAGGACAACAGAGAATAGAAAGAATGATGGAGGTTTACAGAAAGGAATTCCCTAAACAAATAGGGAAAGCTAAGTTAATAAAATATATAGATTTAGAAGAAGGAAAGGAATATGATTTAACTTCTAACACAGAAAGTGATAGTGAAATTCCAAAATCCAATGTACTTAAATTTATATTAGATGATGAAGCATGGTATGCAGTAAGACCTTCTGGTACTGAGCCTAAAATAAAAATTTATATGTATTCTAAAGCAAAAACATTAGAAGAAGCCCAAAACAAATTAAAAGTAATGGAAAAGGTAATTATGGGTAAATTAAATTCAGTAGAATAGAATTAAATTATTATCTTAATATATGTAAACAGGTACTATATAAGAAAATTATGTAGTACCTGTTTTATTATTTATTAATGTAAATTAAAGGAAAAGTGGAATAAATATAGAATTATAGAAATATGAGTAATTAGTTACATGATTACTAAAATTGAATTTAAGGAGGGCTTTTTATGAGAAATATGGTTGACTTAAATAGTGATCTTGGGGAAAGCTTTGGAAGCTACAAAATAGGTATGGATGAAGAGGTGCTAAAATATGTTTCTTCAGCAAATATAGGTTGTGGATGGCATGCAGGAGATCCAATGGTTATGGAAAAAACAATAGATATAGGAGCTAAAAATGGATTAGGTATAGGGGCCCATCCTGGATTCCCTGATTTGTTAGGCTTTGGTAGAAGAAAAATGGATATAACTCCTGAGGAGGGAAGAAATTATGTAATTTATCAATTAGGAGCACTTCAAGCTTTTGCTAGAGCTAAAGGGATAGAAGTTCAACATGTAAAGCTTCATGGGGCATTTTATAATATGGCAGCGATAGATTATAAATTATCATTGGAAATAGCTAAAGGAATATATCAGGTAGATAAGGATATCATTTTACTTGCCCTTGCAGGAAGCCAAATGGTGAAGGCAGGAAAAGAAGCAGGGCTTAAAGTTGCAGAAGAAGTTTTTGCAGATAGAGCCTATAATTCTAATGGGACATTAGTTTCCAGAAAGCTTCCTGGATCAGTGATACATGATAAGGATTTGGCCATAGAAAGAGTGAAGTCTATGGTTAAGTATGGAAAGGTAAAGGCTATTACAGGGGAAGAAATAGATATAAAAGCAGATTCAATATGTGTTCATGGAGATAATCCAGAGGCAGTAGATTTTGTTAAGCTTATAAGAGAAAGGCTTGAGGAAGACGGCATTCAAATAAAACCACTTAAGGAAATAATTAAATAATAGGCAATAGATAATAAATAAGGGGGATAATTATGGGGAAAAAGAATGCATCAGCTCTTTTAGGGGCAGCCTTTCTTATGGCTACCTCATCAATAGGACCAGGTTTTTTAACTCAGACTGCAACATTTACAGAAAAATACAAAGGTGATTTTGCATTTGTAATATTGATATCTATTATTTTAACTATAGGAGCCCAGGTAAATGTTTGGAGAGTTATTGGTGTATCTGGTATGAGAGCTCAAGATATATCAAATAAATTATTGCCAGGACTTGGGTATTTTGTAGCCTTTATTGTAGCACTTGGAGGGCTTGCCTTTAATATAGGTAATGTAGGCGGGGCAGCCATGGGGCTTAATGTTATTTTTGGGTTGAACTTAAAGGCTGGTGCAGTAATATCAGCAGCTTTATGTATAGCTATATTTTTATCTAAAGAAATGGGAAAAGCTATGGATAAACTTACTGTGGTATTGGGTGCAATAATGATTTTATTAGTAGCTTATGTGGCTATAATAACGAAACCGCCAGTAGGGTTAGCATTACAGAGAAGTATTATGCCAGAAAAAATAGACTTCTTCCCAATTATCACATTGGTAGGTGGCACTGTTGGAGGATATATTACCTTTTCAGGTGGTCATAGACTTATAGATGCGGGTATAACTGGAAAGGAAAATGTAAAGGAAATAACTAAATCTTCAACTTTAGGTATAGCAGTTTCCTCCATTATGAGAATATTACTTTTCTTAGCTGTGTTAGGAGTGGTTTGTGCAGGAAATAAATTAGACCCAGCTAATCCGCCAGCTTCAGCTTTTAAAATAGCAGCAGGAAATATAGGCTATAAATTCTTTGGCGTGGTAATAGGAGCTGCTGCAATAACTTCAGTGGTAGGAGCAGCTTATACATCTGTGTCATTTTTAAGAACTTTATCTAAATCCATTGATAAAAACGCTAATAAATGGATAATAGCATTTATTTTAGTGTCTACCATTATATTTATTACCATTGGACAGCCAGTTAAATTATTGATATTAGCAGGTTCACTAAATGGACTAATATTACCTATTACTTTAGCAATTATGTTGGTGGCATCTGTAAATAAAAATATAGTTGGAGATTATAAACATCCTATATGGCTGCTTGTTTTAGGAATAATAGTAGTATTAATTTCAGCTTATGCTGGAGGAAAATCATTAATGGGAATTAAAAACTTATTCATATAAGGGTGGTGACTTAATTGTACAATGAGCCAAAATATTTATTAGCAGGAGACAAAGCAATTACTGTTGAGTTTGGAGATGAAATTAAAGAGGAAATAAATAAGCTTGTAAGAAGTATGTCTTATGCAATTAATAATAAAAATATTAAAGGAATAATAGAAATAATTCCTACCTATAGATCAATCTCGATTCAGTATAATCCTTTGGAAATAACTATTGGGGATTTAATTGAAAGATTAAAAGAAATATATGCAAATATAGATAGTATACAATTGCCTCCTGCTAAAGTTATTGAGATACCAACAGTGTATGGTGGGGAATATGGACCGGATATAGAATTTGTATCACAGTATAACAATATATCCACAGATGAAGTTATAAAATTTCATACTTCTGTAGACTATTTAATATATATGTTGGGTTTTACTCCTGGCTTTACTTATCTTGGAGGACTTCCAAGGGAAATAGAGACACCACGTTTAAAAACTCCAAGAACTAAAATACCAGCTGGGTCTACAGGAATAGCAGGAAAACAAACAGGAATCTATCCTATAGAAAGCCCTGGGGGATGGCAGCTTATAGGAAGAACACCTCTAAAGCTTTATGATCCAAAACGTAACCCTCCTATAATATTAAATGCAGGAGATTACTTGAGATTTATTTCAATAGGCGAAAAAGAATATAAAGAAATATTAAAATTAGTAGAAGAAAATAAATATGAAATAAAAATAAAGGATAAAGAGTAGAGAAGGTGTGAAAATGGGGGATCTAAAAGTAATAACTCCTGGGCTATTAACAACAGTACAGGATAAAGGAAGAATAGGATATCAACAATTTGGTATGCCGGTAGCTGGAGCTATGGATGAATATTCTTTAAGACTTGGAAATATCTTGTTAGAAAATGAAGAATATGAAGCAGCTCTAGAGGTTACTATGCTTGGACCAGAAATTGAATTTAATATAGATACAGCAATTGCTATTACTGGAGGAAATCTTCAGCCTAAAATCAATGATATTGAAGTGGAAATGTGGAGAACTTTAAAAATAAATAAGGGGGATAAATTATCCTTTGGAAAAGTAAAAGATGGTTTAAGAAGTTATATATGTTTTTATGGAGGAATGGATATTCCAAAGATTATGGGGAGTAAATCTACTTATGCAAAAGCCTTAGTAGGAGGATTTAATGGCAGAGCTCTAAAGAGTGGTGATGAATTACAACTAATAAAAAAACAAGAAGATTTTAATCATATTTTAAATAGAAAAATAAAGGAAGCCTATATACCTAAATTTACAGGTAGTTATAATATAAGAGTAATACTAGGACCCCAAGAAGAATATTTCACAGAAGGTGGAATAAATACCCTTCTATCTTCTACTTATGAGGTAACTAATGAATGTGACAGAATGGGATATAGACTATCTGGAGAAAAAATAGAGCATAGGGAAGGAGCAGATATAATATCAGATGGTATAGCTTTAGGGTCTATTCAAGTACCTGGTCATGGTATGCCAATTATAATGATGGCAGATAGACAGACTACAGGGGGATATACTAAAATAGCTACCATAATATCTCCAGACATAGCAATCCTTGCTCAGGCAAAACCAGGAGATAAGATAAATTTTACTAAAGTATCTGTAAAAGAAGGTCAAAATATTTTTAAGGAATATGAGGATAAATTTCAGGAAATTAGAGATTCCATAGAAAAGATAAATTTAGAAGTACTAAGAAAAAAGGCATATAGAGTAAAGGTCAATGGTGAAAGTTTTAATGTATTAGTGGAGGAAGTTAAATAGATTGGGACAAATTTTTTTAAAAGGCGGGAAACCGTCTTTTTTTGTTAATATTTTGTTACATGATATAAAATAAAATGAAATCATTAAGTATATGATGTATGCTTATAATGTATGAATTTTATTTATGAGGAGAGATAACTATGGAAAAGGTAGGATTAGTGCTTGAAGGTGGAGGAATGAGAGGGGTATATACTGCGGGGATATTAGATTTCTTCATGGAAAAGAACCTTTATTTTCCATATGTCATAGGAGTTTCTATGGGGGCTTGTAATGCAGCTTCTTATATATCTAGACAAATAGGCAGAAATAAGGCAGTAACTATAAATTATGTAAATGATCCTAGATACATAGGGTACAGAAATTTCTTAAAATGCAAAAGTATATTTGGCATAGATTTTATTTATAATGAGATACCATATAAATTAGAACCATTTGATTTTGATACTTTTTCTAATTCAAAGGAAAAACTTATTATTGTTGCTACAGATTGTCATACAGGGAAACCTATATATTTCAATAAAGATGAACATAAAGACATATTAACTATTATAAGGGCATCTAGCAGCCTTCCTTTTATATCCCCAATAGTTAAATACAAAGATATGTGCTTATTAGATGGTGGTATTTCAGATTCAATTCCCATAAATAAATCTATAAAGGATGGAAACAATAAGAATGTTATAATTCTTACCAGACCTAAAGGATATAGAAAAGAGCCTTTTAAAGGGAAGAAATTATTGAAAAAGGTGTATTCTGGTTATGATGGATTGATTAATTCTATTGAAAATAGATACAGAATGTACAATGCTACCTTAGATTATATTGAAAAACTTGAAAGAGAAAAAAAGGCAATTGTAATAAGACCAAAAGAAAACTTAAAAGTAGGAAGACTAGAAAAAAACAAGGAAAAGTTGGAGAAGTTATACAGATTCGGATACCGTGATGCTAAAAAATATTATGATGAAGTCATTAAATGGGCTATAATATAAAAAGCGTATTATTATTGCAACTACGGAATAAAAAAATTTCATAGTTGCAATTATTAGCCTGTACAAATAGATAAACATTTGATAAAATGAAAGAGTTATAAAAAAAAGTTGCAGGTTTTATAAAAAATGATTTTTGAAAAATATAAAACACATATACACAGGAGGTAATATTATGAATGCGCAATGCTATGTAAATGAAGTTTACAATGATGTAGTAAAAAGAAATGGGAATGAACCAGAATTTCTTCAAGCAGTTAAAGAGGTATTGAATTCACTTGTACCTGTCCTAGAAAGACATTCAGAATACATAGAAGATGGCATAGTTGAACGATTAGTAGAACCAGAAAGAATGATTGTATTTAGAGTGCCATGGATAGATGATAATGGTAAAGTTCATGTGAATAGAGGATTTAGAGTACAGTTCAACAGTGCTATTGGACCTTACAAAGGAGGACTTAGATTCCATCCAACAGTTAATGCAAGTATAATAAAATTTTTAGGCTTTGAGCAGATATTTAAAAACTCCTTAACAGGACTTCCAATAGGAGGAGGTAAAGGTGGAGCTGACTTTGATCCTAAAGGAAAATCTAATAGAGAAATTATGAGATTCTGCCAAAGCTTTATGTCAGAATTATTTAGACATGTAGGACAATTTACAGATATACCAGCAGGGGATATAGGTGTTGGCGGAAGAGAGATAGGATACCTTTTTGGAGAGTATAAGAAAATTAAAAATCAATATGAAGCTGGAGTTCTAACAGGAAAAGGAATAAACTATGGAGGAAGCTTAACAAGAAAAGAAGCTACAGGTTATGGTCTTATATACTTTGTGGAAAGAATGCTTCAAGCTAAAAATAAGGATTTTCGTGGGAAAACTGTAATTGTATCTGGTTCAGGTAATGTTGCTATTTATGCAATTGAAAAGGCTCAGGAATTAGGAGCTACTGTGGTCGCATGTAGTGATTCTAATGGATATGTTTATGATAAAGATGGTATAGATTTAGATTATGTTAAAGAAATTAAAGAAGTACAGAGAAAGAGAATTTCAGAATACATAAAATACCGCCCACAGGCAGAATATCACGAAGGATGTTCAGGAATTTGGACAATTAAATGTGATATTGCTTTACCTTGTGCTACTCAAAATGAGATAGATGAAAATTCTGCAAAGATATTAGTTGAAAATGGTGTTATAGCAGTAGGAGAAGGTGCTAATATGCCTTCTACATCAGAAGCTGTAAGTGTATTTTTAGATAGTAATGTGCTTTTTGGACCAGCTAAAGCAGCTAATGCAGGTGGAGTTGCAACTTCTGCTCTTGAAATGTCTCAAAATAGCATGAGATTATCTTGGAGTTTTGAAGAAGTTGATAATAGGCTTAAAAAGATAATGATTAACATTTATGAAAATGTAAGCTCTGCTGCAGCAGAATATGGCTGTGAAGATAATTTAGTTTTAGGAGCAAATATAGCTGGATTTTTAAAGGTTGCAGATGCAATGCTTCAGGAGGGAATAGTGTAGTTTAATTAATAATTATTAATTGATTAAATTGTATTGACATTGTGAAAGTTAGACTATATAATATTAATCAATAATTAAACACTGATTGAGAAAAGACAGTGATGAGAAGAGTAAGTATAAAGGGTAGTGTTAGCGAGTCGACGGCGGTGGAAGGTCGATACGAAATTTATACAGAAGAACATCTCTGAGTCTCTAACTGAAATCAACTATGCTTTGAGAGTAGGCTTAGACGGAACCGGACCGTTAGAACTGGAAAGTATTGATTGATACTTTTACTTAAGAGAGCTTTTATAGCTAATTAGGGTGGTACCACGGAAGTTAACCTTTCGTCCCTTCATTGGGATGAAGGGCTTTTTTATTGCCTAAAATTATTAAAAAATTCAATAGCGCTATAAGTGACTTTTAACTAGGATAATATTATTTTATAGGAGGAAGTATTATGGGTAAATATGATGAAAGATTAATAATACCGGAAGGATATAAAACGGAATTAGACTTAAAGGAGACAGAAATAGCAATAAAGACTGTAAAAGACTTTTTTGAAAGAGCTTTGGCAAAAAAACTAAATTTAATCAGAGTTTCAGCGCCACTATTTGTAAGAAGTGACAGAGGATTAAATGATAACTTAAATGGGATAGAAAGACCAGTAAGCTTTACTATAAAAGATGATAATGAAGCTGAAGTAGAAATAGTACATTCTTTAGCAAAATGGAAGAGAATGGCTTTATATAGATATGGATTCTCTGTTGGAGAGGGCTTATATACTGATATGGATGCTATAAGAAGAGATGAAGATTTAGATAACATTCACTCAATTTATGTGGATCAATGGGATTGGGAAAAGGTTTTAAGAAAAGAAGATAGAAATGAAGAATTTTTAAAGGATACAGTAAGAAAAATATATGAGGTATTTAAGGAAACAGAAGAATATATATGCGGAGTTTATCCATTTTTAGGCAAAGAATTGCCAGAGAAAATAACCTTTATTACTTCTCAGGAATTAGAAGATATGTTTCCAGGTCTTACTGCTAAAGAAAGAGAAGATGCAATAACAAAGGAAAAAAAGGCAGTATTTTTAATGAAAATAGGAAATATACTAAGATCTGGAGAAAGGCATGATGGAAGAGCTCCAGACTATGACGATTGGGAATTAAATGGAGATATATTATTCTGGAATCCATTGCTTAAAAGAGCTTTCGAATTATCTTCCATGGGAATAAGAGTTGATGAAGAATCCTTATTAAAACAGCTAAAACTAGCTAATTGTGAAGAAAGAAAGAACTTAGAGTTTCATAGATTATTACTAGAGAAGAAACTTCCATATACCATAGGTGGAGGTCTTGGACAGTCAAGAATATGTATGTTCTTTTTAAAGAAGGCTCATATAGGAGAAGTTCAATCTTCAATTTGGCCTGAAGAAATGATAGAAAAATGTGCTGAACATAATATAAAATTATTATAGTAAAACAAAGGCTAAAACCTTCCTTTGGCTTAACATTTTTTAATAAAAGTTAAATATAGGAAGGTTTTATTTTTCATAAAATATTAGTATTTATAAACATTGAACCTTTAATTCCTCTTTAACAAAGTTTTTACTTATTGGGATAATATGAGGTTTTCCTGTGACAGGATTTTTCATTATATAGGCATCTATATTGTAGGCATCCCTAATATTTTTTTCTGTTAATACTTCCTCTACGGCACCATGAGATAAAACCTTACCATCCTTTAGAAGTATTAATGAATCACTATATTGTGCTGCTAAGTTTAAATCGTGTAGAACAGCTATTATAGTGACATTTCTATTTAAATATTTTATAGTATCTAAAATTTCAATTTGATGTTGTATATCAAGATTAGAAATAGGCTCATCTAAAAGCATTATTTCGCTTTCTTGGGACAATGCTCTTGCTATAATTACCCGTTGACGTTCTCCACCGCTTAATTCATTTATGCTTTTATCTTTTAAATCCCAGGTATTAGTCATTTCCATAGCTTCTTTTACTATCTTTATGTCATTTTCCTTTTCACTTTCAAATCTTTTTAAATAAGGAGTTCTTCCCATAAGTACAATATCCATTACAGAAAAATCAAAATCAATATTTGTATTTTGAGGTACAGAGCTTAATTTTTTAGCAAAGTCTTTACTTTTAAAGGAATTCACATCTTTGCTATCTATATAAATGCATTTATTTTCTACAGGTAGTACTCTTAATATATTTTTTAAAAGAGTAGTTTTTCCAGAACCATTAGGACCTATAATGCTGTGAAATTTGTTTTTTTCAAAATTAATATTTATATTATTTAATATTACTTTATCTCCATAACTGCAATTTAAGTTTTCTATATTTATTGAATATGAACAATTTTTAGACATTACATCACCTTCTTTTTATTCTTTATTAATAGATATATAAAGTAAGGTGCTCCAAAAATTGAAGTAATAGCACCTACTGGTATTTCTGCAGGTGGTACTAAAATCCTTGCTAAAGTATCAGAAATTATCATAAATATGGCACCGCCTAAAGCACTAAAAGGTAATAAGACTCTATTATCCGGACCAACCAGCATCCTTATCATATGGGGAATAATTAATCCTACAAAGCCAATTATTCCACTTACAGATACACAGGCTGCTATGATTATAGAGGAAATTATTATAAGAATCTTTTTTACCATTTCCACTTCTATTCCTAAACTACTGGCTGTTTCATCTCCTGTAAGTATTACATTTAAGTCTTTTGAATAAGAAAATATTAAGATACTAGATATAAATATAAATGGGAGTAAAGAAAATACTTGCTTCCAATTGGCAGAAGATAAACTCCCCATAGTCCAAAATACAATTTGGTCTACCTGCTCTCTATTAAATATCATTATAAGTGATATTAGAGAAGATAAAAGAAAACTTACGGATACACCAGCTAGAAGTAAAGTATTAGTAGGAAGTTTTGTACCTACCTTAGCTATATTATATACAACAATAGTAGTTAAAATAGCTCCTATAAAAGCGAAGAAAGTTATACCTCCTACACCAAGTATAGTTTGAAAACCAATTATAATAGCAATAGATGCTCCTAGTGCAGAACCTGAAGATATTCCAAGCACATAAGGATCTGCCATGGGATTTTTAAAAAGGGCTTGAAATACAGTACCTACTATGGATAAACCAGCTCCAATAAGAGCTGCAAGGACAATTCTTGGAAGCCTAATATTTAATATAATTAAGGTATGTGTATTAGAAATACCTTCTGTATTTATGTATTTCCCTATGAAAGGGAGTTTTGATGCTAGAATTTTCATTGTTTGAAAAAAGGTTATATTGGCTATACCTAACGTACTTGATATAATCACTAATATTAAAAGAATTAATACTAATACAGAAAATAGAATTTTATAATGTTTTTTGTTATTAGTAAATGACATCAAAATTCCCCTTTTCAAATTTTATTTAAAAAGTTCTGGGTGAATTATCTTAGCTAAAGCTTCTAATCCATCTGCCAGTCTTGGACCTTGTCTATCTAGCATATTATTGTCAATTTCATATAGCTTTTCCTTTTTTACTGCATCTAAGTCTTTATATCCATTGCTCTGTTTAAGTCTTGATTTAGAATCAAAATACTGTGAACAGATAAGTATATCTGGATTTTTTTCTAATAATTTTTCTACACTATATTTCCAACCTATGGCATCTTCAGCTACATTTTTTCCACCTGCCATAGTAATGGCTTTATCTATAAAAGTGTCTTTTCCAGCGGTGAAATCTCCAGATTTACCAAAATCTATAACATAGTAAACAGAAGGTGTTCCTTTATTAGCTACCTTAGTTGTTATGTCTTCTACCTTTTTCTTCATATTGCCTACAACTTCTTTTGATTTATCATTGGCATTTAAAACCTGACCTACTTTTGAAATAGTATCATATGCACCTTCGAAATTCTCTTGACCATAAAAACATACTACTTTTATGCCCAAGTCTTCTAACTTTTTAATAACTCCTTTTTCTACGTGAGTAGATCCAATTACTAAGTCTGGTTTTAAATCTATTATTTTTTCTATACTAGGGGACTGCAAGCTTCCTATAGAGGAAATATTTTTAACATCATCAGGATAATCACAGAAATCTGTTCTTCCAACTAATTTATTACCTTTACCTAGTGCAAAAATTGTTTCGGTAATATTTGGACCAAGGGATATAACCCTTTGGGGTTCCTTTTCTATGGTAACTTCTCTATTGTAGGAATCCTTTACTTTTAAGGGGTACTTTGTTTCTAAAGAAGTCTCAGAGTTTTCCTTTTTATCCTTCTTATTTTCTGTGCTACTTGAGTTTGAACATGCTGATAAGGAAACAATTAAAATTAATGATAAAAACAATACAAATAATTTTTTACTTCGATACATTTAATCTCCTCCATTTGTTTAAATCTTTTATTAAAGCATTTTTTAATTAATATTAACGCAAATAAAAAAACCATTATCCGAATAAGATAATGGTTTAAAGACTTCTAAACCAGAAGCTCATCCTCGCAAGCTATATGTTCATATCATAGGCAGGTCTCCTGGCTTAGAATCATCATCCATTAACACCTTCCCCAAAATATTGAGTGGTAAATTGTTAATGAACTCCTCATTACAGTGGCGGGACCGCAGAAGACTTTAACATCTTTCCCTTTTAAACCTAAAGTAAGGTACCTATAATTAACTTCATATTCCATTTTAAGAATTTTATAATTTAATTTGAGTTTAACACTTCTTTAAATTTATGTCAATATATATGAAACCCTTTATTTACAAGGTTTTTCATTTGCCTATTTACATAGTATCTATCCATTGTTAAAATTAAAATTGCATAATATTTTAAAAGAAAAGCAATTGTAAGGAGGTTAGTTATGGAAGCTGTAGTACATTATCCGGCGAGTTTTGGGGAAATAATTCAAGGTAAAATAAAGGACAAAGATATTTTATGTTCATGTCCTATAGATTTATTCACGGAAGTAAAAGTTTTTGAGAGCAAAAAAGCAAAGTCTAAATATAATCACTTAAAGTCATCAAATTTTTTAAGTAACCTACTTACAGAATGGGGATATAAAGATTATGTAAAGAATTTTGATATAGAAATCAAATCCAATATACCTGAAGGAAAAGGATTTGCCAGTAGTACTGCAGATTTGTGCGGAGTATATTATTCTCTTTTAAAATTATTTAAGAAAGAATTTAAAGAAGATGAATTTATAAGAAATTGTATAAATATTGAGCCAACTGACAGCATAATATTTAAAGAAATGACTATATTTGATTATAAAGAAGGAAAATACAAAAGGAAAATAGGCAATTACTGTGAATTTAATATACTAGTTTTTGAAGGAAATAGGATAATTGATACAGTGGAATTTAACAAAAGATCACTTCCGCCTTTAAGTAATATTGAAGACCTAGGAGAAATGTTAATAAAAGCAGTAGAAAATAATGATATAAAAACTATAGGTTGCTGTGCTACAAAAAGCATTATTAGAAATGAGAAAAGGTTAAGTTATCCTATATTACCCTTACTTCTTAGAATAAAAGATGAAATAGGTGGATATGGTGTAATAGGTGCACACAGTGGGGATGCCTTAGGTATAATATATGAAGGCAAATTAAATATGAAAATCTTAGATAAATATTCAAATCTTATAAAGGGGTATAAAATATATAATACAAAAACTATAAAAAATATAGATTTGGGGGTATGATCATGGAGAAAAAATTAGTTGGTATTGTACCAAACATTGAAATTGTTAGAGAGGATGGTTTTCCTAGTTACCAAAGAATATATTCTAATGAGGATTATATAGAAGCGGCAATACATAGTGGAGGAATTCCAATAATTCTTCCCTATATTCAAGATTATCCTATGGTAAAAGAACAGATAAAATTAGTAGACAAGGTTATAATAACAGGTGGCTCTGATATAAATCCGCTTTACTATGGGGAAGAATCTGAAATATTAGGAGGGGTTATAATTCCTGAAAGAGATAACTATGATATGATGGTTATAAAGGCTTGTGAAGAATTAAAAAAACCTATTTTGGGAATTTGCAGGGGTATACAAGCTATAAATGTGGCTTATGGAGGAACTTTATATCAACATTTGCCTAATAAAAATGAATTTTATATACAGCATAATCAAAAATCCAGATATGATGTTGGAATACATACTGTCATTATGAAAAAAGGAACAAAACTTCAGGAAATATTAGGAGAAACAATAGTTGTTAATAGCTTTCATCATCAAGCTATAAAAGATGTAGCTCCAGGATTTGTAGTATGCGGAAAATCAAAAGATGGAGTAATAGAGGCTATAGAAAGATTGGAGGGTACAACAATATTAGGAGTACAGTGGCATCCAGAAAAGATGTTTCTAAAAAATAAAGAAATGGAAAGCCTATTTAATGAATTTATAAATAAGCTCTAATAAAAAGTTTGGATTTCTATTTTCATATTATTTTTTTTACTTTATACTAATAAGTAGGTATAAAATAAAGAAAAGGAGATAAGTGGATATGGAGTTTAATAATATTTTAGAAAAATATATAGCGGGAATCAAAAATAAGTTAAGTTTTGTGGAATATATATATTCTTTTATGAGTATACTCTACATATATATGTGGATTAAAATAAAATAAAAAGCAAGTCATGCAGAATGGTGAAGTATAGGAGAGAAAAAAGCATATATAAGTTAATATGTGGTTAAATTCAAGTGAATTTTCACTTGAATTGTAAATATATTTTTTATAAAATATTCATAATAATTAAATACACTAAAGATATTGAAGGAAAAAAGTAATTATAGGAGTTATGAAGAGAGACGGTGGTTGCTGCAAACCGTATAATAAATATAATGAAAATTCATTCCTGAATTGTAAGCTGAAAATATTATTATAAGTAAGCTGAGCCGGGTTCCTAACGTTATTAAGGAAATAGAGAATTTATTTACATTAAATTGGGTGGTACCACGATATTATTCGTCCCTTGCAGGGGCGTTTTTTTTATACTACGAAACTTAAGAAAAGTACATTATACTTTTCTTAGTTGACAGAGGACAATTGACAGCCTATAGGCCCTTAACTGTCCACTGTTAATTGTCAATTGTCAACTAAAAATACAAGGGGGAAACTATGAGTAAAAATTTAAAAAACGTATTAGTAACAGGTTTTGCACTCTTTTCAATTTTTTTCGGAGCAGGAAATTTAATATTCCCTCCCACACTAGGATTTATTTCTGGGGATAAGTGGTTATGGACTGCTTTTGGATTTTTGCTTGTTTGTATAAGCCTTCCTCTTTTGGGAATAGTATCAGTAGCATTAGTTGGGGGTAGAACAGAGGATTTAACCAATAAAGTAGGAAAATCATTTGGTACAATACTTTGTTCCGTTATAATGTTATCTATAGGACCGCTCTTTTGTATACCTAGAACAGGGGCTACTACTTTTGAATTAGGAGTGCAGCCCTTATTTGGTAATGCTAGTCCTATATTAGTTTCAATAATTTATTTTAGCATTACTTTCATTTTTGCTGTAAATGAAACTTCCGTTGTAGATAAAATTGGAGCTATATTGACACCATTTTTATTGGTTTCTTTATTTATTATTATATTTAAAGGTATTATTACGCCTCTTGGAAGCCCTGTTAATACTGGATTAGAAAATGCTTTTTCAAAAGGATTTACAGAGGGATATCAAACCATGGATGCATTAGGTTCTATTATTATGGCTCAAATGGTTGTAGGAGATTTGATTTTAAAAGGATACAAAACTAGAAAAGATCAAATAAATATGACAATAAAAGCTGGTATTGTTTCAGCTATATGCCTTGGCACTGTTTATGGCGGATTATTATATATAGGAGCTACTTCCAGTGGAATTTTCCCTAAAGATACTACAAGAACGGGATTATTAATCTCCATAACACAAGGATTATTAGGAGATTGGAGCAAAATTATTTTTGGAGGAGCCATATCCATAGCATGCCTTACTACATCTATTGGACTTACAGCAACTGCAGCAAATTATTTTAGCAAGTTAAGTAAGGAAAGGGTAAGCTACAAATCATTAGTTTTAGCTATATGTGTATTTAGCTGCTTTATTTCCAATTATGGGGTTGAAACTATAATTAAATTAGCAGTGCCGGTACTTGTAACTGCTTATCCTGTGGTAATAGTACTTATTATTACTAGTTTACTATCTAAATATATAAATAAAAGGGAAATATATGCAGGGGCAGTATATGGGGCTTTAATAGTAAGTATATTTAGCTCATTAAGTTCTATAGGAATTAAAATTTCATTTGTTGAAAACATTATTAATAAGCTTCCATTTGCGTCACAAGGATTTTCTTGGGTACTACCTGCTTTAATTGGAGCAGTTATTGGGGCGGTAATTCAGGGAACAGAGAACAGAGTTCAGAGTACAGAGCACAGAGTTCAGAGTACAGAGCACAGATAACAGAGTAGAGAGAATAAATATGGAGAGAATTTTTGCTTATGGCAAAAATTCTTTTCTAATGTACTATGCAATCTATAAAAAAATCCCAAATTATTATTGACTAAATTGAATATGTATTATATAATATCCGAGTGAGATAAATTAAATATTATGGCTCCATGGTCAAGCGGTCAAGACGCCACCCTCTCAAGGTGGAATCAGGGGTCCGATTCCCCTTGGAGCTACCATATGTTGAAATGCAAGAGTTTATAGACTGAAGTTTTTACTTCAGTCTATTTTTTTGTTTTTTGTCATAGTATATATCAATTAAATTATTCACTATCAACTAAATTTTACCTGCATATTATGGTATTAATAAGGATAGGAGGAATGCTTCTTGAAGAGGACCTATGTACTAGATACTAATGTTATTCTGTATTCTCCCGGTGCTATTTTTTCCTTTGGAGAAAATGATGTAGTTATACCAGAAGTGGTATTAGAGGAGTTGGATTCTTTCAAAAAAGATAAAAATGATTTAGGAGCAAATGCAAGGCATGCTTCTAGATTACTAGATAAATTAAGAAAGGAAGGAAAGCTAAATAAAGGAGTACTTTTACCTGGTGGGGGAAAACTAAAAGTTGAAATGAATCACCAGAATACAACAATACCAATTTCTTGGGATAAGACAAAACCTGATAACAGAATAATACAGATATGCAAAGGTCTAAAAGAGAAAGGTGAGGATGTATGCCTAATAACTAAAGATATATTTGAAAGAATAAAGGCGGATACCGTTGATATAGATGCAGAAGATTTTTACGAAAAAGTAGTTCCGGAAAATGAAAGTCAATATACTGGGAGAATAGATTTATATGCTTCTTCAGATAAAATAGATGAATTTTATCATAATAAAGTTATAGATATAAAAGATTTATTATACTATTGCAACAGTACTGATGAATATGCAATTCCCAACCTTTATAGTAATGAATTTATAATACTTCATACATTAGATAATCCTAGGAAAACAGCTTTAGGAAGATTTGATGGGAAAAAAGTGGTACCATTATATTATAAGGATATGTGTCCTTTGGGCTTGACCCCTAGAAATGTAGGACAAAGATTTATGTTAGAAGCATTATATACAAATGCTAGCAGTGCTCCTTTAGTTATTGTAAAAGGACCTGCAGGAACTGCTAAAACTCTATTTTCTTTGGCTGTAGGGTTAAATAAAATATTAGAGGATGGAACAAATCAGTATAGAAGAATACTGGTATGTAGACCTAATGTAACCATGGATGAAGATATAGGATTTTTACCTGGAACTGAGGAGGAAAAAATAGCACCTTTTATGAGACCAGTTTTCGATAACTTGGAGATTTTGATGGATTCTGATGAAAAAGAAAGATATAAAAATGAAAAAGAACTAACAGATAAAATAAAAGAACTATTTGACAGAAGAATTATAACTACAGAGGCAGTAGCTTATTTAAGAGGAAGATCTATAGTTAAAAATTGGGTTATAATAGATGAAGCACAAAATTTAACCCCTAAGCAGGTCAAAGCCATTACAACCCGTGTAGGAGAAGGAACAAAGCTCATGCTTATAGGAGATCCGGACCAAATAGACCATCCTTTTTTAGACTCTAGATCCAATGGACTATGTTATGCTTCTGAGAAAATGAAGGGTAGCGAACTATGTTATCAGGTTACCTTAAAGTATGATGAATGTGAAAGGTCACCTTTAGCTTATGAAGCTTCTAAAAGATTGTAAAATGAATTGATATCCAATTTAAGTAAGGCGGTTAAGGATATATATCCTTAACTGTTTATTTTTAACCATAATTCATCATTTTTAAAGCACATTAACCATATGTTAAAAAAAAATTAATAATTTACATATATACAACTTAGTATAAATAAAGTATAAATATATTAATTGCTATTTAAAAATTATAATATTTATTGTAAAATAAAAGTATCTATGTATTGAGAAAGGAAAGGTTGAAATATGGTGAAAAAGAAAAGAGCGGGGAAAAAGAAGAAAAAGTTTTCTTTTAAGATATTTATACTGTTTATTTTATTTGAAGTTGCTTTTTCAGCAGTAACTGCCCCTTTAATAGTATTTTATGGACCTTTTAAAAATTTAAGAAAGACTGTAGTTGGTGCTGCAATGAGTACTTTGAATCATCAATATATAGCAACTACTTTTTTATCTGATAAAAAGATAAAAGATATATTACAGGATGATAGTATACAGGTGCTTGAACAAGGACAGGGAATAGACACACTAAAATTTGAAAATAAACATGATGATAGTATTGAAAGATATGATGTTGAAGGCAAAAAATTTAAAGGATATATGTTGGTAATTCATGACCCAACACGAGTAAAGGTTGGTTATAGTAGTAAGTTAGGTAAATCAGGAGAACTTACCAGTCAAATTGCAAAAGCAAATAATGCAGTAGCAGCTATCAATGGTGGAGGATTTGCTGATAAAAATAACGATGGAAATTGGACAGGCACTGGAGGACAACCTGTAGGTATATTAATGAGCGGTGGAAAAATGATTCATAATGATTCCAGTGATCCAGATAAAAAAGATGATGTAGTAGCTATTACTTCTAAAGGAGTCTTATTGGTAGGACGTCATAGTATAAATGAAATGAAAAGATTAGGAGTTACAGAAGCCATAACATTTGGACCAGCTCTTGTAGTTAATGGTGAACCAACAATAAAATCCGGTGATGGTGGTTGGGGAATTGCTCCAAGAACAGCTATAGGACAGAGAGAAGATGGATCTATACTCCTTTTAGTGGCAGATGGAAGACAGGTTAAAAGTTTAGGAGCTACATTAAGGGATATTCAAGATATAATGTTGGAATATGGAGCTTATAATGCAACAAATTTAGATGGAGGTTCCTCATCTACAATGTATTACGATGATGAAGTAATAAATAATCCTTGTGATCCACTTGGAGAAAGAGCTGTACCTTCTATTATATACGTTACGCCTTAGAATGGGAGGAAGAGATGAAAAACGTAAAGAGAATAATTACTTGGATAGTTTTATCCTTATTAGTACAGTTTGCAGTTTTTTTCTATATAGACAAATATTATTTAGCTACCAATACTACAGTAAAATTAAAGAAAATTGAAAATAAAAACTTAGATAAAAAACCAGATGCAGAGGTTAAAATTCCGGAAAGTGCAGAGAATATAAGTGTATCTTTTGATGGAAAATATGTTGCATATTATGATGGAGACAAGTTACAGGTTGTGAACACAAAGACAGGAGAGATTAGGGATATTTCATTTAATGAAGGGGTAAAGGTATCTTATTATAAATGGCTTTCCGATAGAAATAGAATGTTAATAGGTGAGAAACATAACACAGATGGAAGTTATGGTTTTAAATTATCCTATTATGATGTGGACAAAAATACTAAAGAAGAAATAAAGGATTTAACTTGGGCAGATGAAGATTCAGAAGTTGAAGATATACAGGCTTCTACTTTAACTAATGTAATATATGTAAAAGTAGCTAGAAGTGGCGGTAAAAGTAGCATATATTGGATAAACATTATGAATGAAATGAAGAAAATCAATACAAAGGCTTATTTAGTTGGAGAAACAGCTATACTATACCATGAGGACAAGCTTTTATATGAAGATGCTACTTATCATAAAATATACGCTACTAATATGGAAGATTCTATTGACATTGACGGGGTAAAAGATCCAAGGCTATTAGGTGTGGATAGTGATGACAATGCATATATAGGATCCATGGAAAATGGTAAGATTACTAAAATTTATTATGGGTTATTAGAAAATCCTACTAGTAAGTGGAATGTAATTCATTTAAGTGGACCAGTAGATAAAAACAATATATATATATCAGAACAAGGTAAGGTAATGATAAATGATAATTTAAAGGGAACAATAAAGGAAGTTTCTACAGGTAAAGAAACTTCATATAAAGGAAAATTTCTTCAAGTATATAGCACAGGTGTTGCTTCTATTAAGGATGGAAAATTAATTAAAACAAATTTTAAGTAAGTGCAGTAAATGTTTTAATTAAGGGAAAAACCCACTGCATATCATATGCAATGGGTTTTTTACAGTTAAAAATAGTAAAATATTCAAAATTCCATTTAAAAAAATTTACATTCATTGAGAAAAGGGACTGCCTTTGATATAATAGTTTTACATGAAAATTAAGAGAGGATGATTTTTTTGAAAAAAAATTTGTTAGATACAATATTAATTATACCGGCAATACTTATAGCTTTTACATTTCATGAATATGCCCATGCATGGGTAGCAGATAAATTAGGAGATAAAACACCTAAATTTCAGGGAAGACTTACACTAAATCCTTTGGCTCATATAGATCCTATAGGTTTTATAATGATATTAATATTTAACTTTGGCTGGGCAAAACCCGTAGAAGTAAATCCAAGTGCATTTAGAAATTACTATAAAGATGATTTAAAGGTATCCATTGCAGGACCTTTAGCCAATCTTTTAGTAGCCTTTGTTTTTTCAGGCATTATAGCTATCATTTATAAGATAGTCCCAGGAATTATATATAGTAGAAACATTATTTATATCATACTTAAAGTTTTTTATATAACTATACAAATGAATTGTATGTTTGCATTTTTTAATATAATGCCCATACCAGGTTTAGATGGATTCCATATACTAAGGGATATATTTCCAGGAAAGTTTTATAAGTTTTCTGATGTTATGTATAGATACCAATTAGTAATTCTTATGTTATTTATAGTAGTGCCAGGGGTTACAAACTTTTTAGTAGGAAGACCTGCCTCATTTGTGTACTCATTATTTCTAAATATATTTAACATATAAAGAAGGATTTAAATGGATAAGTGGATAATATTAAATAAATTTGTTATTTTAATATATTGCTTTTTAAAATACATTAGTAGCTCATATAACAAAAATTCTTTAATAATATTAGGATTGTTATTTTATATAGCTATTAGTATGATTTATTATATTGTTCATAAAGGAAAAGTTAAAATTATAATAGGTATTTTATCAATGATATTGTTAGTTTTCTTCGGCAGCTATTTTAGCAGCGTTTTTTTATTTTTTATTCCCATAAATTATATTGAATTTGTATATGATAATAATTTGAACAATGCATATATATTAGGATTGATATTTGTTTCTCCAATTTTTATACATAGTAGTATAAGGGGAGAATATTTTATTATACTGCTTTTCAGCTATTTAATATATATACTTTCTTATAAAAGTGAATATAAAGTTAGAAGGCTTTTACAGGAAAATGATAATTTGAAGGAAAAAAATGATGAACTATATAATAAGGTAAATAAAGATTTAGAATATGAAAATCAAATAATGTATACTTCAAAACTAGAAGAAAGAAATAAAATTGCCCAGGAAATGCATGACAAAATCGGACATACTATATCAGGAAGTATAATGCATTTGGAAGCAGCAAAATTACTTATGGATAAAGATAAAGAAAAGGCTAGTATCTTTATTGATGATACTATAAAAGTGTTAAGAGAAGGTATGGAGAGTATTAGAATAACTTTACGAAGTATTAAACCTGCTTCAGAACAAATGGGCATAAACAGAATAAGACTTATGTTAAATGAAGTTTCATCTAGAACTAATATTACATGTAATTTAATGCACAGTGGTAATATTCAAAGTATAACTTATGCTCAGTGGAAAATAATTTATGATAGTACAAAAGAATGTGTTACAAATACCATAAAATATTCAAAGGCTACTATGGTAACAGTGAACATCCAAGTATTTAATAAGATTACAAAGGCAGAAATAAAGGATAATGGTATTGGAAACTTTAATATAAAAAAAGGTATGGGAATAAAGGGCATAGAGGAAAGATGTGAGAAAATAGGAGGAAAAGTTATAATAGATGGTTCTATGGGGTTTTCTGTTATACTTATTTTACCTATGAACTCATAATTTTGGAGGGGGAGGCTATATGACTATTAAAATTTTAATTGCGGATGATGATTCTCTAATTAGAGAAAGTTTGAAGATAATACTAGGAATGGATGAAGAAATAGAGATAGTAGATGCTGTTGACAATGGATTAAAGGCATTAGAGGTGTGTATAAGCTTTGAAGTAGATGTAGCACTTTTAGATGTGAGGATGCCAGTTCTAAATGGAGTAGATGCAGCTAAAGAAATTTTAAAGAAGACTAAAACAAAGCCTCTAATATTAACTACTTTTGATGAAGATGAATATATAATGGGAGCTATAAAAAATGGGGCTAAAGGATATATATTAAAAAATAATTCTCCGGAAAAGATAAAGGATGCTATAAAGATGGTTTATTCAGGTAATACAGTATTACAGGATGTAGTAATGGAGAAAGTGAAAGATGGACTATCTTCTAGTAGGGAAGGAAACTTTAACAAAGATATGTTTTCAGAAAGAGAAATGGATATTATAGAAGCTATATCTGAAGGCCTATCCAATAAAGGAATAGCAGGTAAATTATATATATCAGAGGGTACTGTTAAAAATTATATAACCTCCATATTAAATAAAACGGGATTAGAGCATAGAACACAAATAGCTATATATTATATAAAAGGTAATAGGTAATATATGACTTTAGTCATAAGGAAAAGTGACTTTCCATACTAAACAGGGAAGTCATTTTTTTATATAATTATTATAGTAAGAATATTGAATGTTTGGGAGGATTGCTATGAAAATAGTTAGAATAGAAAACTTAACTAAAAGATTTAGAGATTTTACAGCGGTAGATAATGTTAATTTAAATATAGAACAGGGAGAAATATATGGACTGTTAGGACCTAATGGTGCAGGGAAAAGTACTATTATAAATATAATATGTGGTCTATTAGGCATGAATAGTGGAAGCGTATATATTTTGAATAAGGATATTAAAAAAGAATGTAATTATGTAAAAAGTAATATAGGTATTGTTCCTCAAGATATAGCAATATATGAGGATTTAACCGCCTATGAGAATGTGAAGTTTTTTGGAAGTTTATATGGTTTAAAAGGAGAAGAATTAAAGTTTAGAGTAAATGAAGCTTTAGATTTTGTAGGGCTAGGAGATAAATACAAAAGTTATCCTAATGAATTTTCAGGGGGAATGAAAAGAAGATTAAATATTGCCTGTGCTATAACTCATAAGCCAAAGCTTATAATAATGGATGAGCCAACTGTAGGAATTGATCCTCAGTCAAGGAATCATGTTCTTCAATCTGTAAAGAAATTAAATAGTTTAGGTTCAACCATAATTTATACAAGTCACTACATGGAAGAAGTGGAGGAGATTTGCACAAGAATAGGCATAATAGATCATGGCAAGCTTATAGGAGAGGGAACTAAAGAAGAATTAAAGTCTATAATATGGGACAAACAAAGAGTATCTATTACAGTGGATTCTATTGAAAAAATTAAGGAAGAGGATATAAAGAGAATAAAGGGCGTTGTATCTGTACAGATAAACAATGATAGAGTGGATATAAGCAGTGATAATGATATAAATAATTTAGATGAAATAATACTTTATTTTACCAACCAGCATATTTCTATAGATAACATTGAGTCCCAAAAGCCTAACTTAGAAGCTGTATTTTTAACTCTTACTGGAAGAAAGTTAAGAGATTAGAGGTGAAAAAATGAAGTTTGTTATTATAGCTCTTAAAGAAATAAAACAAAATCTAAGAGATAAAAAATCCATGGCTATGATGGTGATTTATCCAATACTTTTGATGATAATACTTGGTTCGGCCTTATCTGGTGCTTTTAATGATTCCATAAGTTTTAAGGATACAAAGGTATTATATAAAATAGAGGGAAAGAAAAGCATAAGCAATAATTTTAATGAATTTACTAAGGCTTTAAATGATTTAGGTATTGAAACCATAGAAATAGAAGATGAAAAGCAGGCTATAGAAAAGGTAAAGGATAGTACCTATGAATGTTATATAAAGGTGGATGAAAATAATAAAAAAATCAATGTTTATAAAAATGAAAGATATAATTTTAAATCTGATTTAATACAAACCATATTAAATACCTATGTAGATAGATATAACACAATGATAGAAATTTATAAGGAAAATCCTAAAGTGCTGCCTAAATTAACGGGAGAAAAAGAAGTCAATTATGTAAATGAAATAAATGTGCAGAGAAATAGATCACCTAGGGCTATAGATTATTATGCTGTAACCATGTTAACAATGATAGTACTCTATGCTGCATTATCTGGTGCTTTTGCTATAGGTGGGGAATATATTAGAAATACTTTTAACAGAATAATGTGTGCTCCTATAAAAAAGGTTGAAATACTGGGTGGTAAAGTTTTAGGAAATATAATAGTTACTTTGCTTCAAAGTGTTATAGTTGTTCTTTTCAGTAAGTATGTATTAAAGGCTTATTTTGGAGATGATATGTTTCCTATATACTTGGTAATATTATCTGAGGTAATAATGGCTATATCTATGGGGGTAGGGGTAGCTTTTATGACAAAAAAGGATACTTTATGCAGTGCATTGTTAAATATATTAATACCTTTTATAACCTTCTTTGGAGGAGGATATGTTCCTATAGGAGACTTTAAAAATAATACTATAAATCTTATTTCTAATTTATCTCCTTTAAAATGTACCAATGATGCAATATTTACTTTTGTTTATTCTAATAACATTCATAATATAAAAACTGCCATAATTATTAACATGATAATTGCTGTAGTATTTTTAAGTATTTCATCATTGATTTATAAAAGGCAGGTGGTTTAATTGAGAAATGTATTTATTTTGTTTTGTAATACTGTAAAGATGATTTTTAGGAAGAAGAGTAATATAATAATATATTTCTTGCTTCCAATGATAAGTTTTATAATTACTATAAATATATACAGTAATAAAGCTTCTCAAAATAAAGCTTTATTAATAGGATTAAACAATAAAGATGAAAATGTATTGTCAAAAGATATGATTGATTATTTAAGCTCTACTAAAAAGTTTAAATTCATTAATGTAGGAAATGAGGAAATAAAGGATAGTGTAGCTAAAAGGAATGTAGATTGTGCAATTGTATTTCCAAAAGATTTTACCAAGAGTATTTATGATGAAAGCTTTAAAGGAATAGATATATTTTCTATAAAGGGGGACGAAACCACTGCACTTATAAAAAATTACTCAAATTATTATATAAAAAATCTATTAGATATAAGCAAAGCTTCAGGAGGAGATTTAGATAAATTTAATAGAATGTATAATAACTATAAAAATGGGGAAATAAAGCTGGTTGAAAAAAATATAGAGGATACTGCTTTAAGCAAGGGAGCTACCTATTCAGGCATTGGATTTTTAATAATGTTTATGATGTTTGCTACAGGAAATGTATCAAGACTTATGATAAAGGAAAGAAGAAATAAAACCTATTATAGAATATGCGCTGCTCCTGTGAATTCACGAGCCTATGTGGGAGGAAATGTGTTAGCAAATTTTTTTATAGTATGTATTCAAGTAATCACCATAGTTGTTTTAGTAACTAAAGTTCTAGGTATAGACACATATATACCAGATGGACAATTGATTTTTATATTATTGAGTTTTGGTGCATCAGCTATAGGTATAGGTATGGTTATAATGGCTTTTTCTAATTCTTCTGCTCAAGCTAGCAATTTAAGTAATGTGGTTACTATTCCTAGCTGCATGTTAGGAGGTTGTTTTTGGAACTTTTCTTTAATGCCTGAACATATCCAAAAGATATCAAATTTTGTTCCTCAAAAGTGGGCTATAGAAGCTATTTATAAACTGCAAAACGGTGCTAAATTTTCAGATATAAGAATGCATATAATAATAATGTGGGCTTTTGCTATAACTCTATTTTTAGTTGCTATATATAAAATGAGTGTTAGTGACAAAGTTGAAAATTTTGTTTAGTATATTACAAATTAAGTAGACATGATATAATAAATTACAATGCAATTTTTTTAGAAAACGGAGGAAGAAAATGAGGCTTAGAAAAAAATGGTGGGCAAGACCTGAAATGGAACAAGCTGCACTTTGTATAACAAATCCAAGAGATTTTAAAGGAAAATGGAAAGAGGAATTTAAAAACAATAATCCTATTCACTTAGAATTAGGCTGCGGAAGAGGCGGATTTATATCTAAAAAGGCAGATGTAAATAGAGATATAAATTATGTAGCAGTAGACTTGAAGGATGAAGTTTTGATATATGCATTAAAAAAAGTAGAAGAATTAGAACTAACAAATATTAGAATTGTTCCTTTAAATATAGCTTTTATTGCTGAATTATTTGAAAAGGATGAAATAGAAAAAATATATATAAATTTCTGTAATCCATGGCCTAAAGATAGACACAATAAAAGAAGACTTACTCATACAAAATTTTTAAATGAATACAAGAAGTTTTTAAAACCAGGCAGTGAAATTTGGTTTAAAACTGATGATACAGATTTATTTAAAGCTTCACAGGATTATTTCAAGGAAGCTGGATTTTCAATAGAGTATTTAAATTATGATCTTCATAATTCAGGCTTTGATAAAAATATAGTTACAGAGTATGAAGCTAAGTTTACTTCAATGGGCATGAAAACTATGTTTCTCATAGGAAAACTTCTTTAACCAACAAATAATAATTTGGATATATAAATAATGCTTTGAAGCTACAAATAAAGTTTTGAACATCATCCCCCATATTAGAGCCAAACTCAGTTCTCTAATGTGGGCTTTTTTATTCAGGTTTTATATTCAAAGATATAACATGAGATTTAGAGGATACTTTTACAAAAGAATGGATTGATGACAAACTTAATATTGAATATATGAACCAGTTAAAGTCACATATAATATCAATTCAACTATCAGAATACATTGATGAAAAATTAGAATGGAATAGTGCTATTAGCGATAGACCTGTAGAGGATAAGTGGAGAATTAAGGTATTAATCTTTCAAATTGAAGATACAAAAGTTCAGCCCAAAGAGACAATTATGAAAGTTAAAACAAGGCTAATAGATGTAAATAAAAATGAATATAAGATAAGTGATTTTAGAATTGAGTAAGCGAGTAAGTAAAATATTTTTAGGCAAAAAACAAGGAAGGGTTGCCAGCAAATACCATGCCGGCAGGCATTTTATTCATATTAAAGACCTTTTATAATTTATTTACCACAACAAATATAGAAAGAAGTTTTAATATGAATGATATAATTTTAAACGAATTGAAGTTGAATTTGGATGATATAGAGAAAGAAATTGTTTTGCCATCGCCACTTGACGAAGTCGAATATAGAGGATTAGGTACCATGAACAGCAGCATAAGAAATGTTATAGCCTCAAGGATGAAAGATAATGGAACAGCATGGTCTATCGACCTTTGATTTTTTTGCGAAAATACTGTAGTTATTTAATTATGGAGAATGAATCCCAAAAATAACAGGCAAGTTTACCCAAAATAAAAAAGTATAATATTACTAAATAACCAATGGCTACGCCATATAAATTTTTTACTGTGATGGAGGTGACAATGGGTGAATTTCAATAAAAGATATTATTTTAAAAATATAGCAAATGAAACTTTGGACATAATTGATAAGGGATACTACATTAATAAAGATAGAGAGAAAGTAGAGCTAAGAGAATTAATAGACAACGCTGTAAAAGGTACAAAATTGATTTGTGGAAGCACAAATGAGGAATTTAGCAGTTGTGAGGATAATATAAACGATATTGTAAACGAAAAAAAAGATAATTATTATGTAAGTAATTATAGCAAAACTAATGTTAACACTACAAATCATACTATATCTGTTGTTAATAATACCACAATTGACACAATAATAGAGTTAAGAAAAAAGGATATTGGTGGGAATATTATTGCCCTTAACTTTGCCTCTGCTAAGAGCCCAGGAGGAGGATTTCAGACAGGGGCTAATGCACAAGAAGAAAGCATTGCCAGAGCTTCTGCATTATATCCTTGCCTCATTAGATGTAAGGAGTTCTATGAATATCATAAAAAGCAAGAAAGTCCATTATACTCTAATAATATGATATATTCACCTAATGTACCGATTTTTAGAGATGATAAGGGGAACTTACTATCTAATCCTATACTCTGTTCTTTTATAACTTCTCCTGCTGTAAATGCAAAGGTAGCAAGAGATAGAGGAATTAAGGAAGATGTTATAAGGGAAACTATGAAGGTTAGGATTAAAGAAATATTGAATTTAGCTTTAAATAAACAACCCAAAGCTATTGTACTTGGTGCTTTTGGTTGTGGGGTGTTTGGAAACATTCCAAAAGATGTAGCAAGAATATTTGTTTTAGAGTTAATGCAAAAGATAGATAGGCTTAAAAATATAGAAGTTATTTTTGCTATATACGATAATAATGGAGAAATAATAAACATCTTGAGAACGTAGGTAGATTTGTGTAAATACAAATCTACCTACGTTCTTTTTGTAT
>ENA-UOOE01000694-UOOE01000694.1-fermentation-metagenome-genome-assembly--contig:-NODE-694-length-31500-cov-6.907903_pt1 | contig 31500 bp, 32 predicted proteins | sample MGYA00245776_ERZ724021 | MGnify/ENA primary metagenome ERZ724021 (study PRJEB28704, sample SAMN03018321) | fermentation metagenome | biome: anthropogenic terrestrial biome; feature: soil; material... | reverse complement strand
CTTTGCAATTATTTACTAATTAAACAACAACAAAAGTGGATACACTAAGTTATAAGACCATTTCTGTCAATAAAGAAACGGCTAAAAAGGAATGGGTTGAAATTGACGCTACCGATCAGCCGTTGGGACGTCTCTGTTCTAAAGTGGCCAAGCTGCTGAGAGGAAAGTACAAAGCAAGCTTTACTCCGCACGTGGATTGCGGCGATAACGTCATCATCCTGAATGCTGATAAGGTGAAACTTTCGGGCAACAAATGGACCGATCGCATTTATTTACGTTATTCCGGTTACCCTGGAGGCCAACGTGAGTTCACACCTGCTGATCTCATGCAAAAAGGTCCCGATAGGCTTTTCAGAAAGGTTGTGAAGGGCATGCTACCCAAGAATAAGCTGGCCGATGCCATCCTGACCAACATGTTTGTCTATGCCGGAACCGAACATCCGCACCAGGCACAGAAGCCCAAAAAACTGGATATTAATACGTTAAAATAATAATGATGGAAGCAGTAAATGCAATAGGAAGACGCAAAGCAGCTGTAGCCCGCGTGTTTGTAACCGAAGGAACAGGCAAGATCGTCATCAACAAACGCGAACTGGAAAATTATTTCCCTTCTTCTATCCTTCAGTTCATTGTAAAACAACCGTTGAATAAACTCAACGTGACGGATAAATATGATATCCGCATCAACCTCGACGGGGGTGGTTACAAGGGACAATCGGAGGCAGCCAGACTGGGTATTGCGCGTGCATTGGTGAAGATCAATCCCGAAGATAAAGCTACACTGAGAGCAGAAGGCTTCATGACCCGTGACCCACGCGTGGTGGAACGCAAAAAACCGGGACAGCCCAAAGCAAGAAAGAGATTCCAATTCTCGAAACGTTAATATATTGGATCAAACGTCTGGCATATGCTGTGCATTTATTGTCACAGTGGCTGGATAAACAGATAAAGCGGTCTTGCCGGCCGCTCCGTTTAGTATCTAAATCGCAAGGACGTTACACCGGAAAAAGATATGAGTGAACAAGGTGTAATTTACCTTCCGATTCGGCGTAGAAAAAGAAAGTAAACGAATTAATCAACAAACAAAACATGGCAAAATTAGAATTTGACCAACTTCTTGAAACCGGAGCTCACTTCGGGCACTTAAAGAGAAAATGGAATCCTGCGATGGCTCCCTATATTTTCATGGAGCGCAACGGTATTCACATCATCGACCTTTACAAAACCATCGCCAAAACAGAAGAAGCTGCGGCAGCGCTGAAGCAGATTGCCAAAGCAGGAAAGAAAATTCTTTTCGTGGCCACCAAGAAACAGGCCAAGCCTGTGATCGAAGAAAGAGCGCAGAGCATCAACATGCCCTACGTAATTGAACGTTGGCCGGGCGGAATGTTGACGAATTTTCCCACCATCCGCAAGGCGGTGAAAAAAATGAGCAGCATCGACAAGATGATCAAAGACGGCACATTCGACACCTTGTCGAAGCGTGAAAAGCTCCAGGTGACCCGTCAGCGTGCCAAACTTGAGAAGACGTTGGGATCGATTCAGGATCTTACCCGCCTTCCCTCAGCCATCTTTGTCGTGGACGTGATGAAGGAACAGATTGCTGTGAAGGAAGCCGAAAAGCTGGGTATTCCCGTTTTTGGCATCGTGGATACCAATTCCAACCCCTCCAACATCGATTTCGTGATTCCTGCAAATGACGACGCTTCGAAAGCCGTGGACATGATCCTTGGATATATCTGTGAGTCGATCAAAGAAGGCCTTGATGAGCGGAAAGTAGAAAAAGCGGATGCTGCTGCTTCCGAAGAGCAAGATGAGGACGCACCACAGCGCAGGGAACGCAAATCGAAATCGGCCAGAAAAGAGCGTGTAAAGAAAGAAGATACCGAAGCCATGAAGGCAGCCGTTGTGAGCAAATACGCAAAGGACGAAGAGGTTGACGAATAAAAATAAACAATAGAGATCATAATAATATGGCAGTTACAATGGCAGAAATCCAACATTTACGCAAAATGACCGGTGCGGGAATGATGGATTGCAAAAATGCACTTAACGAAGCAAACGGAGATTTCGACAAAGCAATGGAAATCATCCGTAAAAAAGGACAGGCAGTAGCCGCGAAACGGGAAGACCGTGAAGCGTCTGAAGGTTGTGTATTGGCAGCAACCGCAGGTGATTTCGCAGCAGTGGTAGCATTGCAGTGTGAAACCGACTTTGTGGCCAAGAATGAGGAGTTTATCGCTCTCACACAGCAGATTCTTGGTGCCGCCATCGAACACAAGCCCGAGACACTCGATGAGCTTCTTGCTTTGGAGTTACCCAACGGTACCGTTTCTCAGCTGATCACCGACAAAATTGGTGCCACCGGAGAAAAAATGCAGTTGGGCTTTTACGAACATCTCACTTCTCCCTCTGTAGTGTCTTATATCCACATGGGCAATAAGCTTGCTACCATTGTAGGTTTCAACCAGCTTAATGTGGATGAGCATGTGGCAAAAGATGTGGCTATGCAGGTTGCAGCTATGAATCCTATTGCTGTGACAGCTGAGAGCATCCCTGCCGAAATAAAGGAGAAAGAACTGGAGATTGCCCGCGAGAAAGCGCGCGAAGCCGGTAAACCCGAAAACTTGCTCGACAGAATTGCTGAAGGAGCCCTGCAGAAGTTTTATAAGGAATCTACCCTGCTCCAGCAAGAGTATGTGAAGGATCCGAAAAAAACGATAGAGCAGTTCCTGAAAGAGAGCAGCAAGGATCTTTCGGTAACAGCTTTCAAGCGAGTATCGCTGAATGTGTAATTCGCACGTCTATGAATAAATCAACGCTCCAGGGTTTAACCCGTGGAGCGTTTTTTTATTTGGTGTCGCTCTCAATGCTCCAGGTGAGCACGTAATCGGGATGTACTTCGTAATGGATAGTGAATTTGCGCATCTGTGTTGTTTTGGTCTCTCGGGCCGCCATCACTCCCTTTACCACAGGGGTAAAAGGTTCTATGTAGAGGTGTTGCCTAAAGTCAATGCCCTCTTCATTCATCAGCTTGAATAGGCTTTCCTTGGCCGACCAGTGTAGCAGCTGGTGTACTACCTTTTGTGCGGGATCGATATATTCCTTATCGGAGATGAATTTCCCAGCTAACTTTACTACTCGCTCTGAGCGTGTTTCAATGTCGATACCCACGGCAGATGTTTCGTGTAGCAGAATGGCGGCGTATTCCTTTGTGTGTGAGATGCTGATGTGAGACTTACCGTCTGCCAGATAAGGGCTCCCATTCTCTCTGTTGAGTATGATTTGCTCTTTTCCCAAAAGGTTGAACAGCATGACACGGGTCGCGAGCCACTCTATGGAACGCCTTTCGGAACGAATGGTATGCAGAAGGGAATTGGCTTTGGAGCGTAGATGTGCGGGAAAGAGCTGCAGCAGATCTTCCCTTGTTTCGTCCATCTTCCAGATTCCCAGAAGACCACCATTTTCAGTATGTTCCTTTCTGATAAGCATGGGGAAAATGAATTAAAGAAAGGTATCACATGCTTTCCTGTTCATTTCTTTTTATTTTGGGAGGGATGTATCGCACCTTGGTAATCCGTTTTTTGCTCATTTCTTCTGCCTGAAATGTGTGTCTCTTGTAAGTGAAACTCTCTTTCCGTTTAGGAAAGTCCCCCTTCATCTCCAGAAGCAATCCTGCAAGGGTATCAATCTCATCCTGCATCTCTTCGAAATCTTTTTCCGGCAGGCCGGTAATTTTTATGAACTCCGCCAATGGCGTTTTTCCTTCAAAGATGTAGGATCCGTCTGCCTCCATAGTATAAAAAGGAAGTTCCTCATCATACTCATCGCTGATGTCACCAACAATTTCTTCGAGAATATCTTCCATCGTGACCAATCCGGATGTTCCGCCATATTCATCTACTACAATAGCCATGTGGTTCTTATCGGAACGGAATTCCTCCAATAGATCATCGATGCGTTTAGTACCGGGTACGAAGTAAGCGGGTCGTATCAGCATCTGCCATGCAAAGTTGCCTGTTTTTCCAAGATGCGGCAGCAGGTCTTTTACATACAATATTCCCTTGATGTTGTCGGGATTGACCTCATAGACCGGGATACGTGAAAAGCCGGCATCTACAATGAATTTGATCAAATCAGCAAAGGATGTTTGTGAGTCGATGGCAATCATATCGCTCCGAGATATAAAGATGTCGTCCACCGTCTTATCTTTAAATCGAATGATCCCTTCGAGCATCTCTTTCTCTTGTTCCCTTGTATTCTCATTTGAGGTGATTTCGAGCGCCTTGGATAGGTCGTCTACCGATATCTCATGTTTGCGTTGTGTAATGGATCGGTTTAAAACGGATGTACTGCCAACAAGTAGAGAGGAGAAGGGACTTATGATAAAGTAAACAACTTTGATCACAGGGGCATAACGGCTTGCAAAACGAAGTGGATAATAAGAGGCATATCGCTTCGGGAGAAAATCCACAAAGAGCAGGATGAGGCTAATGGGAATGATGATTTCAAGCAACAAGGTATCTATCGGGCTACCCGCAAACAGGGGTAGTCTGTTCAAGAGGTAGAGGGTGATCACAATGATGGTCACGTTGAGAAAGTTGTAAGCAATGACAAGCGAAGCCGACAGCTTTTTTGGTTTGGAAAGCAGGCGGGAAATGCGCATGCTAGCTGGCTCAACCGATGTATGAATCTCCTCGTTAAATTTTTTATCGATGGTAAAAAAAGCAACTTCAGATCCAGAGATAATTGCATTGAGAAGAATGAGCAGAACGGTAAGTGCGGTTAAAAAATACTCAGAAACTGCCGGTGTAAAATCCGGTAGAATAACAGCCAGTTGCGATAAAGGGTCAGGGTCCAAGTGACAATTTTTTAATGAAACAAAGAGAATGTTTTAACGCTTTGTAGACAACAAAATGATAAAACATTCTCTCGCAAAAATACGATGTTTTATTTAAAATGGCAAATCATCCACTTCAGAAATACCATCTGGCTCACCTGGCATATCAACTGTATTTGGAAAATCATGCCTGCTCCCGCCGTTATCACCTTCAGCACCTCCCGATTTACGGCTAAGCAACTCAATATTGTCAGCAACCACTTCTGTGATATACCGTTTTACGCCGTTTTGATCATCATACGAACGAGAACGAATTTTCCCCTCTACGTATAGCATTGTTCCTTTCTTCACAAATTTCTCAGCAATTTGTGCCAATCCCCTCCAACAAACAATGTTGTGCCACTCTGTTCTTTCGGGCACCTGTGTGCCGTTCGAGGTTGTGTATCCTCTTTCACTGGTTGCGAGCGAAAAATTCGCTTTGGCAACATCATTGTCGAAATACTTCATGTCGGGGTCCTTCCCCACATTTCCAACTAAAATAACTTTGTTCACCGACATAACTTAAGATTTTTTTGTTTAAGAATAGTTTTACGCTATCCTAGCAAAATTAAGTATAATTTCAACAATGACCAACTTAAATCGTTAAATTAATTCCAAATACTTTTCGGTGAGCCGCGATACAGGGTAGTCGGCAAGATCTTTCTCCTCAATACGAATGATCCACTCTGGCGGATTGAAGTTGGATCCTGCATCAACCTCCACCTTATAAAATGTGGTGTGAATTGCCTGGTGTGTAAGCTGATGTTTGACGGTGTGACAATGGTCGACGGAAAGAGTGATTCCCTCTGGAAAGAGATGTTTGAATTCATCCGTTTGGGAAAGTTGTAAAAAATCTGCCGCTCCCGTTGTCTCCACCAGTGGAAACTCGTATAAGTTTTTCCATATATCTGACTCGTTTCGCTTCTGAATAAAAGTATGGCTTCCCTGAATAATATGGAAGTAATTGAAATAACGTTTTCTGATTATCACCTTCCTGCTGGTGACCGGAAAGAGGGACACCTTTTTTATGTCATATGCCTTACAATATACCTGCAGCGGACAATCGGCACATTTCGGTTGTGACGGGGTGCAGACCAGGGAGCCGAAATCCATGATTGCCTGATTGTAGGTGCCTGGTTGGACGGGGGGGATCAGCGATTGTGCTAATTCTGAGATTATTTTTTTTCCCCCAGTGGTATCAATGGGGGTCTCTATCGCGAACAAACGCGATAGAACCCTGAATACATTTCCGTCGACTACCGCATATGGTGCACGAAAGGCTATAGAGGAAATGGCTGCAGCCGTGTATTTCCCCACCCCTTTCAGCGAAAGAATGTGGGTATATTCGGAGGGAAACGTACCATGGAAATTATGGAGGATCTGTTTCGCTGCCGCATGCAGGTTGCGGGCACGTGTGTAATAGCCTAGACCCTGCCATAGCTTAAGAACCTCTTCTTCCTCTGCTTCGGCCAGTGATTGTACATCGGGGAAACGATCCACGAATCGCAGGTAATAATTCCACCCCTGGGCAACACGTGTTTGTTGTAGAATCACCTCCGACAACCAGACAAGATAGGGGTCTTCCGTTGCACGCCATGGTAAATCGCGCTTATGCTCATTGTACCAGCTCAATAATCGGCTGGTGATATCTGTTTGATCTGTTTTTTGTTCCATATATGTGGTTTACCCTACAAAACTAATCCAAAAAAAAGATTTTCGGGGAAAATAATGGAAAAACAGAAAATTTACCTGCAATTATTTTACAGGGTGAGAAAAAAGCTATATATTTGCAATCCAAAATTTTACTAATTAAGACCCGCAATTATTAATATTTAAAAGTAGAAATAAAATGACTAAGGCAGACATTGTAAATGAGATTGCAAAGAACACTGGCGTGGATAAAGCGTCAGTATTGGCAACAGTAGAATCTTTTATGGATGTGGTGAAAGATTCTTTGGCAAATAACGAAAACGTCTATTTAAGAGGTTTCGGTAGTTTCATCGTAAAGAAAAGAGCGCAGAAAACTGCTCGTAACATATCCAAAAATACCACCATCATCATTCCCGAACACAATATCCCTGCTTTTAAGCCTGCCAAGACTTTTGTGGCTCAGGTAAAAGAATCAAAATAATTTAATTGAAAAGGAGAAACAACGATGCCAAGCGGAAAAAAAAGAAAAAGGCATAAAATGTCTGTGCACAAACGTAAAAAAAGACTCAGAAAAAACAGGCACAAGAAGAAGAAATAGCCCGTAAACCTTTTTTTACAACCATATACAGGGACAAACTTAAAAAGAACCTTTCGGGAATTAAGTTTGTTCTTTGTATATAAAACAGGAATGGTTCAGGCGTGAACCTCCTGTCTGTTGTGAGACAGAAGCCTGTATTTATTATGTAAACATTTAAAACGAACAATTGTGACAAGCGAACTTGTGGTAGATGTTCAACCCAAAGAAATAACCATTGCCGTTCTCGAAGACAAGAAGCTGGTAGAACTGCAACAGGAGAGCCTGGATGGCTCCTTTGCTGTGGGTAACATTTACATGGGCAAAGTTAAAAAACTGATGCCCGCCCTCAACGCTGCATTTGTGAACGTGGGACACAAAAAGGACGCTTTTCTTCACTATTTGGATTTAGGGGTTGAATTTAACTCGATTCTGCATTTTCAGAAACTTGTTGAAGACAAGAAAAAGATTCCGCAGCTTCAGAAGATGAAGCTGCAACCCGATATCGACAAGGAGGGTTCTATTTCGGATATCTTAAAAGTTGGTCAGGAGATTTTGGTGCAAATAGCCAAAGAGCCTATATCGACTAAAGGTCCGAGACTGACAGCCGAAATTTCATTTGCCGGACGGTTTATGGTGTTGATTCCATTCATTGATCGGGTGTCGGTATCGCAAAAAATCAAATCGCGCGAAGAGCGCGCCCGGCTCAGGCAGCTCATCCAAAGTATTAAACCAAAGAATTTTGGTGTCATTATACGCACCAATGCTGAAGGTAAAAGGGTGGCTGACCTCGATGCAGAATTAAAAGTACTGGTCAGAAGATGGGAAGATAATATCGGAAAGATACAGAAAACCAAAGCTCCCTCACTCATTTTCGAGGAGACGGGACGTACGGTAGCTCTCTTACGCGATATCTTTAATCCTTCTTTCGAACAGATACACGTCAATGACAAAGACGTGTCGAAACAGATTGCCGAATATGTTAGCATCATTGCACCGGAACGAAAAAATATTGTCAAAGAATATACCGGTGCTTTGCCTATCTTGGATAATTTCGGCATCACAAAACAGATAAAATCGCTCTTTGGGAAAACTGTGACATTCAAAAATGGTGCTTATCTCATTATTGAACACACGGAGGCGTTGCATGTTGTTGATGTGAACAGCGGAAACCGCAACAAATCGAAACTGGGTCAGGAGGAAAGCGCATATGAAGTGAATGTGGCTGCTGCAGAGGAAATTGCCCGTCAATTGCGATTGCGGGATATGGGTGGTATCATCGTCATCGACTTCATCGACATGGGTAAATCGGAGCATCGGAACAAGCTCCTTACGAAGATGCAGGAATTGATGGCCCACGACAGAGCCAAACACAACATTTTGCCATTGAGTAAGTTCGGGCTCATGCAAATCACGCGGCAGCGTGTACGACCCGAAATGGAAGTTACCACAAGCGAAGTTTGCCCCACTTGCTTTGGTAAAGGAAAGATTAAATCGTCGATACTCTTCACCGATACACTGGAAGGAAAGATCGATTATCTGGCGAATAGTCTCAAAGTGAAGAAATTCAGTCTGCACATACATCCTTATGTTGCAGCGTACGTTCAGAAAGGTTTCTTTTCGTTGAAGTATAAGTGGAAGAAGAAATACAACGTGGGAATGCAAATTATCCCCGATCAGAAGCTCGGGTTCCTGCAATATGTTTTTTACGACCGCGAAGGAAACGAAATAGACCTGAAAGAAGAAATTGAAATGAAATAGATTTCACCTCAGGTGAAACAAGGAATAGGATAGAACCGGTTTTTCGAAAGAAATGCCGGTTCTTTTTATTTACAGAGGATCCACATCATAATAAAGAGTCACCTGTCTCAAATCGGTCTCTTGGCGCAGCTTTTCTTCTGCATTTTTTAGGATGTCGCGAATCTTCTGGGGCGAGAGTCCGTTTTCGAGTTTGAGCAAAATCTCCCGAATATATTGCAGTTGCACACGCTCCACAACGGGTTTGTTGGGTCCCAAAACACGCCCCTGTAATGACCTTTTAATCAGTTCTGCATAATCAGAAGCAGCTTTTTCGACTTTTGTCCGATCCCTGTGTTTACATACAACGCGAATTAATCTGTAAAAGGGGGGATAGTGAAACAGGCTACGTTCTTTGAGCTGAGCATGGAAGAAACCCATATAGTCGTTGGTTTTTACATAGCTGTAAATAGGGTTTTCCGGATCAGAACTCTGAATAACGACCGTCCCCGGGGTCTTTTTTCGTCCGGCACGACCAGCAGCTTGCGTCATCATCTGAAATCCCCGCTCGTGGGAACGAAAATCGGGATAGTTGAGTAGCGAGTCTGCTGAGACGACACCTACTACTTTTACATGATCAAAATCGAGGCCTTTCGAAAGCATCTGTGTCCCCACCAGTATCTGAATCTTCTGCTGCTGGAAATCTTCTATGATCTGCTCGTAACGCTCCTTACCGCGGGTGGTATCCATGTCCATCCTGGCTACCCTGCACGCAGGGAAAAGCTGCGTGACTTCTTCTTCGAGCTGTTCTGTTCCCTGTCCCATGGGTACCAGGCTATCCTGATGACACGAAGGACATTGATTCGGAACAGGATACGTACTGTTGCAATAATGACACACCAGTTGTTTATTACTTTTGTGGTAGGTGAGTGATACGTCACAGCGGCTACATTTGGGTGTCCATTCACACTGATTACAAGTAATCATAGGCGAAAATCCTCTTCTGTTTCTGAAGAGAATAACCTGTTCGCACTCTTCCAAAGCCGAGTTTATCAGTTCAATTGTTTTTGGAGAGAGTACTGTTTTCATTTTTTTTCTACGACGCAACTCCCTCGTATTTTCAATCGCTATCTCCGGCATCAACGATCCGTTAAATCGCTCTCCCAGCGTGACCAGTCCATACTTGCCGGTCTGTGTATTATAATATGATTCCATCGATGGCGTAGCGGATCCGAGCAAGGCCTTCGCTCCGGAAATAAAAGCCAGCATCACGGCTACATCCCTTGCATGATATCGGGGAGCAGGGTCTTGTTGTTTGTAACTGCTTTCGTGTTCCTCATCCACGATCACCAGTCCGAGTCGTTGGAAAGGGAGAAACAGCGATGAACGTGCGCCAATAATAATCTCGTAGGGTTGGGGTGAAAGCATTTTTAGCCAGATCTCTGCCCGTTCATTATCGTTGATTCCAGAATGGTAGATACCCAACCGGTTGCCGAAGACGGCTTGTAATCGTTGGGTGAGCTGTGTGGTGAGGGCTATTTCGGGAAGTAAATAGAGTGTTTGTTTTCCTTCGGCTAAGAGTAGGGTGATGAGATGTATATAGATCTCCGTTTTTCCGCTTGCGGTGACGCCATGCAACAGGCAGGTCTGTTTCTCGAGGAAGCATTCGCTGATTTCTGTAAATGCTTTCTGCTGATTTGGGTGCAGCGGATATGCCGGGCGGGTTGGTACTACGTCGGTCCCGAGACGGCTGGTTTCTACACGTGTGGATAGGAGTATCTCTTTTTGCAGTAGGCCGTTCAATACGGATGTCGAAAAGGAACTGAATCCGGTAAGAGTTTGTTTGCTGATTCGTTCTACGTCGTGGGTAGAAAGAAAAAGGATGATTTCAGCCAGCAGCGCCTGTTGTTTTTTCGCTCTCCCCGGTAATTGTAAGAGGTTTTCCCGTTTTAACACCGGATTTATCATTATAAACGTTTCGGTTTGGGGAGCAAAAGAGTGGTGCAGGTCACGTGATTTCATGGAAGGAGGCAGTGCTGCCTTGTACACATCTCCCAGAGGAGACATATAATAAAATGCGATCCACTCCCACAATTTCAATTGCTGCTCGTTCACGATAGCATGTGAATCAACGAGAGAGTGGATCGGCTTTATTTCCATATTCACCGGTCTCTTTGAGTGAATATGCGCCACAATCGCAGTGTAATGCTTCCGGCTTCCAAAAGGAACGATCACCCTGAAACCGACGCCGATCTTCGGTTGCATCTCCAATGGAATGGCATAGGTGAACAAACCGTGTAGCGGAAGGGGAAGGATTACATCGGCATACATGTGCTAGAAATAGATTGAACCGGTGAGGTTCCAGGATTCAGCTTTGCCATTCAGGGGATCCTTCCAGTTGGGCTCATCTACGGAATAATTATCCGTAAGCTGCACACGGTAATTTATTCCTACCTGTATCAAGCTAAGCAGTTCAAAGCCTATACCTACATTTACACCTGCCTGAAACTCTTTCGCCTTGATATCCTGTACGGTCTGACTGAGATTCATCTTGTCGCCCTGGATAAGATATCCTGCATAGGGTCCTGCAGCAGCAAAAAGCTGCAGCGGCAACACATCTGGGCCGAATTTTAATTTTGCGTTCAGAGGAAGTATCAAATAACGGTTCGATACGTCGCTGTCTCCTGTCTCGCCCGTGAGATGGGCAACAGTCATGCGGTTGTCGTTATACAACAACGAAGCTTCGATGCCCAAGTTGCCTATACCCACTGGAAGAAACATGGCTTCAAGAGTGGGGCCGATGCTGTACGATGTCATATTTTCTACTGCGAGGGCACTGCTGCGAAATTCGGGATTATTCAATCCCACATCGGCTTTAATACCGAACCTGACTTGTGAAAAGGCAGGTAAACTGAGCATGGACAATAAAAGGAGGACCATGCCGGTCTTGCACATTGTCTTTGTCTTCATATGATTCAATTTTTTATTTTTCCGAGTGAAGTAAAAAACGAAAATTACTTCACTCGCTTTAAACATCACAGAACACTTTCCATGATGCAAGATAAACAAAAAAGAGGAGCGAAGGGTTGTTAAATGAGTATTAAATTCCAAATAAAAAAAGCGTCCCTGCTCTCTGCGAAGAGAGGTAACGCTTTCTCAGTATGGTTTACAGTATGTTTAATCTTTAAATCTGGCTTTCAGAAACTCCCTGTTCAACCGGGCTATGTTGCTAATAGAAATATTTTTGGGACACTCCACTTCGCAGGCACCCGTGTTGGTACAGTTGCCAAAGCCTAGTTCGTCCATCTTGGCGACCATCGACTTGGCACGCCGTGCCGCTTCTACGCGTCCCTGGGGTAGCAGTGCCAGCTGGCTCACCTTGGCCGATACGAAGAGCATGGCCGATCCGTTCTTGCAGGCAGCCACGCAGGCTCCACAGCCAATGCAGGCCGCTGCGTCCATGGCCATTTCAGCATCGTCACGCGGAATGGGTATGGAATTGGCATCGGGTACACCGCCAGTATTGACGGAGACGTATCCTCCCGATTGGATGATCTTGTCGAAGGCCGATCTGTCGACCATCAGATCTTTGATAATAGGGAAGCCTGCAGAACGCCAAGGTTCCACGGTGATGGTGTCGCCGTCGTTGAAGCGGCGCATATGCAGCTGACAGGTAGTGATACCACTGTCAGGTCCGTGGGGATGGCCATTGATATAAAGACTACACATGCCACAAATGCCCTCACGGCAGTCGTGATCAAACACCACAGGTTCCTTTCCTTCGTTGATGAGCTTTTCGTTGAGGATGTCTAGCATCTCCAGAAAAGAGCTGCCTTGAGAGATATTTTCCAGTGGGTATGTTTCAAAATGCCCCTTTTCTTTGGGCCCGTTCTGGCGCCAGACCTTTACTTTTATGTTGATATCTTTATCCATGATTGGTAGTATTTGAGTGGTTTAGGACCTTACGATTTATAGTTTCTTTGCTGGCGTACAATGAATTCGTAGTCAAGTGGTTCTTTGTACATGACAGGTGCATTTTGCTCACCTTGGTATTCCCAGCAGGATACGTATGAGAACTGATCGTCGTGCCGTAAGGCTTCTCCTTCGGGCGTCTGGTGTTCGAGACGGAAATGACCGCCACAGGATTCCTCGCGATCGAGTGCATCGTGAGCCATCAGCTCGCCTATCTCAATGAAGTCGGCCAGACGCAAAGCCTTTTCGAGTTCCACATTGAGTGTATCCTTGTTACCGGGGATACGGAGGTTGGTCCAAAAGTCCTTTTTCACCTCTTTCAGTTTCTCGATAGCCTTTTTCAATCCTTCCGCATCACGGCCCATACCCACGAAATCCCACATTACATGTCCCAATTCTTTGTGAATATGATCTACAGAATGTTTTCCCTTGATGTTCATCAGCCGGTTGAGTCGCTCGTTGATCTCTTTCTCTGCTTGGTCAAATTCGGGCCTGTCGGTTTTGAAGCGGGGCACGTTGATCTGATCTGCGAGGTAATTCTGTATGGTATATGGCAGTACGAAGTAACCGTCGGCCAAGCCCTGCATGAGTGCCGATGCTCCCAAACGGTTGGCTCCGTGGTCGGAGAAGTTGGCTTCACCAATGGCAAACAGACCAGGGATGGTGGTCATCAACTCATAATCGACCCATATACCGCCCATCGTATAGTGAATGGCAGGGTAGATCATCATGGGTGTTTCATATGGATTGTCGTCCACAATCTTTTCATACATCTGGAACAGGTTCCCATAACGGGCTTCGACCACACTCTTACCCAGGCGTTGGATAGCTTCTGCAAAGTCGAGATAGACAGCCAGTCCGGTTGTCCCCACTCCGTAACCGGCATCACAGCGTTCTTTTGCTGCACGGGAGGCCACATCGCGGGGAACGAGGTTACCGAATGCAGGATAACGACGTTCGAGATAGTAGTCGCGATCCTCCTCTTTCAGATCGGTTGGCTTGAGCTTCCCTTCCCGAATGGCTTTGGCATCTTCTAGTTTCTTTGGTACCCAGATGCGACCGTCGTTGCGCAAGGATTCCGACATGAGGGTGAGTTTCGACTGGAACTCGCCGTGTACAGGGATGCAAGTAGGGTGAATTTGCGCCATGCAGGGGTTGGCAAAATAAGCTCCCTTCTTGTAGCACTGCCATGCTGCTGAGCCGTTAGAGGTCATGGCATTGGTCGAAAGGAAGAACGTGTTTCCGTATCCTCCTGTACCGATTACCACAGCATGTGCGCTAAAACGTTCCAGTTTACCGGTAATCAGGTTGCGGGCAATGATACCTCGTGCACGACCGTCTATGATGACCAGGTCCACCATCTCGTAGCGGGTGTAGAGTTTTACCTGTTTTTTGTGGATGGCGCGACTTAAGGCGGAATAGGCGCCTAGTAGCAACTGCTGTCCCGTCTGTCCGCGTGCGTAGAAGGTTCGTGATACCTGTGCTCCACCAAAGGAGCGGTTGTCGAGCAGGCCCCCATATTCGCGGGCAAAGGGAACGCCTTGTGCCACACACTGGTCTATAATGCTGTTCGACACCTCAGCCAGACGATACACGTTGGCTTCACGGGCTCTGTAGTCACCTCCCTTGATGGTATCATAGAAAAGGCGGTATACTGAGTCACCATCGTTGGGATAGTTCTTGGCGGCATTGATACCACCCTGCGCAGCGATGGAGTGCGCCCTGCGAGGGGAGTCCTGAATGCAGAAATTCAGCACGTTGAATCCCATTTCTCCCAGGGATGCGGCTGCCGATGCGCCGGCCAGTCCCGTACCCACTACGATGATATCGAGGCGACGTTTGTTGGCGGGGTTGACCAGTTTCTGATGGTTCTTATAATTTGTCCATTTCTCTGCCAGCGGGCCCTGTGGTATTTTTGAATTTATCTTGTTCATAATATATAGTAATTCTTACGTTATCCTACTAAATTGGAAAATCCGAAATGCATGGCCAATGCCACAACGATGAATCCTAGGCAGATGGCCGTAGAAACGACATTTCCCAGTACTTTGATGCGTTTCATCCAGATAGTGTTGTTCCATCCTACGGTATGGAGGGCACTCCAGAAGCCATGTGTCAAATGGAACCACAAAGCCACGAAAGCAGCAATGTACACAATCACAACCCAGACCTGTGAAAATACCTCTTTCACCAGTGTAGCGCTGTCATGACGGGCACCTTCGATCATGAGAAGTTCCTTGAACTGCATCTCATACCAAAACTGGTAGAGGTGTAATAACAGAAAAAGCAGGATGAAAAGTCCCAAAACGAACATGTTCTGCGACGACCATGTGGTGTCTGTTTTGCTGGATGAAGCATACCTGTCTTTGCCGCGTGCTTTCCTGTTTTGGAGTGTAAGCCAGATAGCATAGATGGTATGAACAACAAATCCCAGTGCAATAACCCCTGTACCCACGATAGCCCACCAGTTAGCTCCCAGCACTTCGTTGGCAAGGAAGTCGTAGGTTTCGTAATTGAAAATAAGCACCAGGTTCATCGATACATGGAACAGCAAGAATAGAATCATAAAGAGGCCGGAAATACTTTGTACGAACTTCCGTCCGATGGATGATTTGATTAACCAATTCATAGAGTTCTTTTTTTAATTATTTTGAAGATTTAATTGAATGATCAATTTTATAGTGTGCCCGTCTGAAATGAATACAAAACTTTGCTTTCAGAGAACAAAAGTAGTACTTTTCAGTATCATATGAAAGAACTATTTGCGGAAAAATTTCCTTAATTGACTTTTTTAAAAAAGGTGTCGATTGGGCAGGAGTTCGAATGAAAATGTGTATCAGTATTGCCGATATTTTGTTATCTTTGTGGGCTCAATTCATGGGTATACCCCATTCATTGGTGTGCTCAATATATTTTCAACAGAGATTATGGACATTGTTTTAAGTGGTATTCGTTCGACAGGGAAGTTACATCTGGGAAATTACTATGGTGCGTTGCGTAACTTTATACGGATGCAGGAAGAAAACAGCTGTTATTTTTTTATTGCCGATATACATTCTCTTACCACCCATCCCGATCCGAAAACTTTACATGAGAACGTGAAGAATGTGCTGGTGGACTATCTGGCGGCGGGTATCGATCCTGAAAAATCAGTGATTTATGTACAGAGTGACCTGCACGAAACCGCTGAGCTCTATCTTTATTTGAACATGCATGCCTACATGGGGGAATTGGCAAAAACAACCTCTTTTAAAGAGAAAGCACGTAAACAGCCCGAGAACGTAAATGCCGGGCTTCTGACTTATCCTACGCTGATGGCTGCAGATATCCTCATTCACAATGCCGATAAAGTGCCGGTAGGGAAGGATCAGGAACAGCATCTGGAGATGACGCGCAAGTTTGCCCGCCGTTTTAATAACTTCTATGGAGTTGAATATTTTAAAGAACCGGTAGCCTATAACTTTGGCAATGAGCTGGTGAAAATTCCAGGATTGGACGGAAGTGGAAAAATGGGAAAATCGGAAGGAAATGCCGTCTATTTGAGAGACAGTGCCAAGGAAATTGAGAAAAAGGTGAAGAGAGCATTGACCGACGCAGGTCCCACGGCACCCAATTCACCCAAGCCCGATTATATCGAAAACCTTTTTACCATCCTTCGCGTGGTTTCTACACCTGATGTGGTGCAGCATTACGAACAGCAATGGAATCAATGCGAAATACGTTACGGTGATCTCAAGAAACAACTGGCGGCCGACATCATCCGTGTGACACAGCCTATTCGTGAGCGGGTACTCGAAATTGAAAAAGATGATGCTTATCTGCGAAAGGTAACCACTGAAGGAGTAGAAAGGGCCCGCGAGAGCGCTTCCAAAACCATTAAAAATGTCAGAGAAATCGTCGGCTTCAAACGTTTTTGAATTTCCTGTCATAAACTTTTTCCATTCATAATTGTTCAGATATTCGTTCACTGTAGCTTTCAAATCATTTGATCGTTCGCACAGTGTTGTATGCGAAAGAGTGTACCCCAATTTATGGGGTTAGAAATTATCCAACCTTATGCTTACATTTAAATCATTGGATCTCGAAGACAGAGATCTGATCAACGCTTATCTGCAAAAACAAAATTACAGAGCCTCCGATCTCTGCTTCACCAATTTATTTTGCTGGGGCAAAAAGTTTGACACACAATTCGCGGTGGATGATGGGTGGCTTTTTATCCGTTTTAAAGACAATAACGGGAGAAATTCTTATCTCAAGCCCATTGGAGAGGGTGATCTGAGTAAGGGGATTCATGCCATCATGGAAGATCACAGCGTTTTGGACACCGTTTTCCAGATAAGGGGAGTCACACGGGATATGATGGATGAGATTGAGGAGGAGATGCCGGGCACGTTCGATTATACACTCAACCGGAGTGTGTCGGATTATATATACACCACCGAAAAGCTGATTCATCTCAAAGGCAAGAAGCTCCAAAGTAAACGGAATCATATCAACCGTTTTCAAAGAGAGAATGAGTGGAAGTATAAGTCTCTGACGGGCAATCCGGAACTGGTGAAGGAATGTAAAAGAATGCTTGACAAGTGGATGCTGATGAACATAGAGGAGAAAGACCCCTCGCTTGTTTATGATGATTATGCCACGACGCAGATGCTCGATAATTTTGAATACCTGAACCTGCGGGGAGGGCTGATTTGTGTGAACAACGAAATTGTTGCTTTTGCCATTGGTGAACCGCTGACAACAGATACAATGGTGGTTCACGTGGAAAAAGCATTTGCCGAAGTGCATGGTGCCTACACCATCATCAACCAGCAGTTTGCGGAGCATGAAACAGCCGGTTACACTTATGTGAACCGGGAGGAGGATATGGGAATCGAAAATTTGCGCAAAGCCAAGTTATCCTACCAGCCAGATATTATTTTGGAGAAATATAACGCACGACTGAAAAGATAACTGGCACAAATAATATAAAATTGCATGTCCATGGTTCAATTTGCCGACGACAGGACAAAACAGCAAGTTTGGGAAATGTGGAAAACCGTTTTTGGTGATCCGGATGATTATATGGAGATATACTTTCGTTACAAGTACCGGAACGACCAAACATTGTTGTATATGGAGGGAGACAAAGCATTGGCTTCGTTGCAAATGCTCTCTTATCAGTTCACTTTCTGCGGCAGAGAGATTCCCGTGATGTATCTGTCGGGTGTGTGCACTTTGCCCGAAGCACGCCGGAGAGGCTACACAAAGCAACTCCTGTTGCGTTGTTTCGAGGTAGCCCGCACAATGGAAGTACCCCTGGTGTTGCTTGTTCCCCAGGAAGAATGGCTGTTGCAGTTTTACGGGAAATATGGCTTTGTGCAAACATTCGATGCCGGTGACGAACCCTTGCCCTCTCTGAAAGAAATTATCACACAATACCCGAGTGATCTACAAGGTGCCTATCGTGCTTTTGATTCCTATTTCCGGCAGCAGGATATGACTGTGCAGAAAACATTCCCTGATTTCCGCGCCATGGTGGAGGAGGCGGAACTTTCTCATTTTCCATCGAAAGAAAAACTCAAAGGCATGGCACGCTTGATCAATGCGCAGCAACTCTGTAGCCTCTTTGCCGATTATTACAGGGAAAAATCATGTACCCTTGTGGTAAGTGACAAGCAGATCAGGGAAAACAATGGCAACATCACCATTTCTGCCGGGAAAGTCGACCAAAACAATTTCCTTGTACCATCGTCGCTTCACATAGACATCGGCGAGTTGACACAATGCTTGCTAGGCTACCACACTTCCAGCAAGGAGGAACCCTTCCGAACAATCTTTCCGGAGAAACAACCCGCCATGCACTTTATGCTGGAATAATGAACTGCTCAACTATAACCACTTTCGTTTCTTGAAGTAGTAGAGAATAAACAGCGAGGAGAGCACCATACTCAGGATGGCTATCGGGTAACCCCATTTTTTATCAAGCTCGGGCATAAAGTCGAAGTTCATCCCATATATACTTGCAATCAGGGTGGGGGGCATGAAGATGACAGAGACGATGGTAAAGATTTTGATGATTTTGTTTTGTTCGATGTTTACATATCCAAGAAATGTATCCTGCAAATAATCGAGTCTGTCGAAGCTGAATTTGATGTGTTCCACCAGCGAGTTGATGTCCTTGATGATGATGGTAAGCTTGGGTTGCAGCTCTGCGGGAATAAATTCACTGCGCAGCATGCTCGATACCACACGCTGTTTGTCGATGATGTTCTCGCGCAGCATCATTGTTTTTTCCTGTAGGTTCTTGATCTCCGACAGGAGTTCCTCGTCAGCTTCCTGCAGGGTGAGAGAGTTACTCAACTGGGTAATCTTCTGCGTCATGTTCTCAATCATGTCGGCATCGAATTCTACCCGAGTTTCCAGCAAAGCAACAAGCACATGGGTCCCTGTGGGATAGTTTCTTGGATTGGCCGATATTTTTTTTACGGTCTCGTGAAAAGAGATTAGCTCTTCACCACGTACTGTAACAAGGATGTTGTTTTTCAGGATAAACGATACGGGATCTGTTTCGAAGTTCGATAAAAGAAAATTGGAGTTGACGACCAGGGTGTCGTTGGTCTCGATGTAGCGCGACGACATCTCGATCTCGATCATCTCCTCTTCTTCCTGAATGTAGATCTTCAGGAAATCCTCCAGTTCATTTTCTACTTCTTCGTCTACGTCGTTAAGGTCGATCCACAGGAAATTTTGTATGGGGTTAGATTTCAGGAAATCGAGGCTGCGGCTTAATCTGACGATGCCGTCTTTGTGGTAAAACAATTTAATTTCCGCCATGATCTCTTTTTTTTGAATCGTGAATAATCAATCATTTTTTTTCTTCCGGGGGAGCCTGTCTGATCAGTGGTTCCAATAGATTGGTCAACTGTTCGAACTGCGCGATAGACAATTGCTCGGGTCTTTTGGTGAGCATGGGGTCATCAGGCTGCGGGCTCTCTTCGGATAGCAGTGATTTAATGGAGTTTCGCAGCATCTTTCGTCGCTGGTTGAAGCATGTCTTCACTACTGTTTTGAATAATTTCTCATCGCAGTCGAGCTGCTTTCGCTTGTTACGCGTAAGCCGCACAACCGCCGATTTCACCTTAGGCGGAGGGATAAACGCCTGCTCGTTCACCGTGAACAGGAACTCTACATCATACCATGCCTGTAGCAAGACAGACAGGATGCCGTAGGCTTTGCTGCCGGGTGAAGCAACCATGCGTTCTGCAACCTCCTTTTGGATCATGCCCGAACAACAGGGAATCAGCTCCCTGTAATCGATTACTTTAAAAAAAATCTGTGAGGAAATGTTGTATGGATAATTGCCAATTACACAAAATTCACCGTTGTAGTAGGCGGAGAGATTCATTCGGAGAAAATCCTGTTGAAGGATCCTCCCCTGCAGCGCGGGGAAATGTGTCTGCAGGTAGGCCACCGATTCGCGGTCTATTTCGACCACAGTCAGATCTTTCTCTCTTTTCAGCAGGAATTGTGTGAGCATACCGGTACCTGGCCCCACCTCCAGCACTGGAACTGAGGGGAAGTCGTCGAGCGTAGCCGCGATGCGGTCTGCAATCATCTCATCTTTGAGAAAATGTTGCCCGAGGTTTTTTTTTGCTCTTACCGGAATCATTGCAATATGGCGTTTATTCCCTATCTTTACGGCCACAAAGGTAATATTTTTATTATATATATTAATTCAAACATCATCTAAAAACAAGTTACAATTGGTGATTTATAAGTGTTTGAATACCTTTGTATCATGTTGTGATACAGGTTACGTAAGAAATTAAACAGCTGAAAAGTGAAAATAAGTGCAGAATCCGTGAAGAGCGCGCTGAAGACAGTGCTTTCGTTGCTGCTGGGGTTGTTAATTATCTGGATGATGTACCGCAATACCGATTTGGGTGAGTTGTGGCAGATCGCAAAATCCGGTAATCTTGTGATCATTGGGATTTCCCTGATTTTTGGACTCCTGGGAAATATATTGAGAGGGTTGAGGTGGGAATTTTTTGTGAACTCACTCGGTTATCGCCCTCCCCGTGCCAGCATTGTGTATGCCACCTTGGGAAACTACGCTGTGAACTTCGTATTGCCCCGTGCAGGTGATGTATGGCGGTGTGGGGTGGTGAGCAAATATGATAAAATACCTTTTGGCAAAACGGTCGAAACATTCCTGGTAGACAAAGTGATTGACGTGCTTGCAGGATTGTTGGTAATCTTTGTCAGCGTGGCACTTTACATCGATTTTTTCATCTCTTATTTCCATGACAACCCCCAGTTTGCAGAAAACATGTCGGACTTTTTTTCCTCTGCGTGGATCCGGCTTTTGCTTGTAGCTTTGCTGTTGGTTGTGATATTGTTGCTGACGGTTTTTAGAAAGAAACCCTTCATGGTAAAAATCAGTAAACTTCTTTACACGGTGAAGTATGACTTGAAGATGATCGGGAAAATGAAAGAGAAGTGGCGTATTATTATTTATACAATTCTGATTTGGTTCTGTTTTTATTTGTATTTTTACATTTGCTTCTTTGCATTCGATTTCACCAAAGAACTAGGGCCACTTGCAGGATTGATAGTTTTCGCAATGACCAACATTGGAATCTCCGTGCCGGTACAAGGGGGGATAGGTCCCTGGCACTTTATGGTCATTTCCTCACTCGTGGTGTTGGGTGTTGCTGAAAACCAGGCGCTTGCATTCGCAGGGGCTGTGTTTACCATCCAGTCGGTTTGGCAAATTCTTTACGGACTGTTCGGTGTGTTCACCCTGCCTTATGTGAAAAGAGAAAACGGAAAATTAGCTACAGTAAAAATAATTTAATAGATCAACAATATGGCTACAGCAGAAATACTAGATATCAACCCTGAAAATGTGTGGCGACATTTTTATTCCCTCACCCAAATACCCCGTCCTACGGGTCAGATGAAACAGGTAACCCAGTTCGTGATGGACTTTGGACAATCTCTCCATTTGGAAACAATACAGGACAAGGTGGGTAATGTGGTGATCAAAAAGCCAGCAACAAAAGGGTATGAAGGAGCCAAAACGGTGATATTGCAATCACATCTGGATATGGTTCCTCAGAAGAATGCCGATGTGACCCATGATTTTGCTACAGACCCCATCATAACCATTGTCGACGGTGAGTGGGTGAAAGCACATTCCACCACCCTGGGAGCAGACAACGGCCTTGGATGTGCCATGATGATGGCTGTGCTGGAAGATGCTTCGCTGCCACACCCTGCTATAGAGGCACTCTTTACGGTGGATGAAGAGGTTGGTATGGATGGTGCCAACGGCCTTGAAGGCGGCATGTTGGAAGGAAGTGTGATGCTGAATCTCGATACCGAGGAAGATGGTGAATTGTGCATCGGCTGTGCTGGTGGTAGAGATGTGAATATCTCCTTTCAATTCCAGTCCGATGTGATGATAGATCCGGGGGATATTGCATTCAAGGTCAGCCTGAGGGGATTGAAAGGCGGACATTCGGGTGTGCAGATTCACCTGGGACGAGCCAATGCGAACAAACTGATGAACCGTTTTCTGAAAGATGTGGTCACGAATTATGAAGCCCGGATTGCGGACATTCAGGGAGGATCACTTCGCAATGCCATTCCGCGTGAATCTTTTGTGGTGTTGACCATCCCGGAACAACTGTCCGATGATTTGATCGATCTGGTGAAAGAATATGAAACATTGTTCAGGGAAGACTTTGCCGGCATTGAAGATGGCATCTCTTTTAAAGCTGAACGTACTGATTTACCCGCTGCACTGCTGCCGGAAGAGATACAGGATGACCTTATCAATGCGGTAGAGGGCTGTCCCAATGGTGTCATCAGCTACCTGGCCGATTTTCCCGGTGTGGTAGAGAGTTCACTTAACCTGGCCATGATAAAATCGACTGAAGATCAAATTGAAGTGAAGTTGCTGGTTCGGAGCTCTTCCGAAAGCCGCAAAGATTGGGTCTGCTCCTCTGTGGAAAGCCTCTTTCAGCTGGCTGGCGCAAAGGTGGAGTTCGATGGTGACTACCCAGGCTGGCAACCCAATGCTCATTCAGCGTTGTTGGCACTGATGGAACGGGTTTACCTGGAGAAATATGACCAACGCCCCAAGGTGATGGTGATACATGCTGGTTTGGAGTGTGGTATCATCCAATCGAACGTGTCACAGAAACTCGATATTGTCTCTTTTGGACCCACCATCACAGGTGCCCATTCACCCGACGAGGCTGTGAAAATTGAAAGCGTGGGTAAAGCGTATAATTATCTGCTGGCTATTTTGGAGAAACTGAGCTAAATCCCATGGACAATACGCTGATTGTTTATTCGTCGAACCACGGGACTGTAGATAAATGTGCCCGTGAGTTGTTCAGGCTGACAGAAGGTAAAGTGGACATCTGCAATCTGAGTGAACGGGAAATGCTACCCGATCTCACCAAGTATAATTCTGTCATAGTGGGAGGGGCTATCCATGAAGGGAAAATTGAAGAAGAGATTGCTGCATTTTGTACGGAACACCTCGATCTACTGGTCACTAAACGGCTTGGCCTTTTCATCAGCTGCATTCATCGGGGTGAAGAAGCACAGAAACATCTGGATGAAGCTTTCCCGGAGACACTGAGGCAGCGTGCTGTTGTGCGTGATTACTTTGGTGGGGAGGTGAACGAATTGAAATTAAATCTTTGGGACCGGATTGTGACCACCCAGATGATGGAGAAAGAAGAGCTGGAGGTGGAGCTTTCAAAACAAAAAATAAGACGTTTCGCCGAGCTGATGTCGGATGTGAAAAATGCTCCTGATCGCAGTATCCATCATGAGTAGAAAAATAAAAAAACATGTTCTTTTCCCTGCGGTATTGCTTCTTTATATAGCAATCATGGCTTACATTGGTTATCCGCGATACAGCGAGTCGGGTAACTGGAGTGAATATTTTGCTGTGATAGGCATCAGTGCCTTGCTGGTGGTGTTGCTGTTTTTCTTGCTGAAGCGAAAGCAAACGATCAGGGATCGGTTTAACCGGAAGGATTAACCGGAATGGTCTGCAGGATCCTGTCTCCCCGTTACCTGAATCATTTCCTTCAGCGCTGTAAATATCTTTTTTTTATGCGGAATTTATCCATTCTCATCTTACTCTGTTGTACTCTGTGCTCTTTTGGGCAAGCGTCTCCGCAGTCGCTGCACTACAAGTTCCGGGTCTATCTGAAAGACAAGGGAGAAACCACCTATACCCTTGATAATCCCGCTCAGTTTCTTACAAAAAAGGCCATTGACAGAAAACAGCGACAAAATGTGGCCATCGATACAACCGATTTCCCCATCTCGCAAGATTATTTCAGATTGATGGAGTTGGCAGGTGTGGAGGTTATTTCACACAGCAAATGGTTTCAAACCATGACGGTGCAGGTAGTGGATAGCCTGACAATAAACCGGGTGCTCTCGCTTCCTTTTGTGGATACGGTGCAGTATGTATGGCGTGGAAAAGACCTGAGAAGCAGCCTGCAGTTGCGTCCCCGATTGGAGTGCAGCGGTGCTATGCCATCCGGTAAAGCAGATCAGCCTTTTGGACTTACAGAAAATCAGTTTGCGGTGCACAATGCCCAGAAGCTATTACTCTCCGGATTCCAGGGTAAAGGGATCGAGGTGGGCGTGATCGATGCCGGTTTCACCAATTTTGATGTGATTCCATGGTTCGATACGGTTAAATTGAGCGGATTCATGAATTTCGTGCCCGAGGGTGACATGTTTGCGATGAGTGATCACGGAACCAAGGTGTTGTCGACAATGGCCGTTTATCAACCCGGACTGATGATGGGCTCGGCACCCGAAGCGGCTTACTGGTTGCTGCGTTCAGAGGATGTGCGGAGCGAGTACCCTGTGGAGGAAGATTACTGGGTGCGGGCCATTGAATATGCCGACAGTCTGGGGATCGATTTGATTAATTCCTCGCTGGGTTACAACCAGTTTGATGACAAAGATCTGAACTATAGCTTTGCTGACCTCACGGGGGAGGTTTCCTTCATGTCGCGTGCAGCAGACGTTGCCTTTAAAAAGGGGATGCTGATTGTGGTGAGTGCCGGAAATGAAGGGAGTAAACCCTGGCAGAAAATCACCCCTCCCGGCGATGCCAGGCATGTGCTGGCAGTGGGAGCGGTGGGCATCGATAGCGTCATCGCCTCCTTCAGTTCTCACGGACTCATGGAAGACGGACGCGTCAAGCCCGATTTGGTGTCGGTGGGAAAAGGAACAATCACCATCGGACAAGAGGGTCTGATCGGCTTCACAAACGGTACATCGCTCTCTTCTCCCTTTCTGGCAGGGCTGATTACATCGCTCTGGTCGGTGAACCCCGACCTGCATCGTGCCGAGCTGATCGACATCATCAAACAATCGGCCGACCGATACTTGATACCCGATTCGGTATATGGGAACGGAATTCCCGATTTTCAAAAGGCAATGTGTAAGGTGTTGGCCACGTTGCCGGTGGTGGAGGCTCCTTATACCGGAGAATTTTTTACAATTAGCCGACCTTCGGTAAATGATTTTCTCATCACTTTCACCCAACCCGATTTATCTCCCGATGACTGGAATATGTGCCTCCTTGATGAGTCGGGCGAATTGATCTCAGCCTATACTTCTGACAAAAATTCGTTTATGGTTTCTGTGCCCCGCGCCTATGTAGAAACCGGCAAGTTTGTTCATCTTCTTTTTAAATCGCCATACCTGCAAAAAGTATTACGTTTCTCCTTCTAATTTTCCTGCGGCATTTTGTCACAAAATCGAGTTAGTTGCGTCTTCATTATAAAGACTAATTTGTAACGCACTTATCTATCATCGTATGAACAAAAGAATTTTCATGGTTATTACCTGCAGTCTGCTTGTCGTAACCCTTTATGCCCAGACATCGTTGAATGCACTTTATAATGAGTTTGCCCGGGAATCGAACGCTTCCAACGTGAATTTGAAAGGACTGGCAATGATGTTTGGAAAACCTTTTCTGGATAATAATTCAGACAGCAAGATATCCGGTATTCGTGTCTTGTCGCTCGACGAGTGCACACAGGAGGTCAAAGACCGTTTTAACGAGAATGCCCTTAAGTTTAGGGATGATTCCGCAAGTTGCAGAAGCGATGCAACTCACACAAACCAATGTGCGTCAGCTTCTGTCGAGAGCAAGAAGAACAATAAAAGAAAAATTTGAGAATATATATGCAAGATAACATAGAGATATTGATCGATCGCTTCTACAAAGGGGAAACCAACAGCTTGGAAGAAGAACTGCTGCTCAACTATTTCACGCAGGAGCGGGATTCCCTGCAGAATAATGCGGACTGGGATGTCTTTCAAGCTCTTTTCGCGGCTAAAACATCGGTTCCACCGGAACTGGAGCAAAAAATAGCTACCCTGATCGATGGGTGGGAGGCGCAGGAGGCAGGAGAGAAAAAACGTGCGACGGGTCGCTATAAAATCGAATTCAGAATGCGGATCATTGGCATCGCGGCGTCTATATTGCTTGTCATTGGGATCGGGTTTTGGTACCAAAATCAAAATGTTGGAAACCAATCAGGACTGCATGAGACATTCAATACACCGCAGGAATCACAGGAAGCTGTCGTGGAGGCATTGCAACTGTTTTCACACAATTTTTCGAAAGGAACCAGTGCAATGGAAAAAGCCGATGAACAGGTCGATAAAACGCTGAAAATAGTTGATCAGCTACTCAGTGAAAAGGCTGTCGACACAAAGGTAAATCAGGTATCACAGAATCAATAACAAATTAAAAAACAAGATAATGAAGAAGATTATTTTTACCCTTGCGCTTACTTTCGCTACAACCTTGCTATTTGCGCAAAAGAATCCGTTTGAGAAATTTACAGATATGGATGGCGTCACCTGTGTCTATATTTCGAAGAACATGATGTCGTTGCTTCCCAAAGATTCCAATACACAATTTGGGGGAGTAGATGTAACGAGTTTTATCGAAAAGCTCAGTTCCATACTCATCCTTACCTCCGAGAACAGTAAAATTGCCCAGGAGATGATGACGGTAGCCAACAGTCGCATAAAGGAACAAAACTATGAACTGCTGATGCGTGTAAAATCGGATGATGGAGAGCGTGTCAACTTTTTCATGAAAGGGAAACCGGAAAATATCGAGGAGCTAATCATGGTCGTGGATGGTAACGATGATGAAAGTGTAATCATGCAGTTTCTTGGAAATTTTAAACTGCAGGATGTGCAGCAGATGACAAAGAGCTTTGAAAATAAAAAATAAACTCCTCTTTGTGGAGCTGATACACTGAAGTGTAGAGCCGGGTAGACATGAGTTTATCCGGTTTTTTCTGTATGAAGGTGTAGCTTATCATTGAATTTGTGCTATTTTTGTTTCTCATTACAAGGGCCATGTTTGATAAATCACTTTCATTGACCGAACTCAATCTCCGGGTGCGCGATGCCATTCGCGATCACCTGCCCGATACCTATTGGATACGGGCTGAGACCAGCGACGTGCGTCCCAATAGAAACGGGCATTGTTATCTTGAATTCATTGAGAAAGATGGTGTCAGACAGTCCATCGTCGCAAAGGCCCGGGGCGTAATCTGGTCTGGTGTTTTTCAGATGCTCTCTTCCTATTTCGAGCAGGAAACCGGTCAGCCTTTCACATCGGGAATCAATGTGCTTGTCCGGGTATCGGTCGATTTTCATGAGCTCTATGGTTACTCACTCTCCGTAACCGATATCGATCCTTCCTTCACACTGGGTGAGATTGCGCGCCAGCGTCAGCTGGTGCTGAAAAAGTTGGAAGAGGAAGGTGTACTCACCCTCAACAAGGAGCTCGTGCTGCCGGAGCCGGCAAACCGCATTGCGGTAATCTCTTCGCCTACTGCTGCCGGTTATGAGGATTTTCGCGATCAGCTCCTGAAGAACCAATCCGGCCTTGTTTTCTACACGAAACTGTTTCCGGCCGTGATGCAAGGCGACAGAAGTGAGGCGTCAATCATAGCCGCTCTGGAAATGATATTTCAATACCAGCACCTGTTCGATGCGGTGGCCATCATTCGTGGCGGGGGTGCGTCATCCGATCTGAGTTGCTTTGATTCTTATGGTGTGGCCGCCCATGTGGCACAATTCCCGCTTCCCGTGGTGAGTGGAATCGGGCATGAGCGGGATGTCACCGTGCTGGATATGGTGGCACATACACGTGCCAAGACACCTACGGCAGTCGCCGAGTTTTTCGTCAACCATATGGAAAAAACCTTGTCGGACCTCATCACTTTGCAGGATGGCATCGTAGCAGAGAGTGAAGCCATTCTGTTAAAAGAAACGAATACACTCTTTTCCTTGTCCAGGGAGGTGGTACATCAGTCGACCCGTTTGCTGCAAAGAGAACGTGCCGAAGTGCAGCAAGTAACCACAACGATGCAGCACGCATTGAAACAACATCTGTTGCAGCAGCGTCATCACATTGTGAACAGGGAGCAGTACGTGGAGTTGGTCTCTCCGCTCAATGTGCTTCGCCGCGGATATACACTCACCCTGAAGGAGGGGAGAATAATCACCTCCCTGAAGGAGTTGAAGGCAGGCGACACCATCGAGACCTATTTTAAGGATGGGAGTTCCAGTTCCGTGGTTACCGGTGTGAACTTGTCGGACGATCCGACGGAGGAGCGCCATGCCTGATTTTATACTTCATCAAAAGAAAAGCAAAATGGAAAAATTAACTTTTACTGCGGCAAAAAAAGAGCTGGAGGCCATCGTGAAAGCGATTGAATCGGGTGAAATGGATGTGGATATCCTCACTGAAAAGGTGAAAAGAGCATCGGAGCTGATTGCTTTCTGCAAAGAGAAGCTGACAAAGACGGAGAATGAACTGCAGAAAATCCTTGACGACATTGTATGAATCCCGATAGAAAGGAGAGTGTAATCATTGTTGCGGGCGGCAAAGGGTTGCGTGCAGGAGGTGAACTTCCGAAACAGTTTCAATCGATAGGAGGTATGCCGATGCTGATGCATACCCTGCTGGCATTTCACCGTTACAATGTGCAGATGAAGATTGTGGTCGTGCTTCCCGCCGGATTTCAGTCTTTCTGGGAAGAGTTATGTGTAACCCATCATTTTTCTGTGCAGCACAACCTTGTACAGGGAGGAGAGACACGGTTTCACTCCGTAAAAAATGGGTTGGCGCTGATTGCCGATGACGAGATAGTGGCCGTGCACGATGCGGCCCGCCCCTTTGTGAGCACGGCTCTGATTTCCAGATGTTTTGAGGCTGCGAAGATACATGATTGCGGAGTGATCCCGGTGGTGGAAGAAACCAATAGTGTGCGGCAGCTTACTGGTAGCGGCAGCTGCATGCTCGACCGGAAACAGTTGAGATTGGTTCAGACGCCGCAAGTTTTTCCGGCTGCAAAAATAAAAAGAGCCTATACCACTTCCTTCGATCCGGCTTTTACCGATGATGCCTCCGTTGTTGAAAGAGAAGGATGTCCAATCCTGCTGGTTGAAGGAGAGGAAAATAATTTCAAAATTACCTCACCTTTCGATTGGACTGTGGCCGAGAGCTGGTATCAAAATTTTATCAAAACGATAGAATGAGGGCTTTTATACCCTTGTTTCTAACATAAAAGAAGGTTTATGCCAAAATTAATGTTCCATTTTGTCATAATTTGGTAGAATTTTATTACTTTTGGGGCAATTATTAAAATAGACTTTCATGGAGAAAATAGACAAACTGGACAGACAAATTCTGGAGATCATTTCACAAAATGCACGTATCCCGTTCAGGGATGTGGCGGAGCAGTGTGGCGTTTCGCGTGCCGCCATCCACCAGCGTGTACAGCGGATGATTGAAAACGATGTGATTACCGGCTCAGGCTATCATGTAAATCCGAAAGTACTGGGTTATGCATCGAGTGCTTATATCGGTGTGAAACTGGAGAAAGGTTCCATGTATAAAAATGTGATTCCCGAGTTCGACAAGATACCGGAAGTAACGGAATGTCATTTTACTACCGGACCCTATACGCTGCTAATCAAGCTTTTTGCCCGCGACAACGAACACCTGATGGATCTGTTGAATAACCGCATCCAGGAGATTCCCGGGGTAGTCGCTACCGAGACCATGATCTCTTTGAGCCAGAGTGTGAAGCGAGAGATACCGATTGTGAAGAATGCTGCCGACAAATAAAAAAAGGCTGGTTTTCCAGCCTTTTTTTGTTTGTCGGGATGAGGTGACTCGAACACCCGACCTCCACGTCCCGAACGTGGCGCGCTAGCCAACTGTGCTACATCCCGATCAATCTGTGGGTGCAAAGATAAATATTTTTTTTCTATTAACCGAACGGCCTCATTTTTCTTTTTTGTTGACACCCACATTTGCGGGTCATCTCCCTCACAGCACGCATATTTTTCATCGTATGGTTCGAATATGATGAAAAAAATAGCGACAAATTAATTGCTCTATGACAAAATAAGCCTTTCTAAAGAAAAATACACACCGGAGAGATGCATTTAACCAAAAAATTTTTACTTTTGCATATACTTTTGCGGCAATAGCTCAGTCGGTAGAGCATTAGCTTCCCAAGCTGAGGGTCGCGAGTTCGAATCTCGTTTGCCGCTCCCTCAACATCAAGCACTTATCGGTTTGCGCCGGTAGGTGCTTTTATCTTGGATCATATCCTGGTCATCATATAACATCGTCAACTATCAGGATTCTATTCAGCCGCGTTTCCGTCGGATATGAAAGGGTATTATTTCTTTATTTCTCCCAAGAAAATAGAACCATATTAGGAGTTTATTAGGAGTATATTAGGAGAAGATACGGAGAATCACAACACAAAACTGTAAACAAAAACCAGGACGATACATTCCATTATACAACTTTTCCATATGAAACGATACTTATATTTAAAAAATGGAAATGCCACCCATGATGAAAGAATGTGTTATTTTTGAATTCTGGAATTGAAAACAGTTATTTTGTCGGATGAACAGTTTTGCAGCCATCGATTTTGAAACCGCCAATGAACAGCGTACAAGCGTTTGCAGCGTGGGAGTGGTAGTTGTTCGGGAGGGTGAGATTACGGATAACTTTTACAGTCTGATCCAGCCTGAGCCGGATTATTATTGTTACTGGAACATGAAAATTCATGGCATCACCCACGACGATACGGTCCATGCGCCCATTTTTCCAGCGGTGTGGCATCAGATTGAACCGCTGATAGGGGACTTGCCGCTTATCGCCCACAACAAAGGTTTTGATGAAAGTTGCCTGAAAGCCTGTTTCCGGATGTACCAGATGGACTATCCCGATTATTCGTTCTTTTGTACACTTAGACAGGCCAGAAAGGAACTGAAAGGTTTACCGGATTATAAGCTCAACACGGTCTCGTCGTATTGTGGTTTCAGTCTTGAGCATCATCACCATGCCCTGGCCGATGCCGAAGCTTGCGCACGCATAGCCATGCAAATATTCAAGTAACGCCAATAAAAGAGAGGATTATATGCCTTTTTCAACACCAGTATCTGAAATCAGAATGGACTTGCAAACTTATTTGAGACATAAAGTTAAGCGACATTTTTAATTGATTCTTTTTTAAGATTATACTGATTCCAGAATTCATCAATGGTTAAGTTACCCAATGCTGAGAATCTCCTTTTATGATTATAC
>ENA-UOOE01000692-UOOE01000692.1-fermentation-metagenome-genome-assembly--contig:-NODE-692-length-31549-cov-4.575284_pt1 | contig 31549 bp, 30 predicted proteins | sample MGYA00245776_ERZ724021 | MGnify/ENA primary metagenome ERZ724021 (study PRJEB28704, sample SAMN03018321) | fermentation metagenome | biome: anthropogenic terrestrial biome; feature: soil; material... | reverse complement strand
TAGAAGATGCTTTAAAACAAAATATAAAATATATAGAAATACGTTTTGCTCCTTTTAATCATTTAAAAGATGGGTTAACCTTAGATCAAGTTATAAATACTGTACTAACTGCTATGAATTACGGAAGAATTCATTTAAATATTATGTCTAACTTAATTTTATGTATACTGAGACAAGAACCTATAGAAAAAGGAATAGAGCTTGTAAATACAGCCCAAAAATATATTGGCAAAGGCGTAGTTGCTATAGATCTTGCGGGAAATGAATCGGACTTCCCTCCTGAAATTCATGAAGAAGCTTTTACACTAGCCAGAGAATACGGGCTTCATCGAACAGTACACGCTGGAGAAACAGGTTTACCAGAAAATATAATAAAATCTATAAATATTTTAGGTGCGGAAAGAATAGGACACGGCACTTATGCATACAAAGACAGAGAAATAACAAACTACCTAAAAGAAAATAGAATTCCCCTAGAAGTATGTATAACCAGTAATGTAAATACTTCAGCTGTAACTTCTTACCAAGAACATCCTATAAAAAAATATTTAGATGAAGATCTAGTCATTACAGTAAATACCGATAATACAACTGTATCAAATACCAATTTAATTGAGGAATTCAATTATCTTATAAAATATCAAAACTTTAACTTCAATGATATGAAAAAAGTTATAAAAAATGGAATAGAATCTTCCTTTGCATCAAAAGAAGATATAAATAAACTGCGTGAAGAATATCTATCCACCATAAATGTGATAGAGTTAGCCAATCCTATTTTATAGTTCACTTTTACTTAAAAATCTCCTGCCTAAGATACTTACTTTGGGTAGGAGATTTATTTTCTAAACTACTTTTCTATTTTTTATAGCTTCTTCTAAAGTATGCCATGCAAGCACTGCACATTTTACCCTACCAGGCAAGGTAGATATATTTTTAAGGGCAATGGCATCTTCTAGTTTTTCTAATTCTTTCTCATCAGTAACTTCTTTCTTTATCATTCCTATAAAGAGATTTACATAATCTATGGCTTCATCAATAGTTTTACCTTTTACCAAATCTATCATCATAGATGTAGAAGCCTGAGATATGGCACATCCACTACCTTCATAAGCCAAATCACTTATTACATCTCCATTAAATTTTAATAAAAGAGTTATATCATCTCCACAACTGGGATTATGTCCTCTCTCTTTTACATCTGCATCTTTTATATATCTTTTATTTGTAGTATCTTGATTATGTTCTGTTATTATTTCCGAGTATATCATACTAAGATCGTCCATATCCTAACCACTTCCTTACCTGCCTAAGACCCTCTATAAATTTATCTATTTCTTCATAGGTATTATAGAAATAAAAACTAGCTCTTGAAGATGACTGTATACCTAAATATTCCATAAGGGGCTGTGCACAGTGATGCCCTGCTCTTATTGCCACTCCATAAGTATTTAATATTGTTGACACATCATGAGGATGCACATCTTTTACATTGAAGGAAATAATTCCTCCCCTATGTTCTGTATCTTTAGCTCCGTATACTGTAACATATTCTATTTCACTAATTTTTTTAAGTACATATTCTGTAAGTTCCCTTTCATATACTTCAATCTTATCAAGTCCTATTGAATTTAAATAATCAATAGCTGCTCCAATAGACACAGCTCCTTCTACATTTTGAGTCCCTGCTTCAAATTTATATGGAAGTTCTGCAAAAGTAGATTCCTGTTCTGTGACATATTCTATCATATCTCCTCCTCTTAAAAAAGGCGGCATTTTTAACAGAAGTTCTTCTTTTCCATAAAGCACTCCAATTCCCATGGAAGACAGCATTTTGTGACCTGAAAATACAAAAAAATCCGCATCAATATCACACACATCTACTTTCATATGGGGGACACTCTGGGCTCCATCCACTATAACTACAGCTCCTTTTTTATGAGCATATTTTGCGATTTCTTTAACTGGATATTTTGTTCCAAGTACATTGGACATCTGCGCAATAGAAACTAGCTTTGTTCTATCTGTAATCTTACTTTTATATTCCTCTTCATTTAATCTTCCATTTTTATCAGTATACATATATTTAAGTACTGCACCTTTGGCTTTTGATATCATTTGCCAGGGGAGTATGTTACTATGATGTTCTGATATAGGAATTACTATTTCATCTCCTTTATTTATAAAATTTACACCATAGGTATAAGCTATTAAATTAAGAGACTCTGTAGCATTTCTTGTAAATATTATTTCAGAGCACTTTTTTGCTCCTATAAATTCTCTTACTTTTTCACGAGCTCCCTCATAAGCCTCTGTAGATGTAATTCCTAAATAATGAGCACCTCTGTGAGGATTTCCATTATAATTTTCATTATAATTTTGCACTGCCTTTATAACAGATATTGGTTTTTGAGTTGTGGCGCCATTATCTAGATATACTAAATCATTTCCATTTACTTTTATAGATAGTATAGGAAAGTCTTTCCTTATTTTTTTTACATTTATATTTGTTATTTTGGCATCTAAACCATTCATCATATAATCCTCCTATTAAGTTCTTCAGATAAAAGTTCTCTCAAATCCTCTGCAGGAATTCTATCAAAAATAGGATTGAATCTGGCTTCTATTACAAGTTTTTGTGCTTCACTATAATTAAAACCTCTGCTCATTAAATAAAAAAGTTCATCTTCGTCTATTTTACCAATACTGGCTGCATGTGCTCCATCTACATTCTCTTCTCTGCAAAGAAGCATTGGAACAGAATCTGTTTTCACTTCAGGATCTAAAAGAAGTACTTCTTCCATCTGAGATCCTTTAGATTCATAACATCCTTTTTTAAAATCTATGTTGCCTTTAAATACCTTTTTAGCTCTATCTTTTAATACCCCTTCTACCCACATATTGCTGATACTCTTTTTACCAAAATGATTATTAGTATAGTAAATATCCTGTTTTCTATCTCCATCTACCATATATGCTGAATAAATATTAACCTCACTATGTTCTCCTATTAAATCAGAATTATAATTTGTAACACTTATACTACTTCCAATTTCTATAGTTATCCAATTTATCTTGGCACTTCTCTCTACAAGTGCCATATTCCAATCAAAATGAAACGATTTATCATTCATCCTTTGAATTTTTACAACATTTACCTCGGACCCATCTTTTGCAATTATTTTAGTTATCCCATTATGAAAAGCATTTATCTCCTCATTATCTGTATGATAATCTACTATAAAAGTAATTTTGCTGTTAGCCTCAGCCACAATTATATTATGATCTATAACCATAGTATTATCTTTATCCAAATTAAAATTAAGCCTTATATTTGAGTTCACAATCTTATTCGGAGGAACTTTTACAAATACACCTGAATTAAATCCTTCTTCTCCAAGTTTTACAAAATCTCCACACACAAAAGATGCTTCTTTAAAATTAGGGTAATTATAGAAATACTCACTTTTTCTTTCTTTGTTTATAGGCACTACCTCCGCCTCTTTAAAATCTTCAACTTTAAAATTTATATAATCCTTATCATAAGGATTTATTTTTGAAAGTCTACAGTCTTTAATAGGAAAATTATTTAATCCCAAACATTTCCATGTGGGAACATAGGTTGAGTTTACTTTAAAGTCCCTTTTACTTTCAAATATAACTTTCATATCTTTATTTTCATTGAAATTTTCTTCATTTAACATTATGCTATCCTACCTCCTTATCCTATAGTTCCCTTCAGCTCTAATTTAATCAAGTTATTCATCTCCACAGCATATTCAAGTGGAAGCTCTTTTGCTATAGGTTCTACAAAACCTGTAACTATCATACCTTTTGCTTCTTCCTCTGTAAGTCCTCTGCTCATAAGATAAAAAATGGCATCCTCGCTTATTCTGCCTATCTTAGCTTCATGTCCTATATCTACATTGTTATTACATACACTTATAACAGGTATGGTATCTGATCTGGATTCGTTATCCAACATAAGTGATTCACAGGACACACTTGATTTTGAGTGAACTGCATTCTTTGTGGAACTTAAAAGTCCTCTATAAATAGCAACTCCTCCATCTTTAGATATTGATTTTGAATTTACAGTAGATGTAGTATTTGGTGCTGCATGAATTACTTTTGAACCTGTATCTAAATACTGATTGGCACCTGCAAAAGTTACCCCTGTAAAATCACATTTTGCTCCTTCCCCTTTTAATATACTCATGGGGTACAGCATTGATACTTTAGAGCCAAAAGACCCTGTTACCCATTCTATATGACCATTTTTATCTACAACTGCTCTCTTTGTATTTAAATTATACATATTTCTAGACCAATTCTCTATAGTACTGTATTTTAATGAAGCTCCTTCTCTTATATAAACTTCCACACAACCTGCATGCAAGTTATTTACATAATATTTAGGTGCAGAACATCCCTCTATATAATGAATTTTTGCTCCTTTTTCAACTATTATAAGGGTATGTTCAAATTGTCCCGCTCCTGGAGCATTTAATCTAAAATAAGATTGAATTGGAATATCAACCTGAACTCCCTCTGGAACATATACAAAGGATCCTCCAGACCATACTGCTCCATGAAGTGCAGCAAATTTATGATCCGTTGGAGGTACAAGTTTCATAAAATGAGGTCTCACTAATTCTTCATAGTCCCTTATGGCCGTTTCCATATCCATATATAGTACACCCTGTTTTTTCAGATCTTCACTTACATTATGGTAAACAACTTCAGAATCATATTGAGCACCTACTCCTGCTAGTGATTTTTGCTCTGCTTTAGGTATACCCAACAAATCAAAAGTATTTTTTATATCTTTAGGAACATCTCTCCAATTATGTTTTATGTCAGTATCTGGTCTTACATAGGTCACTATATTATCCATATTTAGATCTGTTAAATCAGGTCCCCATGAAGGCATTGGCATATTATCATATATTTCTAAGGCCTTAAGCCTAAACTCTTTCATCCAGGCCGGATCATTTTTTTCATAAGATATTTCCTCTATTATTTCTTTTGTAAGTCCTCTATCAGTTTTATAAATAGATTCATCTTTATTTTTTACATCATAAATACTTCTTATTATATCTTTTATATAAGTTTTATTTTTTTTCAACAGGAACACCTCTCTTATTAAACAGTATATTATACCAGAGCCTTAAATTTATCATATCCGCTTTTCTCTATTTCTTCAGCTAAAGATGCATCCCCAGTCTCAACTATTTTTCCATCTACAAGTATATGGACATAATCCGGTTTTAAATACTCTAAAATACTATTATGATGGGTAATTATAAGTATAGAATTCTCCTTTGTTCTAAGCTTGCTTACTCCTTCTGATACTATTTTAACTGCATCTATATCAAGTCCTGAATCTGTCTCATCTAGCATAGCAAGTTTTGGTTCAAGCACCGCCATCTGAAGTATTTCATTTTTTTTCTTTTCTCCACCAGAAAACCCCACATTTAAGTACCTTTTAGTATAGCTTTCATCTATTTTTAGAAGTTCTAATTTTTCTTTTAAAATTTTTCTAAATGCCAAAATACCTATTTTCTTTTTAGAAACTGAAATTTTTGCGCTTCTTAAGAAATTTTCCACAGTTATACCTGGTATCTCCTGTGGATATTGAAAAGACATAAAGATTCCACATCTGGCCCTTTCATTTACTTTTAAGTCACTGACAGACTTTCCTTCAAATATTATATCTCCTGCTGTCATATTATATTTAGGGTGCCCCATAATAGTATTTACAAGTGTAGATTTTCCTGCACCATTTGGTCCCATTATGGCATGAACTTCACCTTTACCAACTTCCAAATTCACTCCTTTTAATATTTCTTTATCGCCAACTTTTGCTATTAAATTGTTTATTTTTAATAATTTATTTGACATCGTATCTCTCCTTTAAATCCGAGTATTTAACTCATATTTAAATATAAAAAAAATCAGCTACAAAGTTACTTCAATAATTAAGCAGGATGATATCCGACTTAAACACTCAACATTGTCTCTGATTATATTTTACTCTTTATTTAAAAGATAATCAATAATAAACTCTCTATTTAAGTCTTATTTTTTCATTAGTTTCCACTTGAATTACTATTCCATCTTGAATTACCAAAGTTATTGATCCGTAGCTTATATTCTTTAATGATTCAACTATTTTTTTTATATATTCTTCTGAAATCTGATTTTTTCTTTCAATTCTTCTCTCCATTTTTATATTATACCCCCTTTTATAAAATCTTACTAATATAAAAATTAAAAACCCTCTTCCAAACAAGAAGAGGGTTTTATATCATTCCTAAGATACAAAAGAATCAACCTTAAAGGTATTTTCTTTACCTCATCTTCCAGAACTATGTTCTGATGGACTTAGCACCTTACATAAAATTTAAATGTGGTTGCTGAAACTTCATCGGGCCATTCCCTAAGTTTCTCTTGATAAGGATATTCATTAAATTTTTGAATTATTACTTTTATTAAGTTTCATTATATTATATTAAACTTTACAATGTCAATAAAATTGAAATAATTTTTTAATAAATCATATTTGTGCTACAGAAATTTTTATATACTATTATTTATAAGTCTCCAGTATATTACTATATATATCTTCTGTCAAAGTTAGCCCGCCATTATATCCCACATAAGTTCTATTGAGCACTAACCTGTGTTTGACCGGTAGTGATATATTTATTCCAAATCCATTTAATTCTGACACTATATCTCTATCCCATGAACTTCCCAAAATCAGAGGAGTATGATTGCCATGTCCATATTTTCTCAAGCTTTGATGTATTTTTCCTCCATCTATTTCAAATATTACTTTAGCAGAAGTGCTATTTGAGAGATGTTCAAATTCATACTCTATGCTTTTTCTATATTGTTCAGGAGTATCATCTGTAATATATTGTTCTCCTGGAACAATCCCCAGTTCATTGGTTAAAAACTTACTAATCCCAAGGGCATAAAAAGAATCTGTTATATTAAAAAATCTATCTGCCACACTATATCTGAATTCTATAAAAAAGTCTATTGATCTATCAATATAATAATAAAATCTCTCTTCTTCTTCATTTATAAAAGTTTCCACCTTTTCTTTATTAAGCTTAGCAAAATCCCCCACAGTTCTTAAAAATTTACTGGTTTCTTTTGCACCTATGGGCAAAATTGGATAATGCAAATAAGGAGTACCATACTTTTTCTTCAATAATTCAGCAGTACTTAAACCTACCCAAGGTGATAAAACTAAATTAAATTGTGCTTGTGGAATTGTTTTCCATTCATCAGCACCACCAGATTCTGTACCAAAAAGTATATTCACTTTTAATCCTATTCCTTCAAGTAACTTTTTTATCTCACCTAAATTCCCAGACCAAAATGTATCCTGATAGGGAATCACAGACCATACATTTACCAATCCCACTTCTTTTTTTATTGATTTTTCACTTACAAACTGATTTATAATAGCTTCAATAACTAATTCATGACCTTTAAAATTGCTTCCTTTAAAACCTGCTGTCTCTGCATAAACTATGGGAATGCCTTTATCTTTATATTCACTTACTACTTGCCCTACATCATCCCCTATTATATCAGAAGTACATCCTGTTAAAACTACAAATAAATCTCCTTTTAAAACCTTAAGGGTTCCATCTATCACCTGTTTTAATCTCTGCTCTCCCCCAAATACTACTTCTCTTTCTGTAGTATTGGTACATGGTACAGAACTTCCACCAGAATAACCTACTCCTTGATATCCTGAATCAACACTAAGCCCATCAAAAAGTTTAATTCCGCAGCCTGGTCCTGAATGAAGTATAGGAATAGCTCCTTTTATAGCTAATACTGATTGTTGTGCACCTAATGCACAATAATGTCTAGGTTGCTCTATTATTTCATCCATCAAATATCACCTCCTAGAAAAGTATAAGGATCCTGTTTAAGCCACCAATCAGTATATGGCAGCTTGGAGTGTGCTGCAATATTAGTTACAAACTCTTTAGTTAAAAGTACATCTATGATTTTATCACCATAATTAAGCAATCCTTGATATCCTAATCCAAATTGTTCATCTCCCATTAAAAACGTAGGTATTCCAAGCTTTGGACCCCATGCAGACATACCTCCATGCCTTGCTATAAACAGATCTGGTTTCAGCTTGTTTAGTACATTTACTAACTCAAAAGGTTGTTTATTGCAGACGTTAAAATTCTTAACATCTCCATAATTCTTCACTACATGAGGCAGACTTTCACTTCTAGGATCTTTATTATCACAGCAAGGATCATGATGAAATATTGCTGCACCTACCACTTCCATATGAAGTTCCTTTAAAAGTGCTATTAAACTATGTCCATGAGCTGCACCTGCAGTAATATATACTCTTTTTCCCTTTAATTTACTTCTCAGTTCCTTAAGCTTAGGGGCAATTCTTTCTCTTTCAGATTTTATCAATTCTTCAACTTCCTTTTCTTTTCCCGTTACTCTGCCAAGTTCCCTAAACCAGAGATCTGTACCTTTAAGTCCATAAGCAGGTGGTGCTTTTACTTCTGGTACTCCGTACTCCTGCTCCAATCCTGCTGCTAAATATGTTCCCAGTGTAGGACATATTTGTACTGTAGCTGCAGCTTCAGATATCTTTTCCAACTGCCCTATAGTAGAAAATGGCACAATATAATTAGGCTTTAACCCAATTCGTCCAAATAATTCTGTAAATATATCAGTTCCCCAAAAATTGATTACATTTACTAAATCTTTTCTTTTATTAACAGGAGGTTTAACAATTTTTTTTAAAATAGCATGATATGCTGCATCAAAACCTGTTGTCCAAATTCTTGATCTAAAACCTTCACAAGCTACAAAAACTATAGGTATTCCCAATTCCTTTTCTGCTTCATTAGTTACTACTTCTACATCATCTCCTATAATTCCCGAGGCACAGGAAGTAGTTACAAAAATTGCTTTAGGCTTAAACCTTTCATAAGCCTCTTTTATAGTTTTTCTTAGTTTTTCTTCTCCTCCGTATATAGTATCCTTTTCCTTTAAATTTGTGTTCAATAGTCTTGCATTCCTTAATGGAAGATTTCTCTTAATCTGTCCTGTTGGTAAAATTAAAATCAGGTAAATCCGCACAACACCCTATGGGAGCATGATTTATTACCACAGAATCCTGTATCATAATAAGCTGACACAGTGAATAACCTGAATTACATCCTAAACATTGACTAAAAGAGCGCCTTCTTTCACATAATCTTTTCCCCTTAGATTTATTACAAAGCTCTCTAGCAGTTCCTGCAAAGCCAGTAATAGAACCTAATCTAGATTCTCTAATTTCAACTTCCGGGGACTTTATATTAATACCCAAAAATATACCTCCTTTATAATTATCATTTAACTTTTTATCAACTATACAATATGAAACTTTTTATATAAATCCAGATATAATGAGGTGATTTTACTTTGCAAAACATAAAGTTTAGTCTCCAGTATACTGGTCAACTAAACATTTAAATTATACATACTCTTTAAACAATATATTCTCTACTCATAAATTGCATTGATACATAGAATATGAAAAAATATAAATTCTTTTCAAGCTACATCTCCCTTTCTAATTATTCTAAAAAGCCGGTACTACTGCAACTCCATATTTGCTCTTTATAAAGTTTTTTACATCCTCTGAATTCAGCTTTGCCACTATGGTCTTAATTTCTTTTTTATTTTCATCACCCTTTCTTACAACAATTACATTTGCATAAGGTGAATTGCTGTCTTCTCTAAATAGTGCTTTATTTGGATCCATTTTAGCTTCTAATACAAGATTTGTATTTATTATGGAGCCATCTACATCCGGCAATACCCTTGGAAGCTGAGCTGCATCAACTTCTACAAATTGAAGATTTTTAGGATTATCTGCAATATCTGAAGGCGTAGCATTATAATTAGATATTCCAGATTTTAATTTAATAAGTTTTTGGGCTTCAAGAAGAGCTAAAGCTCTGTATTCATTTGAAGGATTATTGGGTATAGCAATCTTGGCGCCATCTTTAAGTTCATCTTTAGATTTAATTTTATCAGAATAAAAACCTATGGGTTCCACATGAACTTTTCCAGCCACTGCAAAATTATATCCTTTTTCTTTAGTTACAGACTCTAAATAAGGTACATGTTGAAAATAATTGGCATCTATTTGTTTTTCCTGTAAAGCTGGATTTAACTCATCTTCGCTATCTAAAACAATAACTTGTAAATCTATCCCCTCTTTTGCCAGTGCAGGTTTTATATGATTCAATATTTCTGCATGTGGCACTGCCGCTGCTCCTATTTTCACCACAACCTTGTCATTTTTACTGTCTGCACTTTTTGAGTCATTCCCATTGCTGCAACCTGAAAATAATCCTACAACCAACGCCAAAACTAAAAATATTATACTTTTTCTCTTCATATTGATTTATCCCCCTTAAAAATAATCAATCAAATTTATATCTCTTTTTATTTACATGTTTAGAAATGCGATCTCCTGAAAACTGTATAAACTGTACTAAAAAAATTAATAATATTACTGTAGCTATCATTATATCCTCACGAAATCTCTGATAACCAAAACGTATTGCCAGACTTCCTAATCCCCCTGCACCTATGACCCCAGCTATAGTGGTAAATTCAATAATAGATATAATTGAAATTGTAATTCCCTTTATAAGGGAAGGAAGTGCCTCCGGTATTAAGACCTTTGATATAATCTGAAATGGTTTTGCTCCCATAGATAATGCTGCTTCAATTTTTCCCCATTCTACTTGTTCTATGGATGTCTCAATAATTCTAGCCAAAAGAGGTGATATTCCTATGGATATAGGTACAATAGCCGCCTTCATACCAAGTGTAGTCCCTACAATTGACCTAGATAAGGGCAGTAAAACTACAATTAATATTATAGAAGGAAGAGATCTTATTGCATTTACTATAGTAGCTAATATCTTATTTAACCTTTCATTCTCCAAAATATGTCCTTTTTTAGTAACAACAAGAATAATTCCAAGTGGCATCCCTATAAGTAAAGCTATACTGCCAGCTATAATCACCATTTCTATAGTTTCTGATAATCCCTTTAGAACAAATATTTTAAAATCATCAGTCATATTACCTCCCCTCCAACACATTCCGAATTCACACTGAGATTTGCCATTATTTTAACAAATTTTTTTGCAGTGTTACTTTTAGGATTTAAAAATACTGAATTTGTGCTTCCTGCTTCTACGATACTACCATCTTCAATTACTGCCATATTATTGCATATATATTTAATAACATCTAATTCATGAGTTATAAGTAATATAGTTAAATTCAGTTTCTTATTTATATCTCTTAAAAGTTCCAATATAGAATAAGTGGTTTGTGGATCTAGGGCAGAAGTAGCTTCATCACTTAACAAAACATCTGGTTCATTGGCTAGAGCCCTTGCTATACCTACTCTTTGCTTTTGACCTCCACTTAGTTGTGCAGGATAAAAGTCCACTTTATCACTTAGTTCCACTAAATTCAATATTTCATACACTCTATTTTTTATTTTTTCTTCAGAATAACCAGCTATTTTTAAAGGAAAAGCTACATTTTTATATACATTCATTGAATCAAATAAATTAAAATCTTGAAATATCATTCCAATTTTTTTTCTGGCTTCTCTAAGCTCAGCTTTATTCATAGCTGTAATATCATTATTTCCAATAAATATACTTCCAGAAGTAGGTTCTTCAAGTCTGTTCAAATATCGTATCATAGTAGACTTTCCAGCTCCGCTAAATCCTATGATGCCAAAAATATCTCCTTTTTCAACTTTAAGATTTATATCCTTCAAAACTTCAACTTTACCCCTAGGTGTATTAAATGTTTTATTTAAATTTCTTATATCTATCATATAATTGGTCTTTACCCCCTTACCCAGCATTTACCTATATACTTCTTATTTTAATTTAAATAAATATATCAAAACAAAAAAGACTAAATCTTATACTTATAAAGTTAAGATTTAGTCTCCAGTTTTTCTGGTCAACTTTTAGATTGATTAAATTATAAAAACTCAGGGGGGTAAATCCCTGAGTTTACATCCTCAATGATTACCTCATCTTTCAGCTACAATGCTGCAGGATTTAGCACCAATGCATTACATAATGCTGGTTGCCGGGCTTCATAGGGCCTTTCCCTCCGCCTCTCTTAATAAGTTATGATATTTAATTATTTAATATTGTAGTAATTAGTATATCAGTGCTCAGGTATATTGTCAATATTTTTATAATATAAAATTTAACAACTTTTAATTTACTGAAAATAGAATAATTTTATTTATCTTTGGGCAGAAAAAATTAAATTCAATACATTAAAATCGCTAACTGCAATCCATCTGCATTGGGGCTATTTGGACTTGCTGTTGTAACTTTAGTAGCTTCCTCTCAGAAACTTGGCATCACTGAAGGCACTTCTTTCGTAATTCCCTGAGCAATATTTTTAGGTGGTTTTGCTCAACTATTTGCTTGTATTAATGATTCTAAAAGACAAAATACATCCCTTTTAAATATATTCTTCTATTTTCTCTGTTTCCAAATTGAATCCATCTATAATCATATCCTCTTTAAGTTCTATCAGCAAACACTTCTTTCCAAATTTGTTAACTACCTGCTTTACAGCACTTAAATCTTTTGGACTTATGGTTATATTGGTATTTTCATTTTCTATCTTTATAGATTTACTCTTAAAATCTGGCATTACATTTCTAACCTTAAATTCATAATCTCCTCCACACACTTCCTCAAAAGCACTCTTAACTACTCCTGTATTTTCCACTCCGCTTTCCTCTAATACTCTAGTTACTTCATTTATATCTAAAATAAGTTCTTCTTCCTTCTGACTTTCAAATTTTTCGTTTATTCTTTCATATATATCCTGAACTATGTCAGGTTTTATTTTTCCTCCCAATGCAGTTCCTAAAATAACATTAAAGTTTTCCTTTTCTTCTAAAGCTGTAGGTTTAATATTACACTCTAATATCTCTTCTACAAAAATATTATTTATGTTCTTTGATTTTGAAGAATAATAAATTATCTTATTTACATCTACATACTGAAATGTAAAACTTGGAAACATAAATCCCTCTAAGGGCGAATTTAAATTTATAACCATGTCTAATGCAGAATTAGGTTTAAATTTCATTTCCGTATAATCAAATTTTAACATCTTCTTAGGTATTTCAACCTTATTTACACTACATAATATAATTTCTATAGTTCGTATATATTCATCTAAAGATTCCTTTTTCCCTTTATCAGAACTGTAGTATTCTGCTTTTGCAAAACTTATAACTATATCTGTATCATAAGTATAGTTTTCAGAAATTTTATTTACTATTTTATCCGCATATTCATTTATTCTTTCCTTTGAATTTAAAGCTTCATATAATATATGCTGTGTATTTTTCTCTAATTTTTCCTCACCTACATTTTTAAAATCCAATTCAAATATTTTAGAATCCAAAGTTCCCGTAAGCACTTTCTTGAAATTATTTAAATAAAGTTCTCTCTTTTCCACTTCCATCATTTCAAAATATTCCAGTTCTCCTGTTATTATTTCTCCAATATCCTTTTTTAAATAAACACTATAAATTTCTTTAATCTTAAGCATATAACTTCCTAACTTAAATTCTTTTCTTATGTCTGATAAATCTTTTTTATTCATAAACTATCTCCCCACTCTACTTAAATAAAATAATATCTATTTTAACCTTTGTATTTTTATACATATTTTACTATATAACAATTTATTTTACCAATACATTTTATCATAATATTACATTAAAAATACAATATAATAAACATTATTGTAAAGAATTACTATAGTCCAAACATAGAATTTTTGGTACAATATACATACACTAGATAAAATTTTATATATTAATACAAAATTTAAGGAGAATAATACTATGTTTTGTTATAATTGTAAAATGGAGGTATCTGATAACGCTATTTTTTGTGAAAAATGCGGTGCTAAATTAAAAAAAGAAGATTCTATAGGAAATTCAGACAGTGATACCATTCAAGTTTATAAAATTAATCAAATTTTAAAAAATACCGTAGAAAAGGACCAAGTAAAAACTTTAACCCCTGCTAAAACTACTTTGAAAAAAACTGACTCTAAAAATGGTAATAAAACATATACCAAATTTTCTTTTTATAAAAACCGAAATATAATGATTCCTCTTGTATCAACAATACTTACGATATTTATAACTATAGGTTATTATCTCTATGAAATAACTGTTTCAAAGAATACAGAAAAAAATAGAGTAAATGCCGAAAATATGGCTCTTCAAGGTAATATATCAGAAGCCTATGCCAAAGTAGACAAAGCTTTGAGTTTACGCCCAAATAATAAGACTTTACAGGCAGATAAAAAAATTTTACAAGATGGTGAAAATGTAAATTTACATATAAGTATAGTGGACAACTATATTAAAAAGAAAAACTACATACAAGCTTTTAATGAATTAGATAAAGCTAACGATTTAATATATAATAAACAGGGAGCTTTTTACTCTCTATTAAACAAAACTATAGAAAATAAAAGAATGGCTGTAACTGTAATTCAAATAAAAAGTGAGATGAATAATAAAAGCAGTATAGACGATTTGGCAAATCTGCTTACTAAAATATCAAATTACACTATAGAAGAAGCAAAAGATACTGCAAAAGAACTGAGAAATAGAATAAGTAGTGTAGCTTATGATACTGCAAATGAATATCTTAAAAAAAATAATTTTACTTCTGCTCTTGATACCGTAAACAAGGGAATAACCTATAATCCAAAAGATGAAAAATTACTTAATTTTAAAGAAACCATAGTGGCTAAAAAAAATTCCTTTGAAAAAGCTGAGCAAAATAGAATCCAACAAGCACTGACTTCAGCTGCTACGGAAGATAAAAATAATAAAACCAATGCCGTAGAAGTAACTTCTACCTCTAACAATATAAATAAGTATGGTGATTTTGTTATCAAAGGAACTGTTAAAAATATAGCTACCAGACCTATAAGTTCCATAAAAATATACTACAACATATTTGATTCAAATAACAAAAATCTTGGCAGCGGTTCTACTTATGTATACCCTAATTATTTGGATATAGGTGCCACAGGAAAATTTGAAAATACAGAATATGATATGTTAAAAGGACATCATATTAAAATTACAAATATAGCCTGGTTTTTACAATAGGAGGTTAACATGAAAAAAGATAAAAACTTTGTAATCTCTCTCATTATAACAATTATTGTTATATGTTGCGGGATAACATTATGTTTTTTAATACATAAAAATATAAGTCTTAAAACATCTTCAAATCCTTCTAAACTGGCAGATATACAAGATGTTGTAAGTATCCCTAAATCTAAAGACTTAAAGACAACAATACATGAAAATCAAAAACTGGTTGTATCTCTTGAAATAGAAAAAAGTGCTGGAAAAGTTGCAGGTTCTGGATTTTTATATAATACTAAAGGAGATATAATAACCAATGCCCATGTAGTAGAAGGAGCTTCTTCTATAACAGTAAAAATGTCTGATACTACTACCTATAAAGGTATTCTTATAGGTAAAAGTAACGTTACAGATGTGGCTTTGGTCCGAGTTGACAAATTAAAAGGAAAAACTCCTATGAAAATTTCAAAAACCGGCAATGTAGATATAGGAGATGAAATAATAGCGCTAGGAAGTCCTTTAGGTCTTCAAAACACAGCTACCATAGGTATAATAAGTGGTCTAAACAGAGATTTTAATATAGAAAATTATGAATATAAAGGAGCATATCAAATTTCTGCTCCTATATCCTCTGGCAACAGTGGTGGCCCTCTTTTAAATAAAGCTACAGGTGAAGTCATAGGTATAAATTCTGCAAAATCAGGAAATGAATCCATAGGTTTTAGTATACCAATAACTCAAGTTCTTCCTCTTGTAAATACTTGGGCTAATAATCCTATTACATATACAACTTCCTCCGATAATACAGATGACTCTTATACCGATGAACACTTAAACTTATCTACAGAAGATGCAGCTTACTTAATTTCCTATTTCTACAACAATATTAATTCACAAGATTATGTAACTGCCTATTCACTGCTGAGTTCCAGTTGGCAGGAAAGTATACCATATGATAATTTCAGAAAAGATTATATAGAAACCATATCTGTAAAAATAGATACTATGACCTGCGGTAAGCTAGATAATGGAAATATACAGGTATCTACCATAATACAGGCCACCCAGGGAACCAAATCAAGTCCCAATGTAAATACCTACAATATTACCTATACTGTAGGATATGAAAATAACATACTTAAAATTTTAAGTGGAAAAACCAATAACACTGAATGACAAGTGTTTAAATGCTTAAAAATGCAGCTATAAATAGGCTGCATTTTCTTATTGAAATTTATATTAATAAAAATTCAGTACTACTAATGGCTTCTTCTACCAAAGTGTTTATATCTAAGATCTCTTCCGATTTTTTTATTTCCTGAGGTCTTGGTTTAGTTTTAGGATGTTTTGGAACAAATATAGTGCAGCAATCTTCATAAGGCAATATGGAAGTTTCATATGTACCAATTTCTCTTGCAATTTCCATTATATCTGTTTTATCCATGGCAATTAAAGGCCTAAACACAGGTCTATCTGCTACCTGATTACTTACAATTAAACCCTCCATAGTTTGACTTGCAACTTGCCCTATACTTTCACCTGTAGTTACAGAATTTATATTATATTTATCAGCTATGCTGCAGGATATTCTCATCATAAATCTTCTCATTATTATGGTTAATTCATCTTTTCTGCATTTCTCAATTATCTGCATCTGTATTTCTGTAAAAGGTGTTATATAAAGATTTATATTCCCTGTATATCCTTTTAATATTCTGGCTAATTCTTTAACTTTTTCTTTCGCCCTTTCACTAGTATAGGGATGACTGTGAAAATATATACAATTTAATTGAACTCCCCTCCTTGCCATCATATATCCTGCCACCGGTGAATCTATTCCTCCTGAGAGCATAAGCATGGTATTTCCATTAGTACCATAGGGCATTCCTCCTACTGCTTTTATTTTTTTTGAATATATATAGGCCCTATTTCTTATTTCTATATTGATAAAAAAATCCGGATTTTTTATATCTACAGTTAAATTTTCAGTATTTTGTAAAATATAAGCCCCTATTTCTCTACTTATATCCATGGATGTTCCTGGAAAACTTTTATCAGCCCTTTTAGTAAGTACCTTAAAAGTGCTGCCCTTACTTTCAAAGACACTTTTAAGTGCCTGCTCCTTTATTTTTTCCATATCAGCTTCCACTTCATCTACTATACAAATTTCTGATACTCCAAATACTGATTTTAATTTTTGTATACCTTTTTCAATATCATCACATTCTATAAACCATCTACCTTGATCCACTACAAAATTATACTGTATACCTTTTAGAACAGTTTTTATATTATCTTTTAACTTCTTTTCAAATTTACCTTTATTTAGTCCCTTTAAAAATATTTCTGATGCATACTTTACCAGCAACAATCTTCTCATTTATCAACTCTCCTCAAAAATTTAAAAGATCTAATTAATACATCTAAAGTATAATCTATCTCCTCTAGTGAATTATCTTCTGTAAAACTAAACCTTATAGTTCCATCTAGTTCTTCTTTTTTCAATCCTATAGCCTTCAATACATGACTATCTTTATTACTTCTTGCAGAACATGCAGATCCTGTAGAAACATATATATTTTCTTCTTCTAACAGATGAAGCAGTACCTCTCCCTTAATTCCTATAAAAGATACACTAAGCACATAAGGAGAATAGTTATCTCCTTCACTATTTATCTTAACTTTAGGCATATCCTTTAGCTTATCTATAAAATATTTTTTCAAATTATTTACTTTATTGAAATTTTTTTCTCTATTCTTATATACTTTTTCAGCTGCTTTTGTAAATCCTACAATAGATGCCAGATTTTCAGTACCTGATCTAAAACCTTTTTCCTGTCCCCCTCCACATATTAAAGGCACCGGAACAAGTCCTTTTCTAACATAAGCAATGCCAATTCCCCGGGGACCATGTATTTTATGTCCACTGGCAGATAACAAATCTATATTGCTTTTTTTTACATCTATATTATACTTTCCATATCCTTGAACTGCATCTACATGGAACTTTATTCTACTATTTCTTTCTTTTATATACTTGCCTATATATTCAATATCTTGAACAATTCCAATTTCATTATTAGTATGCATTATACTTACTATTTGAGTTTCCCTGGTAATACTTGCAGCCAGTTCTTCCAAATTTATTTCTCCCCTGTTATTTACATTTAAATAGGTAACCTTTACCCCTTGATTTTCTAACTGTCTACAGGTATTTAAAAGGCTGGGATGCTCTATTTTAGTTGTTATAAGGTGTTTACCAGGTTTTATAAAACCTTTTATTAAAAAATTATTACTTTCACTTCCTCCAGAAGTAAATATTATTTCATCCCTGCTGCAATTTATAGTACGAGCTATTATATCTCTACTCTCATTCATCTTTAATTCTGCCTTTAAACCTAAAGAATATGCAGAAGAAGGGTTACCATAATATTTCCTCATAGTATCCGCTATAGAATCTATAACTTCATCATAAGGCTTAGTAGTAGCACTGTTGTCAAGATAAACTTCCACTGTTTTCACTCCCTTTTTATATGCCAAAATAATTAAACAATATAACATATATTATCATACTTATATAAAACATAGCAAAACCTATTTTTAAAGGTTTTTATTTAGACACTTATAAATTAAATATAAAAGTAAATACTAATAGGGACAAAATCCTAAAAGCAAAGGAGATATCTTTAAATGAAGATTAAACATTTTTTATTAACTACAATATGTATTTTTTTATACATTATGATATATTATACCTCTCCTGCAAAAGCCTTTTCAGAAGACTTATTATATACAGAAAATATAAACTCCACTTCCCCTAATAAAGTAATATATCTTACCTTTGATGATGGCCCCAGTAGTACAGTTACAGGTAAAATATTGGATATCTTGAAGGAACAAAATGTAAAAGCCTCTTTTTTTATAATAGGTTATAAAATTCAAGGTAGAGAAGATTTATTACAAAGAATGTATAATGAAGGTCACAGCATAGGCCTACATACATACACCCATAAATGTAATGTAATATATTCCAGTGAAAATTCTTTTTTAGATGAGATGATAAGAACTGAAAATGAAGTAAAAAATGTTTTAGGATTTTCTCCTAAAATAATACGCTTTCCCACAGGAAGCAAAAATCATCTTACTACTTCTCTTTTAGAAAAACTACACACTGAAGGATATAAAATATATGACTGGAATCTTTCTTTGTCAGATGGTATAAACTATAGGACATCAGTTGATAAACTTTACAATGAAGCTACAAAAAAATGTGTTAATCCTGGAAAAATATTTCTATTGGCACACTGTGATGGCACTAATGAAAATACCTGCAAGGTACTTCCTAAAATAATCAAATATTATAAAAATTGCGGTTATGAATTTAAAACAATTACAAAAAATACCCCAGAATATTATTTTAGAGTGTCAAAATAAGAAGAAATTTATTTCATATTTAAAGGTTTATCTATACATTCATTTATATAGCATTAGATAAACCTTTAGATCTGTAAATGCACAAGAGTTATAAAATTAATTAATAAAATAATAGCTCAATTATTACAAAAGTCAGCGTCATGCTCTTCCTTTTCATATCCTCATATGCATTTAATTATAGTCTTCTTTTTTAAATATACCGAATGGTTTTCCTATAGGTAAAAATTCTCTTTCAAAGTGAGGATTTAATACAGTAGCCGCAGAACCATAAAAGGCTACAAGAGATGCTATTAATTCAGAAAATCCTGCTAATTTAATAGAAAATTGAGGCGCAACTCCAAAAGAATTAAGCATCAATCCAATAAACAGAAAGTTTAAAAAGAAAAAAACCGCAAATAATACTCTGTTAGCTTCAGCCGCTCCTATTGTCATAAACACAGTAAATATTAAGTATGCTAGAAATGCCACTCCTAGCTGTTTTTGATCTACTGCTCCTGCAAGACCTTGTCCAAATGTACCTGCGTCAATCATCCATGATACACCTACTGCGAACCAGAAAAATGCAAATCCACCAAATGCTGTTGCACCAAAAGTATTCTGTCTTTTAGTATCATTGATACAAGCAAATAATTGAGCAAAACCTCCTAAAAATATTGCCCAGGGAAGCACAAAAGAAGTTCCTTCAGTGATACCAAGCTTCTGCGAAGAAGCTACCAACGTTACAACAGCAAGTCCAAATAATCCTATCGCAGACGGATCACAATTGGCAATTTTAATGCTTTGTGTTTCATTTGAATTCATGATAAGTCCTCCTTATAAGTTATATTTGTAAACCGGTTACATGTTATTACCATACCATAAAATATTAAATTTGTAAAGTAATTTAGACAATTTTCAGAAATTTAGCATATAAATTTCAATAAATTCTATTTAAGCCTGTAAAAAGTTTTATGTTATGTAAAGTGAACAAAAAGTTTAAAACCCGTGATGAAATTTTAGCACTATGAAGTAAACGTTTAAAGATATATTTTAAAAAGCATTAGAATTAGAAATGAACTCAACTTGGATATGACAAAAATGAAATCTCAAATATTACAAACTATGCTTTGCAGTCATACAGGATTGTAGATAGTATTCCCATACCTGTATGCAAGTTTGGGAGGGCACATTTTCATAAAACCCTTAGAGGTTTTGGAGCTGCTTATGGTAAATATGCTTCTAAAAAGGAAACCCATCTTGGCTACAAGCTGCACATGCTGACTACACTAAATGGATTGATTTATAACCGATTTTGTTCTTACTCCTGCCAATATAGATGTGATGGTATTTGGGACCTTTTAGATCCATTCTATCAGATTGCTTTAATTAGAGATAAAGAATTAAAGAACTGGTATTTGGTTAATTAATCCAAGTATATTTTATGCCAAGGATACTCTGAACATTTTCGTTACCATAATATCCCTGATAGCTAAAATTTTTATTTAGCACAACGGGTTAAGCTAAATATTATCATTATAATAACTTACTAATTCACTGGAATAAGTTTATTCTCTCCTAAATCCCACTCATATACCTGACCACTTTTCTTATTAACATAATACCATCCTGCTGTAGCAGAATGATCTTCCATACTGTCAAATACTTGTATAACATAATAAGTTTCGTTATCCCGTATATCTTCATGATCAAATACAAATTTAGTATTTTCATTTTTAGTCTTATAATATTTAGCTGTTAACTCCACTGCTTTTTCTTTAGTAATAGTGTTGCTTTCACTATTTAAATAATCACTATTTTTACGTTCAGTATTTTTCTTATCTGCAGTATCTTCTTCTTTATCCTTAAGCTGACTTTTCAAACTTTCATCTAGTTTTTTCCTAGCCTGTTTTATATTTTTTTTTACATTATCATTATTTTTATACTTAAGAGCTTCCTCATAGGTATCTACAGCTTTTTTATACTCACTGTTTTTCATATAGCTGTTAGCTTTATCTACAAGCCTATTATATATCTTATTATGATAATATCTATAGCCACCATAGCCTATAGAACATACCAAAATAAATAAAACAATCACACATATCTTAATATATTTTCTATTCAAAATATCATCTTCCCCTAAGTATTGCATTTTATCTGAAGACTATAAGTAACTAATACTCCCATCTCCTTCAAAATGGGAGATACGTACTCCTATGCCCCTAAATAAGTTCTTCTAAGGTTCAGAAAAAGCATTCCTCATGTGCAAACTCCACCTGAACCTAAGAATCACTTGATTAAAATATTATCAGACATAAAGCTTATTTACAATCATATTATTGAATATTTCAAAATTAAAAAGTGCTAAATTTTACTTTAATCTAACACTTTTCAATTCCTTACAAAGTGAGCTAAATAATTTTTCATTCTTATTATCCAAAGCTCCATCTATAAGAGTATATAAAATTTCAGTATAAAGTTTTTCCCTTTCTTTTTTCATTAAAGGCTCTATTATATAATTCATATAATAAATGGATGACTTGCCCACATTATCTAAATTCATATTTTTTAACATACCTATATAAAATTCCAATTCTGTTATTGATATACTGAAAAACAATCTAGTTGAATCTTTTTCCACAGATATTTTTATCATTTCTTTATTAAGAAAAGTCAATTCTATACTGTTAAAGTTTTCTACTTGAAATTTTTCACTTTTATTATTTGAAGTTTTAAAGTTAGTTAAAAACTTTATATAATTTAAAAAATCTTTCTCCTCAAGTTCAAAATCATTTAATATGGTTTTAAAACCACATCTCTTTTTAAAAGAAATTTTATATTTACTATGTCCATTTATATTTTTTCTAGCTAAAATTAAAATGCTGTCTACAAACTTATCCATGGCTCTTTTAGGAATCAGCTTTATTCCATACTTAAATCCATTATGCTCTTTTCTATCAGAAACAATAAAATCACTTATATCCATAAATTTATCTCCTTTTTAAGTAATATCCGTATTTTAAATCATACTTTTCTATTATAAACGAAAAAAATCGCTTTTTGCGTTTATGCACAATATTAAAAAAGTTTAAAAAATAATCCCTTAAAACTATATTATTCTACTTATATACTTTTTTTATATTCTTTTATATTATATAATTTACTTGTAAACTTTAAGTTAATAATATTTTAAATATAAGAAGGTGGCATTTTGAAAATAACTACTTTAATAGAAGATTCTTTAGAACATAATAAAAACTTGACAAGAGAACATGGACTTTCATTTTTTATACAATATTCAAAACTCAATATACTATTTGATACAGGTAAAAGTGAAAATTTTATAAAAAACGCTAAAGATATGGATATTGATTTAAATAAAACAAATTACATTATAATAAGTCACGCCCATTATGATCATGGTAATGGATTAAAAAGTTTCACCCAAAATTTTACTATAAGGCCTAAAATAATATTAAGCAAATATTTTTTCTCCAACGGCAAAAAATACTATTATAATAAAGATAGTGTTAAAAGTGATAAAAAACTTCACTATATAGGAGTAAATTTTGATGAAAAATTTTTAAAAGAAAATTCCTTTAAAGTACAATATATAACTTCAGATGAAACAGAAATAGAAAAAGGTATTTATGTGTTTACAAATTTTAAGTCCTACTATGATTTTGAAAAACTAAATTCCAATATGAGAGTAAAGACAGATGAAAATTTTCAGATTGATAACTTTAAAGATGAAATATGTATAGGGATGGATACTCCAAAAGGACTTTTAATACTTTTAGGCTGTTCTCACCCTGGAATATTAAATATGATAAAATCCATTGAAATTAAGTCAAATAAAAATATATTTGGAATAATTGGAGGAACTCATTTAATGGAAGCTTCCAGGGATAGAATAGAAAAAACTATAGAAGAATTTAAAAAAATGAATATAGAAATATTAGGAGCTTCCCACTGTACAGGTGCTGTTGCATATTCGCAATTAAAAACCTCATGTGACAACTTTTTTGTAAATTCTACCGGTTCTTCTCTATCAATTCCTTAATCACTTATGGAATTTACTATTTACATTCCAATTAAAAAAATCAAGGTATCTGCCTTGATTTTTTAACATAACTAACCTTCATATAAATAATCTCTAGTCATAGGGATATCATTATTAAGTCCCTTTGTAAATAAAAACTGATGTATATCCATTACTCCATAATGAAAAGAAGCGGAACAAGCATTCAGATAAAGTCTCCACATTCTTATGAAACTATCGTCTTTAAGTTTTTTAATTTCCTCTACCTTATTCTCAAAATTTTCAGCCCAACATTTTAATGTCTTAAAATAATGTAATCTTAAACTCTCTGCATCTATGAGATGTAGATCATTATCTGCCATTAAACTTACTAATTGTCTTATAGATGGTATATAACCCCCCGGAAATATGTATTTCTTAATCCATTGATTTACTTCTCCCTCTTTTTGTGCTGTAATACAGTGAAGAAGTGATATACCTCTTTCTTTTAACATGGCTTTTACATCTTCCATATAAGAAGATAAATTCTGCCTCCCTACATGTTCAATCATTCCTACACTAACTATTCTGTCAAATTTACATTTTTCTTTAACTAATTCTCTATAATCCACTAATTTTACTTGAACTTTTCTCTGCAAATTATTTTCTAATATTTCCTTATTTGTCTTTTCAAATTGTTTTTTACTTAAAGTTATACCTAACGCATCTACTCCATATTTTAGGGCAGCTGTAATAATTAATTTTCCCCAACCACAGCCTATATCTAAAAGCTTTTGACCTGGTTTCAATTGAAGTTTTTTCAATATATAATTTACCTTATTTACTTGAGCCTGATGAAGTGAATCTTCTTCACTCTTAAAATATGCACAGGAATAAGTCATGGTTTCATCTAGCCAGAGACTGTAAAAATCATCACCTAAATCATAATGATATTGTACATCTTCTTTGCTTTTTTTAACATTATTTGGAAGTACTTTGTAAAGCTTTGAAAATATTTCAGCTTTATGTAAGAAACTATCTTTATTCTTATATACCGATTCTATTACTTCTCTAATATTTCCTTCAAAATCAATTAGATTATTCATATAGGCTTCTCCTATTGCAAGGAAAGGATCCGTCAAAATATCTTTTTTAGAAATATGTCCATTTATATATATCTTAAATTTTGCTTTTCCATCTCCATATTTGTCTTCCGTACCATCCCAATACCTGACCTCTACTGTATCTGAAAAAGCATTTTGTAGAAATTTCTTGAAAAATACTTTGTCTAATGCCATATTACTCCTCCTATTCTAAATACGAACATGAAAATAAATCCAATATATTTATGATAAGTTATCTGAAAATTTATATCAATTTACAAAAACTCTTAAATTTCAAGAAAAATTAAATTATACTATAAAAATACGCCTATATACCACTTATATCTTACATAACCGTAAAAATTTAATTTTATTCATCTAATTCCTGGTTTTTCTTCCTATCAGATATGTATATTTTCAAAACTTCTATTCTCTTTTCATCTATCTTTTCTACTTTGAAAATTATATTTTCATACTCTACAGTATTCTCCTCACCTTCCTTTGGAATACTTCCCAGAAGCTCTATTACAAAACCACCTATAGTATCTGAATTATCTGATTTTAATTCTAAATCTAAGAACTCATTTACCTCATATATGGATAGAAGTCCACTAACCAAATAAGTATTTTCATCCAGCTTACTTATATACTGTTCATTATCATCATATTCGTCAAATATATTACCCATTACTTCCTCAATTAAATCTTCTATGGTTACAATACCTGAAAATCCGCCATATTCATCAATTAAAATTGCCATATGATTTTTAGTACTTTGAAGTTCCTTAAAAAGTACACCTATATTTTTATTTTCCGGCACAAAATAAGGTGTTCTAAGCAAAGGTCTTATATCTATATTATCTATAGAAGTCTTCATAATCTCCACAAATAAGTCTTTAATATAAAGTATACCTATTATATTATCTGTATCATCTTTATAGACAGGTATTCTAGAATATTTTTCTTCCATTATATCTTTAACACTATGAGAAAACACATTATCTATATCCATGCCAAATACCTCTGTTCTGGGAGTCATCACTTCCTTAGCCACTTTATCATCAAATTCAAATATCCTTTCTATCATACGCAGCTCGGACTGATTAAAAATTCCATTTTCCTGTCCAAGTTCTATAATGGATCTTATTTCTTCTTCAGATACCTTATTTTCTACATTCTCTGTACTTAAACTAAATAATTTCATAATTAAATTGGTAGAACCTGAAAGTAATTTTACAAAAGGAATCATAATCTTGTTTACAAATAAAATAGGTTTTATGAATGCCATTGCTATTATTTCTGAATGCTGCAGTGCAATCCTTTTTGGAAATAATTCTCCAAGCACAAGAGTAATATAGGATAACAATATAGTTATGACAATTACAGCTACTTTACTGCTGTATGGAATATTTATCTTATCTAAATAAACTGCAAATCTTGTTGACAGGGTAGTAGCTGCATATGCACTGGCAAAAAATCCTGCGAGAGTTATACCCACTTGTATTGTGGCTAAAAAATTACTAGGGTCATCCAATAGATTCAATATTATACGTGCCTTCTTATTTCCTTCCTCTGCCAGATAGGAAATTCTTCTTTTATTTAAAGCAACTATAGCCATTTCTACTGCTGAAAAAAATGCATTGATTACTGTAAGAATTAATATTAAAATAAGTTCTAATATTACGTTATTTTGCCAGCTCATACCCATAAACTAATGTATAACTCCCTTCATTTATTTTTAAAGGTTACATTCTTCTATTATGCCTGTTAAGCTGTAAGTTATTCTTATAATTTTATAGATTTTCAATTCACACTGCTATCTACCAATCTCCACCTTCCAGCCCTGTTCTGTTCTTCCCAAAGATAGGCATACAGTTATGTTCCGCTGATAATGCTTTTGCCACGGTAGCAGCCAAAGCCCCGTTATTTCCGGTAAGAGAATAAGTAACAACTGCAATATTCATGGTAACCTCCAAATCGTTTAATCACTTAACTTCTGCCTGCTCCAGAGCGTTTTCCACCGCCTTAAGATGTGCATTGGATGTCAGGGTCGCACCGCTGATTACGTCCACTTTTAAAGACTGGGATTTAATTACTCTGTTAAACAAATCATTAATGGAAAGCCCGTTTCTTACCTCAGATGTCTGTTTTTCATCGGCCAATGCGCCCTCAGTTACCTTGATTTTCGTAACAGCTCCCGAGGCTACGGTTACCTCAACCGCGGCGTTTCTGAAGCTGTCTTTCGTTCCGTGGTAAGCACCCGTATAGACACCGTCGCGCAGCTTTTTAAAATCTACATCAGTGATGGCCATATTTTGAAGCTCATTGCGCCCTGGAGCCGTCAAGACAACTGCTGCACCCAGTCCCAATGCAATCACACCGACAATTGACAGTATTACAATCCACACTCTAATCTTCCCCTTTCTCTTTTTGACAGTTTTCATGATATAATCTTTCCTTTCCTAAATATAGTTTACATTAATTTCGACAGAAGCCTGGAAACGCTGCCGCAATCCCTGCGTGACATATACTCTCAGCTTTTCGTCCACTAAAACTGCCTCTGCTCCCGAATATTTTTTTATCAGGGCAGTCCCTCTCTCCAGGCCGGCAACAAAGATGGCAGTGGACAATGCATCGGCGGTCATAGCACTGTTTGCCACTACTGTTACACTGACAAGTCCGGACTCTGCCGGATACCCGGTAATCGGATTCAAGATATGATGGAACCGTCTGCCTTCCTTGTCGATAAAATACCGTTCATAGTCTCCAGAAGTAACCACAGCCTTTTCGGTTACTTCGACCGCACCGAGCAGACCATTCAAACGAGGATGCCGAATACCAACAAGCCATGGCGAACCGTCAGGCTTATTGCCTAATGTTGAAACATTCCCTCCGATATTGGAAAAGGCAGATGTGACGCCATATTCTTTGAATATCTCCATGAAACGATCGCTGGCAAAGCCTTTGCCGATACCGCCCAAATCAACAGACTGTCCGGACTTTTTCAACCCTGTCGTTTTTTGAACAGTATTTAATTCCAAATCTTTGTAATTGACAAGGGGGAGAGCCATCTCTATCTTATTATTTGCAGGAGGCTCCAACGCATGCTTATAGTCCCACAAGTCCACCAGCGGGCCGACGGTAACATCGAATAACCCCTGAGAAATAACAGAACATTCAATTGCATGTAAAAGAATTTCATAAGTTTCAGGGCTGACATTTTCACATTTTATGCCTGCAGAACGGTTGATGCGGCTGATATCGCTTTCCTGCTGAAAACGGCTGAGCAAACGTTCCAGCCTTTGAGACTCATTTTGGACAGCTTTTAATGCTTCAATTGCATGCCTACCAAAAGCCTTGTGAGCCATTTCCGTGCCCATGCCTGTATGCGCGGCTTCAACCGCAGCACTTTTATCCACGAACTATCCCTCCTTCTTAAGGCTGTTACTTTCACATGTAAAGCTCAGCTTTTTGTTTATGACAATCGATAAGCTTTCTTGAAATACAAATAAGAAAGTACACATACAGGAGTAAAATAGGCACACCAAATTTCTAATACCATAACACCTAATAAATCACCGCCTGTCATATCTGCATTAAACAACCCCAGTATTGGAATTATCACGCAAGATACTGCAAAAATACCATGAATCATTAAAAGTGCTTTTAACCATTTATCCATTTTTGTTGTTACACGAATAGTAAATGCAATAAAAAATGTAGCCAAAGCCATAAAAACGTATCCTAACAAATCATAACTGAAAAACAGCCCGAAATTCTTATAATCCAATATTTGAGATGCCTGTTGGCTAAGCTGTGAAAGACGAACAGCAGTCAGCTGTGCAAAATACACCACCATGATCAATACAGCATAAACGGAAGCAAAAGCGATTGCTGAATAACTCAAGGCTTTTGTTTTTTTCTCACTATATGAGGCAAAGGAGCAGATCATCGGTACAAATCCCCAAGCTATAAACATGCTTGAAATATAGCTGCCGAAATCGCTACCGATCATCATTGACAGCGCAAATCCAAGCACAGCAGCTAACGTAATAATGGACGAGTATAGTCCTAATTTCCTGTTCAAAGATTATCTCCCTTCATATTACAAAATGAATTATTCTACTTTTAAATCACTGCATTATTTTTTACAATCGGTCAGACTTCTAATTGTAAACTCCGTGAGGTAATCCAAAACCTGCGGAAAATACTGCAGTCCGATTTCCTCTTTATGGGTTTCAACAGTAATGATTGCCGTGAAAATGGCCATAATCAACTCACAGTCAATATCACTCCTCATTTTTCCTTCAGCCTGCCATTTTTTTATTATCTCCAAAAAATCGCTATACATGAAATCAAGACGCTCCAGCCCTTTTTCTTCACGGAAATGCTGCTCTATTTTACTGAACACGTCCTTGTTATACCATTCCTTCAGGATCGGATTTGAATTCATGCCTTGTAAATTCAATGACATTATTTCTTTCACTAAACTCAGCGGATCTTGATTTAGATTAATTGATTTTAAAATACTTTTCTTAAGCTTTTCGTTTTCTTCCATGTATATCGCCATGAATAATTCCTCTTTAGAGGAGTAGTAATTATAAAACGTGCCTGTACCTATTCCCGCAGCTTTTGTAATATCGGATACATTGGTATCCTTGAAGCCTTTTGTACTGAACAGTTTCTTCCCACAATCAAATAAATCCTTTTTCGTATTTTTCAATGAATAATCCTCCAGTATGTTCTTCTATTAGTTAACGCCATTTTGCTAATTCTGTCTGGACATCAAGCGCCCCAAAAAGTCAAAAATCCGGCCTGCCAGCTTTTTAACGGGGTTCAGGGATACATTGTAATAATAATGGGACTCAAACCAGCCTTTTTCTTCGTAATGCCGATAGTCGCAATATTCATCATTGAGCATTGCTTTCATGCTTGTCCGGGACATTCTGAACATCATCAGTCTGAAAAAAGAAGGGGATGGAGGGGCTGTACGCATAAGCTCTCTGTAAAACCTTGCGGCGGTCTTTTTGATTTCATGTGAATTCTTTTCCTGCGCAGCTTTTGTGATCGGTTCCAACGTCTTTAGAACGCAGCCTTTCGTAACGCTGAATCCAAAATTTTCTCCCATACTGTCAAGGTACTTCACAATAGAGCTTCCACCGAAAATACCCTGAGTGACAATGGACGTGAAAGCCTTGCCGAAAAAACGCGGCCGATGAAAAACAAACGCAAGCCGGTCTAACAGGTTCTTCATTGACGCTGAAATATGAAAGGAATAATTAGGGGTGGCGAAAATGACTCCGTCGGAATTAGTAATTTTATCAATCAGCAAATCCCGGTCGTCCTGTATAGGACAAAATTCTTCTCCTTTATCAAAACACAGCTTGCAGCCCCTGCAGTAATCAAGCCGACAGTCCTTTAAGAAAACATACTCGAAGTTGATTTCCATGTACGCTTTCAAATTTTTCTCAAATTCACATACTGCTTCGTAAGTTGCCTGCTTACGAGCACTTCCGATAAATGCGGTAACCTTTCTCATCGCAGGCCTCCTTCCTAATCAGCAATAAGATAAACGAATATTTTATTATTCATTCATATTTTAGCATCACCTTGTTTGCCCGTCAAGCTCTATTAGGAGTTTTTAAATAACACAATTATTGATGAAAGAAGTAGACTAACATAGCTTGTATAACGTTGTTCAGAGAACTTAAAGCGTTACAAGTAGTTATACTCAAAAGAGATAGATCCAGAATGGTCAATCAGGATTTGGTTCAGCGAATTTCTAACATGCTTTACATCAAAAGTATTCATGCCAAGCTTTTTGCAAATCAACTGAATCATATCATGCTCAGTAACCGATGGAGAATGTGCACAGATTCCGTGCTCCACTCTGTTTGCGCAGCGCCACACTACTTCACCGGTTGGCCGCGTAATTCTACGATAATTGGCACCGCACCCCGCACAAACCAAAAGGCCGCTTAGTACATTTTGGAAATTGTACCGGGCAGCCTTTCTCTGTGTGGTTCCGTCGTTATTCAGTTGTTGATTTGAGCGCGCTGCTTTTTCAAACTGGACATCGGTATATTGCTCCAAGCTAATGATGTATGGAACATACTTTGAACGAGACAATATCTTGTCAATCGCTGAGCACCCCCATTTAGCATTTCCTGTTGGGGAGGATATCTGCTTGCTTTCCAGCATTTTTGCCAGCCCTCCTAAACTATTACCAGCGAGATATTCACTGAAAATCATTTGGATAACATTGGCTTGGACATTTTCTATAATAATCCTACCAGAGCTATCTGCTATATAACCATAAGGAATTTTCATTGATGATATCCTCCTTTTAAATATTATCTGTGGGATTATAATTGTTAAATTTTTGCTTGGTAGGCCAAACTCCTACGGTAAAGCAAATTCTAAACTGAATTTTCAAAGTTTAATTTTTATCTATAGTTCTCTGTAAGAGTTATACATTATAGGCGTAAAAAAGACAAACCTACTTTTAACTATGCTAAAAATAGGTTTGTCTACTATGGTGCAGGTGAAGGGAGTCGAACCCCCACGCCATAGGCGCTAGATCCTAAGTCTAGTGCGTCTGCCAATTCCGCCACACCTGCATATATAAAAACAAATATTAGCCTTTCTAATTTATTATACACCATAGTTCATTAAAAATCTACAATATTCTTTCAAATTGGTGGCTTACCGGGGAATCGAACCCCGGACACCATGATTAAAAGTCATGTGCTC
>ENA-UOOE01000691-UOOE01000691.1-fermentation-metagenome-genome-assembly--contig:-NODE-691-length-31621-cov-7.450390_pt1 | contig 31621 bp, 21 predicted proteins | sample MGYA00245776_ERZ724021 | MGnify/ENA primary metagenome ERZ724021 (study PRJEB28704, sample SAMN03018321) | fermentation metagenome | biome: anthropogenic terrestrial biome; feature: soil; material... | reverse complement strand
CAGTTGGATAGAGTGTTCGGCTACGAACCGAGAGGTCGTGGGTTCGAATCCCCCACGGTGCATTGATATCAACGCTTACACCGATTATATACAATCGAACAAAACTGAATTATCATAAAATTAACATTATAGTAAAATGTAAAAAGCTGCGGAGCAATCCACAGCTTTTTTATATCAATAAATCATATAAACATTTAACTTCCTTTTAAATATCCTTTATCGCATATGAACTTCAGTGATTTATATGGAGCTATTATAAACCATTGCATATTTGGCTTGACAAACATTTGAGTATCAGCAATTAATTGTTTATCATCTTCGGGAAGGATTTCCGGCAACTTAAGACTTTTTGTTATATTTTTAGACCAATTATACGATATAAGGGTAAAATAGCGACAAGCAGCAAAAAAGTAGAAAAAAATGTAAAAAATATAAAATGAAGTATTCCATGTTGTTCAAAAATGGGATATAATATTACATTAAAGATTAATTATTAATAGGTTATGCAATTATTATATATATTAACGGACGGTGTTCATGAAAGATAAACGAAGGTATTTGTACATACTATTAATCAGTGTGCTTCTATGCATGACAATTTTTATTATTACCAATAATGATATTGAGATAATTACTGCGGTATCAGAACAAGGCAGGATTGATTTATCAGACTGGGACGAAAAAAGTCTGATTAAATTAACGGGCGAATGGCAGTATTATGACGGTTTAATGATAAATGACATACCGGATTTTTCGAATGAGAATTATGTTATTGTACCGCACACCTTTAATCTGGATTCAGAGAAAAACAATCCTTATTCCACGGCTACATACAGACTCATCGTTTCCGGCTTAGACAAAGAAAAGTTTTACAGCATTCAAATAATCAGTGAAACAAGTGCATACAGGCTTGTTGTTAACAACGAGGATGTGTTAAAGGCCGGCAAGGTAGGCTATACTGTGGAAGAACACGTGCCCGAAATGAAGGAAAAGGTCGGTCATTTTCAGGCGGACGACAGCGGGAATGCTGAACTTTTGATTGAGGTTTCAAATTTTTCATATAACTACGGAGGCTTTTGGAGAGAAGCTTTAATCGGCGAAGCAAATTTGCTTGTTAGTCATACCTCTCAGCAGGAGCGAATACAAATCTTTCTTTTTTCCTCTATACATATATTAGGCTTGTTTTTCCTGGGGCTTTATTCTATCAACGGTTATTTAAAACAGCTGGTATTCTTTTCGTTTATCTGTCTTGTTACCTCGGTAAGAGTTCTTTTTACCAACTATAAGCTGTTTTATGATTTTATATATGAAATACCGTGGGAGGTCGGAACTCGTATAGAGTTTCTTACAGGATATCTCCTGCTTCCACTATTCGTATTGTTTTTTAATTCAATGAATTATACAAAGACAAATAAATATATCGAAAGTGTATGCAAATTGTTTATTACCACCTGCATATTCATTACTGCATTTACACCAAATCAAATATACGCCAATCTTCTTAAGCCTTATATATGGCTATGCGTCATATCACTTCCTTACCACGGATATGTTATGTGGTCGGGTGTAAGGAAAAAGATGCCGGGAGCCGCAGTCATAATAGTCGGAGGCGTAGCCGTAGCAATAAGCATGCTTGCCGATTCATTTTTGTACTTAAGACATGATATATTACCGATTGGAACCTTCTTTCTGTTAATTTGCGTTTCGGCAGTTGTAATTAGAAACCTTGTGCAGATAATGCAGCAAAAGGATTATTTAGAGGAAGTAATTACAACAGATACGCTCACCGGATTAAATAACAGATACCATTTAGACTGCCTAATAAAAAAGGGATTCATGGTTGATGCAGGAAAACGTCTATATGTTTTGTTTTTAGATTTGGATAGATTTAAAATTATAAATGATGAATACGGACATAAGGTTGGAGATGCAATTTTGAGAGAGAGCTCAAAGAGATTAAGGGAATGCTTTCATCGCGAGACAGATATTTTGTGCCGCTATGGAGGAGATGAGTTTGTGGCATTTGTCAGCGTGAAGGATAATGAAGGAAATATCAGAGGTATAATAAAAAGAATTAAAAAAAGGTTTGAGGAGCCCATTAACGTTGGTGACAACATATTCTCGGTAGGCATAAGTATAGGTGTTTCAGAATACCATGAAGGAGATGACATGGAAAAAACCATTCATAGAAGCGATAACGCCATGTATGAAGAAAAACAAAATAAAATGCTTGCTGCTGTCAGTTCCGATAATCAGACATATTAATCATAAAAAATCAAATAATTTTTTCAAATATATTAAAGCAAATAATATAAAAAAACTAAGTACATGACCACAGAGTGATAATTGAAGAATTAAAACCATTAAAACCATCATGGTAAAGACAAAAAAATATTGAATATTTATGAAGTTGTGATATTATTTTACCATGGAGGGATAGTATGTGTAAAAGTCGTATATTAAAAAGAGATAAAGTTAATAAACAACTGCAAAATATTATAAATTATCCCCTGACAATCATAACTGCTCCCATGGGTTACGGAAAAACCACATCAGTCAGAGAATTCTTATCCGCATGTGATGCAGGCAACATATGGATTTCGTTAAACGCAGCATGCAAAAATACCGGATACTTTTGGACGGTCGTGACCGGGAAAATTTCCGAAATAGATAAAGAATTAGGCGCGATTATGTGCGGCTTAGGGTTTCCTTCGGACAATATGCAAAAAGCAAGGTTATTTGATGCCATAAGCTATAAATTCATTGGCTGCAGCTGTGTTCTTGTACTTGATGATTATCACTATGCGGAAAACGATTTGTTGAATGATTTTCTGATTTCCGCTTCATTGTGCCGGATACCCGGGCTTCATATAGTTGTCATAAGCCGCTACCGGCTGAAAACATCTATGACTGAACTTATTGCCAAAAAACTTCTGTATCAGGTAGACATGAATACGCTGCGCTTTACTGACAGCGAAGTGTCTCAATATTTTGCATACATGTCTTTCCCGCTGGGCAAGGAAAAAATCCAACAGATTCAAGATGTGGCGGACGGTTGGGCTGCGGCTGTTTACATGATTTACAGAGGTCTGAAAAGCGGAGTTCCTCTAAATAAAATATCCGCCGTTCAGGATTTAATAAAATGTGCCCTGTATGACCATTATGACCCAGAAACCAAGAAAACCCTGTGCGCATTGTCACTGTTGGAAAATTTCACTGCCGAACTTGCCGAATATTCCACGGGAATTAAGAACTTAGAGAAAATTTTAGCTGATTTAAGTACGGAAAATGCATTCGTACACCTTGATTTAAAAACTGAAACATATTCAATTCACAATGTATTCAGAAGCTTTTTGTTGAATGAAGCAGAAAATACGGGAATTGATAAAAAGAATATTTACAGGCGTGCCGGACATTGGTTCAGTGAAAAACAAAATTTTAATCAATCATGTTATTATCTATACAAGGGTGAAGATTTCGAATCAATGCTTAAAGAACTGGAAAAGCCTGAATTTTATATAAAATCATCAGACAGACCCATGCTGTTTTACTACTTTGACCTGATTCCGGATGATATTGTGAGGAATCATCCCATGGCATACCTGAAATACATTCACACAACAATTGTTTCCGGAAACAAAATGCACGGAAGACAGCTTCTGATGAAATTTGAAGAGGAAATTCCATGCAGAAGCTATACGAAAGAGAGCAGAACCGAAATAGAAGCGGCAGTTCATTGGATAAAGATTTTCTTAGCATTTAATAACTTGGAAGTTATGCTTCAGCACACGAATGCGGTTATAGACCTCCTTAAGGGCGGTGTACCACTTATTGCAAGCTGCCAGGGTCCATTTTCCTTTGGAAGCCCTCATCTTACATACATTTATTACAAAGAAGCAGGTTCCTTTAAGAAAACAGCTCATATGAATGTTGAGTTGTATTCACTTGTATCGGGAGGAGCAGGTCTTGGTTCGGGAACTTTGTTTATTGCCGAATATGCGCTGGAAACCGGAGATTTCAATCAAGTGGAGTTAAACGCCCTCAGAACCGTATACAAAGCAAAAACAAAAAATCAGACTTCTATGATTATATGCGCTTCATTAACTCTTGCAAGGCTGTATATCTGCCAAAACAGGTATTTAGAAGCATTGGCTATGCTAAACGGTTTAAACCGGGAGGTTTCGTCCAATATAGAATCAATTCTTATGAATACCTATGACCTGTGCTTAGGGTACATATATTCATGTACGGGTGAATATGAAAAAATTCCCAAATGGATAAAGGAAGGAAATATGACAATTAATTCTTTGCTGATCCAGGGAACCGTATTTTCCTATGTAGTATATGGCAAAGCGCTTATGCTTTCCGGTAATTGGGCAAAGGCTGAAGCATTGTGCGAATCCTTCATCCCCTATTTCGGAATATTTGATAACCAGTTAGGATACATTCATAATTATATTCATTTGTCCATTGCGGCATATAAAAGCGGCAGCATGGAAAAAGCAAAATCATGGCTTTTAAAAGCTCTTGAAATAGGACAAAAGGATGCTATAGTGATGCCTTTCGCTGAAAACGGCAAAAATTTGCTTACAATACTGTCCTGTTTAGAAGAAGACATCGACAAGGTATACATTAAAAAAATAATAGATTTATGCAGCATGTATTCTTCAATCATATCAAGCCCCAATTTCTCCGGAAGCATGTTAACCTCACGGGAAAAAGAAATATTAAAACTTTTGTCCAAAGGCATGAGCCGCACCGAAATAGCCGAAGCTTTATTTATTTCAGCCGCCACTGTCAGAACACACACTCAAAATATTTACGAAAAGCTTGGTGTCAACAAGAAGGGTGATGCACTCAAAAAGGCAGCAGAACTTCATATAATATAAAAATACAACTTTTTGTTCTATTTTATGTAAATAAAGATTCCCCTACAATATATGCAGGGGAATTTTTATATGCACTCCTGTATGCCCATGCATGCTTTATAGCCGCTTAACAGGAAATGACGGCAAATTAACCGCAGGGGCTGTTATTGGAGGTGAGGATAACATTTATTTTTTAGAAGCAGTACCAAATGATGATTACAGCCTGAGCATAACATTTGAAGATGGCGAAAAGTTGGAATTTTCAATGCTTGATCTGCTGTGCAAATTCCGATTCAGCCCGTTAGGGCAGCTAATTGTATGGAGGCGGATTGAAGTTTATCCCACACGTTTAGAATGGAACAGCGGTACCTTTCCGGTCAGTCTCAACATAGAAGAAATTAAAAAACAATAAATTAAATAATTATAAGGAGGAGAATATGAAAAAAATATTATGCCTGCTGCTTGCAATCATGCTCGTTATTCAGCCGGCAGTACCCGTATTTGCATATACGGGAGACACTTTGGGCAGCTTGAAAGAAAACCGGACAATTCTTGAAAAACTTAGGAACCTGTATGGTGAAGACCTGACGGAAGATGATATCATCAGAGAGCTATCCGGCATGGGATTATTAGATGAAGATGGCAATCTCAATGTCAGTGAAAGTATCATGGTTGACGGTACTCCTATGACCTTGGAGCAGGTGAAGAGGATGCTCTGTGAACAGGATGCGGATTTAAGCCGTGTTGTGAGTGTTGACGGGACAGAACTGACATTGGCAGATTTAAAAACAATGATTGAAATAGAAGAGGAACTTTCAAGGCTTAAGAGAGAGTATTTTTCCGGAGCCGCACCATTGACGGAGGAACACAGGGATTCCCTGACAAGCCTTTTTAACCAGATGGAGAGCGAAGGCATCACCATGCTTTCGGACAGTACTGAGGTTCCTATAAACCATGATCTGAGAATAAAGGTAATTATAAAGACAAAGACAAATTTCACGAATTTGTCCGAAGACGATGGTGTAATTTTGCAATTTACGGTTATTGACAAGAATGGTACGGAAACAGTGCTCCCTTACGATATTTCCTTTAAAATAAGAACATTGGACGGTTCAGCCAAAGATGGCATCCATTACCGTAAGGAGAATGAAACCGTTACCATTCCTCAGGGAATGTCAAATGTTTTCAAAACAATTACTGTTAAAGCCTTCAGCTCAAACAATACATCCGATATGCGGTGGGATGGTAAAAAGGTATTTTATATACAGGTATACGAACCGAATAATATATTGTTTGAGGGAGATTCGAGGGCTGTCAATATTCCTGTGACTTTGAACAAGACTTATGCGTGGATTCACCAAATGAGCTATACGTTTGAAGATAAGAAGATATTCATCAGAGACGATGGCGCACAGCGCGACCCATCATATTATACATTTGCTTCTTATATGAATCCGGATATTTATTCGAATCTTCAGGCAGATGAAAATTTAGTAAGGTTATACAACGATTTTATTACATCGGCTGAAGATATACATGGCAGTTTTGAAAAAGCAAAGTTTGAATATTATCCTTATATATTACTTCATGATCCATTCAAACAGCAAAATACGATGGAGGCATATCCCCTGCTCCAGGATATGTATGGGGTACCTATTGCAAATGCGGAATACGGAAAGGTTATCAGTGTCGGTGTAGATTATTTTGCTTACCACACGCATAAGATTGCAATGGAAATGATGCCCGAAAATCCTGTAGACCCTTACGGAACACAGCTGTACTTCAGAACATACGGCGCTTTGCCGGAATATGTATCCTTTATGGAAGCAACTTATTCAAGCGAAGCATTCAAATCCGGCAATTATTTGTCAATGCTTGCCGATGTAGGTGAATACTATGAAATTATAGACAAATCGGCTCCCACAGTGAAAAGCATTAAAGCTTCTTCTGCTGTTACATCATCTGCAATAAAATATTATTCGGGACAGATTGTACCTGTAACGGTTGAATTTTCAGAACCGGTGAAGTTAAAAGATATTGAGATGACAATACAGGGAGAAGACACTGTTTTAGAGCCCGAAGAATCATCCACAATATCCAAATATGCTACATTTTTATATGAGGTACCCAAAGAACCCGACAGCAGCTTAGTGATAAAATCAATAAGAAATATTACTGACCTCAAGAACAATAAAACTTCGGTATGGCCTGCCGACGGACATTTAACAACCATATCCGGGGTTGAAATGATAATTGACAAAGTTCAGGCATTTAAGAGCATTAAATTAGGTAACGAGCCTGCCGGAGGTATTTATGCGCCCAACCAGGACATCATCGTTAAGCTTGATGTTGATACGGATATTTCACAGTGGCTTGAACAGCAGGATGAATTTGACGTAACTAAAAAGCAATTGAAAAGGGTGTATATTAAGGCAAACGGGTACACTTATCCGCTGATTATGGGCGGAGAAGGTGCTTTGGAGGGCTCGTACTTTACAGCCGAAATTCCTGCTTCGCGATATGCGGCAGTATCACAGCAAGACCTGAATATTGAGCTGTATATGGACGGAACATATTATTCGCCCTCAGGAGCATCGGCTTATTTTGAAGGCGGAACTGTTGTTTACGGCAAGACGGCAAAGACATCCGTCGCTCCGGTTGTGTTGGTAAGTGAGGTGGTATTGGATACCGCAAGCTATCCGGAAAATAATAAAATTTACCTCACTTCAGAAATATCAACCCAATTGAAAGCGAGCGTAAATCCTGCGGATGCCACATTCGGGATTATAAGCTGGAAAAGCAGCAATGAGAGCATTGCCATAATTGATGAAGCAACAGGAACAATTGCGCCGGTGAGTCAAGGGAGCGTTGTATTCACGGCAGTTGCCGACAACGGAGGATTTGGTGCGGTGCAAGCGTCAACACCCGAGTTTACAATTGCGGATGGAGGGCCTCCTGCCATTGTATTTCCGTTAGGCAACAATGCCTTTACAGCAAAGAAAAATGAAACCGCAAATATTGTATGGAGTCAAAATTTAATCAACAGGACAGAAGGCGTTCCTGCGGTGTTCACCATAGAAATATATGAAGGAAATTATCCTGACAAGGAGTCCATTGATGATAGCAAGCTGATACACACGGCTTCCGTAACGGATGTCAACAAATATACGGTGCCGGCAAATATTTTATCTATTGTGTCAAACAAAACAGACCCGGCGTACACGGTAAAGGTAAGCTCTGCAAATCCGGACAATACAGCTTTGTCACTTAGTGCAACAGGCTTCATAATTGTATATCCGCAGCCTGCAAAAGTGAAATTATCCGTTCTTGACAGCTACTATATAACAGATGAAACAAGTAAAATTAACATTGGTTGGAGCCTGAGCGAATTTACCGGAGGAAGCTTTGAATTCAAGGTTGACAAAAACGGAGCTGTAATTTACTCGGATAACTCAAGTACCGCAAACGGAAGCTATACCCTAAGCATAGGAGAAGTTCCGGATGGAATACTCAAGGATATTTACACAGTGACCGCAAAGGCTAAGAACGCATCGGACAGCTCCTGGTCAACAGATTCCTTCGTGCTTCATGTGTATGATAAGGATTCCATGAAAATATTGGTTGACAATCAGGATGTTGATGAAGCAACTATGGACAACAACAGCTACATCAGCCGGCTGTACCAAAATTCAGGAAGCCAGGGCATACTTGATTTAAAAAGAGATATATATCTGAAAAGATTTATAGGCATAAACTACGGTCAATATCCTTGGGGAAGCATTACCGACCAGGTTAAATGGAAATCAGACAATTCAAAAATTGCTTCCGTTAACTATAAGCAGGGAAGCCTCTACGAGAATATAGAAAAATTCGACTATATAAGCTACAGACCATCTACGCAATTTATGCTTGCGGGAAATACGGACGGCAGTACCGTGATAACCGCCACTCATGCAGCTACGGGAATGACCGACACTTTGAATGTAAATGTCGCGACGCTCAAAAATAAGCTGTATATATTCAATTTTTATCCCAAACAGGAAACAGAGCTTGAATATACAAACGGAAGCGGTCAGTTGCGCAGGCTTAAAACAAACAACGACGGCGAAATAGCTGTTTACGAGGAGTCAGGTATTGCAGGCAGCATTTCACTTAAATCCGGAAGTGATTCCGACCTTTATTTAGGTACTTTGTACAATGAAAGGCTTGTCACCGCAGAAAAGGACCCCGGAATATACGAGCTGTACCCTGTAAATATATTTGAACTAAGACCTGCTGCTAAGGTTGAATTGTTTTTCAAAAGCTCCGAAGGCAAGCCTTTCAGCGGACAGGTAACATACAGGGGAGCCGTGTACAAAAACGGAAAAATATGCAATGAAACAATTGAAAGCGACGGGGAGCTACTTGTAGTAGGCAGTGACGGCAGATTCACCCTGAATTTCGACTCAACTAAGTTCTGGACGGAAGATAATACCGAGAAGCTGTCGGGTTTTGATAAGCTAATGTTCATATATGAAGTGATATTCCAAGATAGCTATTATCCTCAGCTCATAGAGGCAAACGGCAATATCAGCGTTGAAGATGTTGTGAAATTCGGCGAGAGCATAGTAAACTTAGTGCCTGTCAATGCTGCGGACATGAACAAACCCTTTGTGCATTCACATAAAATTAATTACAACCTTCCCGGCGGGCGTACTCTTGATGTGACGAATTACACGGGCTCGGTAGGTCCGAGCAACATATACAACAAAGCTGATTTGGAAACCACGGTCACTTGGTGGGGATATGAAAAGAAGGATGGCTATGACGTAAAGATAGAGGATGAATACGGAAACAAGATTCCGGGACAAAAAGTGAAAACAATTCTCTATCCATTTGCTGAATTTGCATACACAAAAAACATAACAACAATGAGCGAGGACTCGTTAAATCTTGACATAGGCGAAAAGAAAAATGGCGGTGTCAACATATACAATACCGACGGAAGCCTGATAAAAAATGTTAACTGCCCGTTTTCATTTACAAACATGGTGGGAGCACCATCGGCACAAGACGATGACAGGGGAGTAAAGAAGGCGGCCGAGGATTTAAATGATTCAGGAGACCTTGAATTTGACGGCTCTATGGTTAATAACGGTGACGGCATGATCGGTATCGCCCTTGGCTTAATGTCCGGAACAACTTTAGGCGGGCAGCTTATGAACCTGAAAATAATTGCCACTGAAGACCCCATGATTTACAGAGGCCTCATAACCATGCAGCAAGGCTTGGGGGATACTGATGCAAGCAGTGTTACCGTGGATGTGGGAGGTGTTGAAAATTCATTTGATTATACGCCCGACCCCGCCGAAATGATGGATTTAATGCAAAAGAGCGCTGATGACATCGAAAAGGAACTTCAGGAAAACATGGAGAAGACAGTATCCGGAGATGTTGACTACGGCTTGACCTTCACAGGGTATTTTGAGGTTGAGGTAAGATACGACGAACAGGAACAAAAATGGATTATGATTGTCATAGGCGGAGGCTTTGACGTAGATGCATTGATCGGCTATACATGGACTGTCAACCAAATGGTAGGACCTGTGCCGTTGACCGCAGAATTCGGATTAGGAGCTGCAACTAAGTTGGAATTCCGTGCGGTTAAGCCTTACGGAAACGTACCTTCAAACATTAATGCCGCAGATGTGAACGACTTTTTCACAGCCCTCCGAATCAAGCTTTATTTGAGTGCATTTGGAGGCTTTGGCTTTGATTATTCAATAATTGCTTTGAAAATAGGAGTATTCGGCAAAATAAACCTTGATTACGAGTTAGAGTTTTTAACCAGGTCATATTTAGACCCGCCGCCACAGGGATATGGGCAGCTGTATGGAATAGAGCTGGGACTGAGCGGGCAGGTAGGAATTAAATTTGTTGCAAAATTCCTGTTCGTTTCATATGAAGCTGTTTTAGCATCATATGAATACACCGTGGATTTATGGGAGGAAGGGAATCCGGAGCTTATTGAGCAGTGGAAGAAAAGCCAGAAGTCATCGCTGTTCGGTTCAAACTTTATAAATCAGATGTATGCTTCAAGCATGAGGCTTAAAACGGTAAAGGAGAACATAAACCTTGAAGACAGGGATTATCTGTCACTGTATGACAGGGAATGGAATAGTCCATCGGCAAAAAGAATGATGAGCACGTCGGGTGTAACTGATATTCTGACAAATTCGTATCCATATGCAAATCCGGTTACAACAAGAGACGGAAGCATCATGGCTTACATGTCGGACAGCGGTTCAACAAACTTAAATGAAACAAGAGCAAGCTGGGCAATCAAGGCAGGAGGGGGCTATACAGACATGGGTGCTTTGCCTCAGCCATCATCGGTAGCGGCATATGCCGACAACAATATTAAAATCGACGGCACTGTTAGCTTTGCAGCAGTGGCATGGGAACAGCAGGGCGTTGAAATTGCGGATGACGGCATAGCTACAAGCGAAGATATAACTGCAATGATAAACTCCTCGGAAATCATGGCAGGCATATATGATGGAAGCAGCTGGCATACCGCAGCATTAACCGATAATTTAGTATCGGATATGTCTCCGGTAGTTGCGGCAAACGGAGGAAGAGCGGTTGTGGCATGGAGAAGCTTGGCGGGAAGTAGCATGACTGACGGCGATTTATCGTATGATGACGTAAATGATGCCATAATGTACAGGGTTTATGAAGGCGGTCATTGGAGTGAGGACTACACCCTTTATAACGGAGCGGCAGGCAATGTGAAGGGACTTTCGGCAGCAATGATGGAGGACGGAACAGCAGCTGTTGCCTACACCTTGGACAGCAAAACGGAACATGAAAATCCTGCCTATGGCTATGAAACCGTATGTGCGTTAATAGATGGCGACAATGATGTAGTAACCGATATCCGCCTTACCAACAATGATTCCGCAGACCGGAATCCACAGATAGCTGTGGTTGATTTCGGAATAGACGAAGGCGAAAGGTTTGTCGTAGGATGGCACAATGCAACAAGAAAAGGTATTTCAGACATCAAGTTAGCTGCAATTGACTCTGCAGGCAAAATTGATAATAGTTTTATAGATTCCATAAGCAGCGTAAATGAAAACTCTGCCGTAAAAATTAGCGATAACTTCAGATTTGTTAAGGGAGAAAATTTAAGTTTAAATGATTTGTCAATCATATGGGTTGAGCCTACCTTAGAATATAATGACGAATTAAATAAAAACGCAGAAAACGACTGTATCAAGGCAGTTAAGTTCATGACAGATGAAGGAGGCAAAATTTATCTTACGGCAGCCCTTAATGTGGCAACCATGGACGATTACACATTGATAGACCATTTGGATGCGTATTCCGGAGGAACAAATTCTGTTAACGCTGTGCTTCTTTGCAGCTCCTATATAGGTGAGCTTGAAGATCATGGAGGGATATATACGGTAGATTCCATAAGCTCCATGAAATATGCTTCGGCGGTATATGAAAATAACATAAAGGTTGATGACATATACATCAATTATCCGGAAATCAAAAATGGCTTCAGACTTCCATTGAGATTTACCGTAACAAATATGGGAATAGAGCCCATTGACACAATCAGTATTAATCTGCAGCCTGACAAAGTGACAGAAATATTTGAAAAATTAATGCTTCTGCCGAATCAGACGGTTGTTTTAAATATTGACTATAATGTGCCGGATGAAGCGGAAGGTATTCATGACTTAAATTATACCCTCACAGCAAGCTTTTCAGACAGTGATGAAAAGGAGAAGACAGGATATCTTAATTTGGATGTTCCGGATACAGGTATTGCAAAGGTTGAGCTGGTCAGCGACGAGCAGGGCAAAAGGGTTATGCAGCTCATACTGAACAATTTAAGCAACATAGCACTTGCAGGCAGCGGCAACCGAAAGGTTTATGCCGGCATGTACACATCTTCGGAATTTATAGACGAATCAACAGTGGGAGTTGAGGAAATAACAGGAACCGATTTAGAGCTTTTAGATGAAGGAGCGCTTACTAAGAGATTTACCTACAATGTTCCGGCAGCCGGAATCCCCAATGGAGGAGCCAGGTTGTACGCAAGGATTTGGGTGGAAGAAAAGATTGACGGCAAGTATAATGAGTTGGTTGAATACAATCCGGCAAACAATGTTAAATCCATACTCATACCTAATCCGTCGGAGGCAAACAACGGCAATAAGTTCTTAGTGAGCATCGAGCAGGAAAATGCCGACGGTAGCACCACGGCACATATAACAGTGAAGAACCTGTCTATGACTCCATCCTTTAACGGAAATGTTGTGGCTTATTTGCTGGATGACACAGGCAGTATAATTGAAACTAAGTTCTTAGCATTGACGCGTGATGAGCTTTTAGCCCTGGGCGGAGAGGAAAGTGCGGCAAGAGATATAGTCTTTACAAAACAAGGAGCCCGTGTGACTGCAGCATACTTCACCGCAGATCCGGAAAGCATGGAGCCTGAAATTGCAAAAATCAGCCTGAGCGGAATAACAATGAGCTTCAACAGCCTCATTACCGATTATGAACTTACGGCGGTGAATTTAGATGAAACGTTGATTGTGGCGGCAGCTAAAAATATGGCTCACACAGTTGAAATCAAAAATGCGGCCGACAATAGAGTGCTGGCATCCGGAGCAGGAGCCGCAACATACCGGCTCGCACTTTCGCCGGATATGCCGGTAACGGTTATTATAACGGCTGCAAACACTCAGCTGGGAACAGTGACTGATTCGTACAGATTAAGCATAACCGGCACAAAGAAAACCGGCGGCGGTGTAATCATAACCGCTCCCGCAAAAAGCTACAATAGTGCTCAGGTTAATGTAACTGCCGAAAACTTAACTGACTTTATGCCTGTTAAGTGGCAATTGCAAGATAACGGGGAATGGTCTGAAGTCATGTCATGGAATACAGATGGCAATAAATGCAGTGTAAGCGGACTCGGTAGCCATACAATCATGGCAAGATTGTTTGACGAAGAGGGTTACTATATGGATTCAAACAGCCTGACATTAAGCATACAGAGAAGATCGGACGGTTCCGAAACAAAGACAGAGCCTGAACCTGAAATCGTGCCGCAAGACATATTCAAAGATGTTAACAGTGGATTCTGGTACTATGAAGCTGTGACCTATTTGGCAGAGCAAGGTATCATTCACGGCATGGGCAACGGAATGTTTGAACCCGAATCCAATATCAAACGCGCCGACTTTCTCATCATGGTAATGAATGCCTTCGGCATAACTTTAGAAGAAGAAATTAGCGACAATTTTGCCGATGCCGGAAATAATTATTACACCAAGTATCTTGGGACGGCTAAAAAGATGGGTCTTGTTTCAGGAACCGGCGGAAATATGTTTGCTCCCGAAAGCTTAATCACAAGACAGGACATGACTGTCATACTGTACAGAATATCTGATAAGTTAGGCAGACTGCCGGAGAGTGCCGAAGCAGCCGTCTTTGATGAATTTATGGATAAAGAAGAAATCGCGGATTATGCAAAAGAAGCCATGAAGACATTTGTCGAAAGTAAAATAATATCAGGCTATGACAACAGGCTGCATCCGCTGGGACTCACAACAAGAGCCCAGGCTGCCCAGATACTGTATAACATGCTTAAATAACAATACAGTGTAAAAAGCAAGCCCTTATAATTAACGAAAAAGCCATGGGATAACTTCTCATGGCTTTTAAAATATCTTTTTACTGAGCATTAATTATATAATTTACTTCTACGTTTAACTCTTCGGTATCAGTCATGAAATCCCTGTATTGCTCGCCTGTGTATTGAGCCATTCCGCCGATGTTATATACCTTGCTCATATCATAGCCCTCAGCAGCCAATATTTTCATAAGCATGGCAACTCTGCCGCCGGATTGGCACATAATCATAAGGTTTTTATCTTTCGGGAAAAGAGCATTTAAAATAGCTAAAGATGAGTCATATACAGCATCGGGAGCATCATGCGTTCCTCTGAATAACTGTGGAAATCCCTCTGATCCTGCATTTTCATTATATATATATGCAAAGAATGGGATTACTTCAAAATTCTTAAAATGTTTCTTTGAATAATCTTCGTAATTTCTTAGGTCAATATATACAGAATCTTCTCTGTTCATATAATCTGAAAAATTTTCATGGTTAATGCCTGAATTTTCGAAAGTGTAATCACCTTCAACTTTTTGAGCTGCCGGAAGCTCTGCCGGTGTTTCTTCCTGCACCACGGGTGCCGGGTCCGGAGTAGGTGCCTGTGCGGGAGCCGGTGCCTGTGCACAGCCTGTCAATACAATTGCAAGTATTAGTAATAATGATAGTACTTTTTTTAATTTTAACATATTAGCCTCCTAAGCTTATTTATTAAAGAATTCGTCTGTTGTATGGTAGTCCATAACAGAATTAAGTATTCTTATGATGTTGTTAGCCGATACTGTAGCACCGGATAAAGCGTCGGTCGTGTAACCTTCTCTTCCTTCACCTTCCTGATATTCTTCAACCTTAATATCATCTATTGTGCTTAAAGAGTGAATATACTTTGAGTCTTTTTGCGGGAAGAACGGAATGTATTCAGTTTTAAAAGTTTCATAAGTAACTCCTGTCGGTACGGGATCTGAATCTCCCCAACTTCCTCCGTTGTAATGACCAGTAGAGTCCTTCTCAAAAGATAAGAATTTAACTTTTACGTCATCAGGATTTTTGCTCTCCGGCAAAGTCAGTTCCACATACATTGTTTGCCACATATTTACCGAAGCTTCTCTGCATGTACAAGACAAGTATGAAACCTGATACTTAATGTAATCTCTTGCTCGATATTTGAAATTTACAAAAGCATAAAACGGAGTTTCGTTCTTTGGCCCGTCAATATGAGCATGTGGAATTACAGATACAACATTTCCTATGCCGTTTGGACCAAGTCCCGCACTGTTGTTTAAAAAGTCATTTACTTGTTCGATTGTAATGTTTGACTCAGAAGCCGCCGGACTTTGAGTACTGCTGCATCCTGATATAATAAATATTAAAATCAATACCAAGACCGCAAAAATATATTGTTTCCTTTTCATTTGCCCTCCTAAAAAATTAATGTTAGTCAATAATAATGTAGCAAAATTTTTTAAATTCGCACACTCAATTCTTTTTCTTGCAGATACCTCCTTTCATCATATTTGAACTTTTTTCTGATAAGCAAGATAAGAATCTTTGACTTTATTATAACAAATGTAAATATACCCATTATAAAGGTATTAACACTAAAAGATATGTGACTTAGTCACATATCAAATAAAATCACAAAAAAGAGTATAAATTAAAAAATAAGTAGCGCCTAAGATATCAATATATATGATACTTAGGCGCTACCTATTTTCTTGGATACCCATTCTATACCTCTCGGTAAAGATTCAACATCGGTTTTATTAATTACTAACTTACCAATCTTCTTATCTTGTCATGTCGGAATTGCTTTATATAATCCGACTGTTAACGGGTCAGACCACAATTCTTTCGTAACAATTGATAATGATATTGAATTTGCTATAATTATTATAAAACTTTTGTTGTATTCTATTTATACCCAAGAAAAATATCTTTAAACATTATTTTTAAAATATTTTTATATTTTTTCAAAATAGTTAATTTATATCAAATTATTTTAAAACACGCTTCGATAAATAGGGGTACCCTGTATATGAAAACGCCTGTATCAACCAGATATCAGGCGCTGTTATTAATTTATACCGATTGGAATGTTGTCAGTTCCTTTTTCTGTTAAATGATTTGCCGCTTTTGGCACCGAAGAATGTGATTAACAGTATTAATATAATATAAACAACATAAAGAATATTAAATTCTTTAACGCAGTAAAATATTAGCATCAGAACACCGGGCAGGCTTAATGACAACGTGTAAATCCATGATTTGACCGGTTTTATAAACCCCGATATTAAGCTTATGACACCGTATATTATTAAAATGATCAGTATTGTAATTATTCTTTCGTATGTAGTTCCGTCGGAAAACACGGAAACCATGACACCGAAAATTCCCATTACAATTCCGATAATAATTGTTACAATGATACCGATTGGTTTTTTCTTTTCTTTATTCATGGAAACACCCCACTTTATTTATTTTAATAACGCTATTTACCATAAATGAATATAATAGTAGACAAGAACTTGTTGACTTTACCGTGCTGTAAATCTATTATATAAATTATATGATTATTATACCCTAAAGAGAATCATTGACGCAGTTTAGGTTAAATAATTTATTAATTCATCGGTAGCATTAACAAGCGACTAATAAATTGGAGGCAGATTATGTACAAGACTAATATAAGTGCAAAATTAAAAGGGAATATGTCTTTTGAAATGGATATTAACGGTCATACTGTAATAACAGATGCACCTGTAGGAGATGGCGGAAATGATTTCGGACCAAGCCCGAAGGCGCTGTTGTTGGCTGGCTTGATCGGATGTTCCGGCATAGATGTTATGAGTATCACTAAGAAAATGAAACTAAAATTTGACGATGTTAATATTGATATTGAAGCGGAAGTCAGAGAACAAGATCCCAAAATATACAATTATATAAAAATAATTTACAGATTTAAAGGTAAAAATATCTCTTATGATAAGGTTGAAAAAGCAGTTAAGCTTTCAATGGAAAAATACTGCGGTGTGTCTGCGATGCTTGAAAAGGCAGTGCCTATAACATACGAGGTAGTGGTGGAAGAATAAACAAGATTCATAGGGTAAATCACTGAGGGTAGAATATATCACCAAATTATGGAGGAAAAGATGAACTGGACTGAAGTATCCATTTACACAACAACAAACGGTATTGAAATAATTAACGGAGCAATGTTAAAACTTAACATCAATGATGCTGTAATCGAAGATGCAGGTATATTTGAGGACTTTTTAAACAATGAAACATTGAATTGGGATTATTATGATGAAGAATTAGCAAAAATGAAAGACAGGGAAAGCTGCATCAAAGTATATTTAGCAGATAATGACCAGGGAAGAGAATTGCTGGGTAAGATTTGTGAATTTATTGACAGGTTAAAAAAGGATAGCGGCGGTATTGACTTAGGAAGGCTTGAAATAGAAACAAATGTATTAAATGATGAGGATTGGGCTAACAATTGGAAACAATATTTTAAGCCATTTGCTGTGGGAGACAAGATTATTATCAAGCCTTCCTGGGAAAATTACACTGAAACTGCCGAAGAAAAAATAATTTTGGAAATTGACCCGGGCATGAGCTTTGGTACCGGGCAGCACCATACTACACGCCTATGTATTGAGCAGATAATAAAGTATATGAAAAAGGATACGGAAGTTTTGGATTTGGGATGCGGCAGCGGAATATTGTCAATTGCAGCATTGCTTCTTGGAGCGAAGAGCTGTGCGGGAGTAGATATCGATGAAAATGCCGTCCGCATAGCCCGGGAAAATGCGGCACTCAACAATATACACGGGGACAGATTTGCTGTATATTGCGGTGATGTAACAGAGGACGAAAAATTGCGGGAAGAGATTGGATACAACAAATACGATATGATTGCCGTCAATATAATTGCACAAATTATAATGGGTATGAGCGAAACTTTTCCGAAGTTTTTGAAAAAGGGCGGTTTAGTTATCGCTTCGGGAATAATTAAAGAGTATTCAGATGAAGTAATTGAAAATTTTAAAAGCCTTGGATTCGAAATATTAGAAATTTCCGACAGCGAAGAATGGATATCAATAGTGGGGCAGTTGGTATGAGTACATAATACGGTAGTGAAGGAGTAAAAAATGTTCAGATATTTTTGTACCGATGACAATATAAAAAATAATAAGGTTACGGTGGAAGGCGGAGATGCTAAGCATTTAAAAACAATTCTCCGTGCTCAGCTTGGAGATAAAATTTCCGTTGTGACCGAAAGTAAGGAATACATAGCAGAAATTGAATCAATTAATAAGGAAGACTTAATCTGCACCTTGGTTGAAGAAACCGTAACTAACAATGAAACAAAAATAAATATAACTCTTTGTCAGGGTATACCAAAGCAAACAAAAATGGAAACAATCATACAACAAAATGTAGAGCTGGGAGTTAAACGCTTTATTCCGTTAATAACCGAAAGAACTGTTGTAAAGCTTAATGAAAAAAACAGAGAGCAAAAAAAGTTGGACAGGTGGCAAAAAATTGCAAAGGAATCAGCAAAGCAAAGCAAAAGAAACATAATTCCCGAAGTTAATGATATAATGACGGTAAAGGAATTAATTGAAAAGCTTAAGACCGAAGATGCAATGGTCATTGTCCCTTATGAGTTAGAGGATGTAAAGCTGCTAAAGGATGTTTTACAAGAACCTAAACAAAATTATTACATAATAATAGGTCCTGAGGGGGGCTTTGACATTAATGAAATTGAAATGCTTCAGGAAATCGGAGCGCATATAGTAACCTTAGGCAAAAGAATCTTAAGAACCGAAACAGCTGGCGTTGTAACTTCGGCAATAATCATTTACGCCTGCAATGAAATGGTCTGAGGAACTATGGGGACGGACCTTTCGGTTACAAAAGTGCATTTCAAGGTCCGTCCCCAGAATGCTATTTACTAAATAGTATGACAAATATAGAAGATAAAGTAGAAAAAATATGTTTTTTTTCACTAATTAGGTAGAGACAAAACCAGAAGAATGGATTATAATTGTTATAGATAATAAATATAATAAGGAGGACATGTATATGTCAGAAAAATCAAAGAAAAAAATGGCTCTGACAACTAAGATTTTTATCGGGTTGATATTAGGTATTATATTAGGTATTATTCTTCAGTCAAATCCTGATATTGCGGTAAATTATGTAAAACCTATCGGAACATTGTTTTTAAACCTTATTAAACTTGTAATCGTACCTCTGGTATTTTTCTCGCTTATAGTAGGAACCTGCAGCATGGACGATGTTAGGAAGTTAGGCAGAATCGGCGGGAAAACGGTGGCATATTATTTACTTACAACAGCTTTTGCTGTTACAATCGGATTAATTTTAGCTAATTTAACCAATGTCGGAGTCGGATACACCATACCTGTGGATGCTACTTATGAAATAACAGCTCCGCCAAATGTTGTGGATACCTTGCTAAACATTATTCCCGCAAATCCTTTAAAGGCTCTTGTTGACGGCAATATGCTTCAGGTTATAGCTTTTGCTATTATTATCGGAGCCGGAATTATCGGTATAGGCGAAAAGGGTAAAATATTGCAGCAGGTATTTGATTCGGGAGCGGAAGTAATGTACAAAATTATCGGAACAATAATGAATTTTGCTCCGATAGGAGTGTTTGCACTTATTACGCCTGTTGTTGCTCAAAATGGTCCCAGTATATTGTTACCTCTGCTTAAGCTGATAATTGTCGTATATGCAGGCTGTGCAATACATGCACTATTTACGTATTCTTCAACATTATGGATATTTTCAAGGGTGACACCATTCCAGTTCTTCAGAGGGATTGCTCCTGCCATGATCTTTGCATTTACAACAGCAAGCAGTTCGGCAACTCTTCCTATCACCATGAAGAATACAGAAGAGAATTTAGGCGTACCTAAATCAATATGCAGCTTCACTCTCCCCTTGGGTGCTACGGTAAATATGGACGGAACAGCTATTTATCAAGGAATCTGTGCATTCTTCATTGCTCAGATATACGGGATTGATTTACCAATCTCGGCTCAGCTTACGGTTATTTTAACTGCCACATTAGCTTCCATTGGTACGGCGGGAGTTCCAGGGGCAGGAATGATAATGCTTGGGATGGTATTGCAGTCAGTAGGCCTGCCAATTGAAGGTATTGTAATTATTGCCGGTGTAGACAGAATTCTTGACATGATGAGAACAATGATTAATATAACAGGAGATGCAGCATGCTCGGTTATTGTTGCGGCAACAGAAGGAGAATTGGACAGATCGGTTTATGAAAAATCTAAACAGGCGGCTAAATAGTATTGCACAATGCAGTTAAATAATGATATAATCGGAGCTGGGAAACAGCTCCTTTGTTTTAATTCGGCAGCGAGGTAATTATGAAGAAATTAGGAATTTACGTACACATTCCGTTTTGTACGAAAAAGTGTGGATACTGCGATTTTTACTCTGTGAAATGGAATGAAATACAAGAAAATATGTATATTCAATCAGTAATAAATGAAATAAAAAGCCACAGCGCACTATCAAATAAATTTACAGTTGACAGCATATACATAGGGGGAGGCACTCCTTCAATAATCAATCCCAAGCATATAGCTGATATTATAAATACAATCAAAAGTATATTTACCGTAGAAAATGATTGCGAAATCAGCATGGAAGCAAATCCTAATTCATTAAATGAAAACCTGCATGCTTACGGGGAAATCGGAATTAACAGGCTGAGTATCGGTATTCAGTCATTAAATGATGATATATTAAAAAAAATAGGGAGAATTCACAATTCCAAGGAAGCCTTGGAAGCAATAGACAGGGCAAAAAGCTTCGGTTTTGAAAATATTAATGCAGATGTTATGTTTAATATTCCGGGACAGAATATTGATGATATAAATGATACAATTAATCAATTGATTGAGAAGGATATTAAGCATATTTCATTTTATTCATTGAAATTAGAAAAAGAAACTCCAATGTATATATTGGAGGAAAACAAGGAAATTATTATGCCGGAAGAGGATTGTGAAAGAGAAATGTATTATTCGGGCAGAAATATTATGGAAAAACACAAATTAATACAATATGAAATTTCCAACTTTGCACTGAAGGGTTATGAATGCAGGCATAATTTGAAATATTGGAATCAGGAAGAGTATATAGGAATAGGTCCCTCGGCACATTCATTTTTAGGAAATATGAGATTCAGCAATCCTTCTGATATAACTGAATATATATTAAGCGGCGAGGATGAAATAGTTGAAAGGGATATTCAGGAATTTATGAATAGAGATGATATGATTTTTGAATATATTATGCTTCGCTTAAGACTCACCGAAGGGCTTAAATTTGCAGATTTTAAAAATAAATTTTCAATTGATTTTAAAGAAAAATATGACGGTCAAATAGATTATTTGACAAAAAATGAATTGGTTGAATCGGATGATGAAGCTATCCGTTTGACAAAACGGGGAATGGATATATCAAACTATGTTTTTGAGCAGTTTTAATTGGGACATTTTTGTAATTCCCATGGATAATCATCATTGCTATGAATAACCGTGTCATTCTTAACCGCAGGTGAAAGATCCCCGTACTATGAGATCCTTAGCTTTCGCTCGGGATGATAACGGATATTTATATTATGGGCAGAATAAAAAAAATTTGTATTTATACTATTGACAAATTTTATCATAAGTAGTATCTTTATATTATGAAGTTAGCACTCAACCAAGGAGAGTGCTAACAAAGAAAAAGAGGTGATGAAATGTCTTTGGATAAGAGAAAAGTTACAATTTTAAAAGCAATAATCTCCAGCTACATTGATAATGCGGAAGCAGTAGGCTCAAGGACAATTTCAAAAAAATATGAGCTTGGAGTAAGCCCTGCCACCATCAGAAATGAAATGTCTGATTTGGAAGAGATGGGTTTCTTGGTTCAGCCTCATACTTCATCAGGACGAATACCGACTGATAAAGCATATAGATATTACGTGGATGATTTGTGGAAAAAGGTGAAAACATCAAAAAATCCTAACTTTGATCAGCTGAGAAATATTATTGAGGATAAATCAAACGAATTGGATGAAGTATTTAGAAATTCGGTTCGGATTTTATCTCAATTTACAAAATACACTTCATTTATAGTTGCACCGCAGCTTAAGCAATCCGTTATTAAAAGAGTGCAGATGGTGCCGGTTTCAGATACAAAGGTACTGCTGCTGATAATATTGCAGACTAATATCGTAAAGCAGGTAATGCTTAGATTAAACAGTCCGATACCCTTTGAACAAATGGAGGAAATTTCGGAATCGCTTACAGAAAAGATGTATGGCTATAAATTGGAAGATGTTGATAAAATTAAGGATAGCTTAATAAAAGAGCTTTATTATGTGAGAGAATCAAGCAATGATGCATTGATGGAGCTTCTTCCGTATTTGATGGAGCAAATGCTCAGGCTTGAAGAAATCAATGTATTTTCAGACGGCATAACAAATATATTGGATTTGCCTGAATATAATGATGTAGTTAAAGCAAGGGAATTTATTTCATTTGTGGAGGATAAGAACAGCGTTGCTAAATTGCTGCAATATACAAGCGAAAATGATTTAGACATATGTATAGGCAGTGAAAATAAAGATTATGAATTAAGGGATTGCAGCCTTATAACAGCAACCTATAAATTCAACGGCAAGCTTATCGGTAAAATAGGAGTAATAGGACCTACAAGAATGGATTACAATAATGTAATTTCGACAGTTAAATCTATTTCGGACGCTATAAGTGAAATAATTAATCAGAACTTTAACGGTGAAAACAAGGAGTGAAGAAATGGCATTGGGTAAGAAGCGTGAAGAAGTTAAAAAGGAAGTTGAACAAGAATTAAAAGAACAAACAAAAAAAACACCGGAAACTAAAGAAAAGAAGGAAACAAAGGAATCAAAGGAATCAAAGGAAAAAGAGGAAACAAGTGAAGCGGCAGAAGCTGAAAAAGCGAAAGCGGCAGAAACAACCGAAGATACTGCAACTGAAGAAACCGAGGAAATAAAAAAGAAAAACGAAGAAATTGAAGCCCTTAACAATAAACTGTTAAGACTTCAGGCGGACTTTTTAAATTTTAAAACAAGGACCGAAAAAGAAAGGTTTGCGGCATACGGGGATGCGGTATCGGGAGTTACTTGCGACTTGCTTCCCGTGATTGACAACCTTGAAAGAGCAATTGCAGCAGATAATTCAGAAACTGATAACTTTAAGGAAGGCGTAGTGATGGTGTATAATCAACTCATGGGAATCCTTAATAAAAAGGGATTAAAGGAAGTTGAAGCACTTCATAAACCTTTTGACCACAATCTGCATTACGGTGTGGCATTTGAAGAATGTGAAGATTACGATGACGGCATCATAATTGATGTTCTTCAAAAAGGGTATACTGTTAATGACAAGCTAATAAGACCTGCAATGGTTCGTATATGTAAGAAATAAGAAACCTTAAACTGTTTTTCCGAATGAGATTTTTAACCTGTTGTTTGAAATGACAGGGGCTGGACTCTCGGGATAATTATAAATAGAAAAAAAGAAAATTTAAATTCAAATCATAAATGGAGGAATAAAATGAGCAAAGTTATAGGAATTGACTTAGGAACAACAAATTCATGTGTGTCTGTAATGGAAGGCGGAGAAGCCGTTGTTATAGCTAATGTGGAAGGAAAAAGAACTACTCCTTCAATTGTAGCATTTACAAAAGAAGGGGAAAGATTAGTTGGTGAAACAGCCAAAAGACAGGCAGTTACAAACCCTGACAGAACAATAGCATCCATTAAAAGAGATATGGGTTCCGACAAAAGAGTGAATATTGATGGAAAATCATATACACCGCAGGAAATATCGGCATTTATACTTCAAAAATTAAAAGCGGATGCAGAAAGCTATCTTGGCGAAAAGGTAACAGAAGCCGTTATTACAGTACCTGCATATTTCTCTGACAGCCAGAGACAGGCAACAAAGGACGCTGGAAGAATTGCTGGATTGGAAGTAAAAAGAATTATAAATGAGCCTACCGCAGCAGCTTTGGCATATGGCGTTGACAAAGAAACACATATGCAGACAATTATGGTTTATGACCTTGGAGGCGGTACGTTCGACGTTTCAATACTTGAAATAGGCGACGGAGTATTTGAAGTAAAAGCAACATCAGGAAACAATAAGCTTGGCGGAGATGACTTCGACCAGGTAATTATAAATTACTTAGCAGAACAATTCCAGAAGGAAAACGGAATTGACTTAAGAAAAGATAAAATGGCACTCCAAAGATTAAAAGAAGCGGCAGAAGCAGCTAAAAAGGAATTGTCAAGCGCAATGACCACTACAATCAATTTGCCGTTTATCACAGCAACTCAGGAAGGTCCGAAACATATGAACATGGACCTCACAAGAGCAAAATTCAATGAATTGACAGCATTCTTAGTCGAAAAGACGATAGAACCGGTTAAAAAGTCAATGTCAGACGCCAAATTGTCAGCAAATCAAATTGACAAGGTATTATTGGTCGGCGGTTCCACAAGAATTCCGGCAGTTCAGGATGCGGTAAAAAGACTGACAGGCAAAGATCCTCACAAGGGAATCAACCCTGATGAATGTGTTGCATTGGGTGCGGCAATTCAAGGTGGAGTATTGACAGGGGAATTCGGTAATGATATACTTCTTGTTGACGTTACGCCATTGTCATTGGGAATTGAAACATTGGGCGGAGTATTTACAAAATTAATAGACAGAAATACCCGTATACCTTCAAAGAAAAGCCAGATATTCTCAACGGCAGCGGACAATCAGCCTGCAGTTGACATTCATGTATTGCAGGGTGAAAGACAAATGGCAGACGGCAATATTACATTAGGCAGATTCCAGTTATCAGGCATAGTTCCTGCACCGAGAGGAATCCCTCAAATTGAAGTAACATTTGATATAGATGCCAATGGTATTGTAAATGTAAGTGCAAAAGATATGGGAACAGGCAAGGAGCAAAAAATCACAATCACTGCTTCCACAAAAATGTCTGATGCTGATATAGAAAGAAAAGTAAAAGAAGCCGAGCAATTTGCGGAAGAAGACAGAAAGAAAAAAGAAGACATTGAAATTAAAAACAATGCTGATACATTGGTATATCAAACCGAAAAAACACTGAAGGATCTTGAAGGCAAGATTTCCGCAGAAGAAAAAGCTTCTGCACAAGCAACAGCAGATGAGCTTAAGAAAGCGGTTGAAAGCAACAATACAGATTTAATGAAAGAAAAAACCGAAGCTCTTACAAAAGTATTCAACGATCTTGCTCAAAAGCTTTATGCACAAGCAGGACCACAGGGCGGGCCGGAAGCTGACCCTAACTTCAATCAGGGCTCTGCACCGAATGACGATGTGGTAGATGCGGATTTCGAAGAAATCCATGATGATGATAACAGCAATTAAAAAGGTGCAAAGCATTGTGTCATTCTGAGGGTTTTGCCCGAAGAAGCTCATACAAATCGACAACCAACCAAGCTAAATCCTAGTAGGGTTTAGCTTGAATTACGTATCACATTATTAAACAATGAGGTGGTGAGAGAGATGGCTAAAAGAGACTACTATGAAATCCTTGGAATTAGCAAGGATGCTGATGAAAAGGAAATAAAATCGGCATTCAGAAAACTGGCAAAACAATACCATCCTGATTTAAACCCTGACAACAAGGAAGCGGAAGCTAAATTCAAAGAAGTAAACGAAGCATATGAAGTGCTTTCGGATCCTGATAAAAAAGCCAAATACGATCAGTTCGGTCATGCGGCGTTCGACCAGACCAACGGATTTGGAGGAGGAGCAGGATTCAACGACTTTGGAGATATATTCGGCGATATATTCGGAGATTTCTTCGGCGGAGGTTTCGGAGGAAGCACAAGATCTCAGAGAACCGGACCTAAGGCAGGCTCCGACTTAAAGATAAAATTAGATATAGCCTTTGAAGAAGCGGCATTCGGAACTAAAAAGGAAATTAAAATAAATCGTATAGAAAAATGCCACGTATGTGACGGAACGGGAGCAAAAAAAGGCACCAGCAAAAAAACCTGTCCGACCTGTCAAGGTTCGGGCAGCGTAAGAACAGTTCAAAGAACACCCTTCGGACAGTTTGCAAGCACTAAAATATGCTCAACCTGTAACGGTACCGGAGAAGTTGTAGAAGAACCGTGTACATCATGCGGCGGTACAGGCAAGGAAAAGAAATCAAGAAAGCTTTCGATTAATATTCCTGCGGGAGTCGATACAGGCTCGGTAATTCCGCTGAGAGGCGAAGGAAACCACGGAGAACGCGGAGGTCCGGCGGGAGATCTGTATGTTTACATCAATGTTAAAGCCCATGAATTATTTGAAAGAGATGGGAATGACGTATGGTGCGAAATACCGGTATCATTTGCAAAGGCAACATTGGGCGGTTCCATCGAAGTACCTACAATCGAAGGCAAGGTTAAATACGAAGTTCCCGAAGGTACCCAGACAGGAACAGTTTTCAGACTGAAAAATAAAGGAATCAAAAATCTTAGAGGTGCCGGCAAGGGCGATCAGTATGTAAGAGTTAAAATAGAAGTTCCTAAAAAGCTTACCGATAAACAAAAAAGCGTTTTGGAGCAATTTGCGGCGGAGATGGGAGAGAAACCCGACAATGACAAAAAAGGCTTCTTCGGAAAAATGAAGGATGCTTTTAAAGATTAAAAAATGTGGAAAAAAGTCTGCACAGAAGCATACTCATGCGATTCAGGCTTTTTTTTATAATGATAAAAAAATTAAAACAGACAGGGGGACGCACAGGCAGACAGGGGCAGACAGGGGCAGACAGGGGGACGCAGACAGGGGGACGTATCATTTGTCTTTTTTAACTGCAGCTTCAATTATTGTTTTGCTAATACCGGTAATTCTGCTTAATGTTCTAATACTAATATCCTCATTTTTATAAATTGTATGTATCATAAGTTTTTGTTCATCGATAGGTAGTTCTAGTAACTTTTTCATGTCATATTTTGTGTTAAGTATTTCTTTAATCGTACTGTCATTATAATTATTATTAACTTTATATTCCATACAATCATCATCACATTTTTCCTTCATATATTTACAAAATTCTTCAAAGGTTTTAAAATAATATCCTATTAATTCTGCATCAATAAAAGATGGTTGATTGTTAAAATAATTGTAATACTGCTGAAAGCTACTATAATTATAATTTTCAATATTACTTACCATGTTAGCTTTTAACGGATTTTGATGAATGTACCTTATTACAGTTAATAAATATTTTTCATCCTCAACAGGTTCACTAGTAAACCTGTTATAGAATAAATGACCTGTCCTCTCATATTTTTTATTATGCCAACCTGCATAAGCCACCGTTATTCGTTTAATGCTTGTTCCTATTTCTTCTGATTCTGATTCCTTCATTAATAAATGAACATGATTATCCATTATACAATACCCATACAGCTCGAATTGACCTTTGCCCTTTGCATTTATTAAATTATTGATCAACTTAATTTTGTCTTCATTGTCTAAAAAAATATCTCTTTTGTCAATTCCTCTAACCATAACATGGTAAATTCCTGTAATACTTTTTTTCCTAGCAAATCTAGGCATACTATTCACCTCAATAATTTTATCTAATAGGGCATGACGTAATGGTTGACTAAAAAATGTTTATTTTACCAAATTATAGCATAATAATGCTTTATAAACAATGTTTTATTTTAAATAATTTACGACTTAAATTAATAAATTTATATGTAAATTATTTATAACCGAATTAAATTTTGAAAATATTTTATGACAAATGATACGTCAGATTGTGTAATAACACCGGTTAATAATGCTCCATTGGTAGCTTTTGCAATGTAAAGTGGCATGCAAATATTGAACAGGTAGTGTATTGGCATGAAATCAATTTGTATTAACTAAAATGCTCACCGAGAACCGCAACCTAATGTCCCCACATCTGTGAGACAGATGATACGTCCCCGTGTCTGCCCGTGTCTGCCCGTGTCTGTGCATAAGCTATTGAAATGCAAATAAAAAAAATTAATTTTCATTTAAGCTATTGAAATGCAAATAAGGATGATGTATAATCATTTTGAAGTTAAAAGTGAGGAGTGATTTTGTGGAAAATAGAGCAGGGCGAAAAATTAAAACCGGAAGCGGTAATGCTGAGTATAGTTGTTTTATACCTGCAACTCTTCCGCCTCAAAACCCAACAATACAATATGATGATGAAATGATTTATTTGATATCTGAAGCAAACAGATATATTGGCAGACTGGATGAAGTGACGGACACACTCATTTCTCCCAGCTATTTTGTATATATGTATGCACGAAAAGAAGCAGCTTTGTCTTCTCAAATTGAAGGAACACGAGCCACTTTTTCTGATTTGATAAAAGCGGAAGCCGGGATGGCTGATGAAGTTCCTAATGATGTTAAAGAGATTGAAAATTATGTAAAAGCTACAAACTATGGATTTGATAGGTTGGAAACTTTGCCTCTGTCTTTGAGGCTTATCAGAGAAATACATGGTATCCTTATGGAAGGCGTCAGAGGGGAAAATAAAACACCGGGAGAATTTAGAAGGTCACAGAACTGGATTGGCGGATATTCTATAAGCACAGCAAGCTATATTCCACCTTCAATAGACTACTTAAATAACTGTTTAGATAACTTTGAAAAATTCATGCATGAGAATGACAGGATGTCACCACTTGTTAAAGTAGCACTTATTCATAGCCAGTTTGAAATGATTCATCCTTTTTTAGATGGTAATGGCAGAGTGGGCAGGCTTTTGATTGCATTTTATTTGGCTGCAAATGATATTCTGCATAAGCCAACGCTTTATATTTCTAAATTCATCAAGCGTAATCAACAAGTTTATTATGACTGTCTTTACAATATTCATGCAAAGGGAGATTATGAGACTTGGATAAAATTCTTTCTTACCGGAGTTATTGAAACAGCACAGGAAGCAGTTGAAATTGCACGAAATATCACTGCTCTTAGGGAGGAAGATTTGAAAAAAATAAATGCTATGGGACGTACCAGCAAGAATGCCTTGGCTATTTATGAAGGATTATTTGATAAACCTACTATTAGTATAGAAGAAGCTACAACAAAGCTGGATATAAGTGTTGCAACAAGTGGCCGCTTGCTTGAAAAGCTTTGTGAAGAGGGAATCTTGAGTAATCTTGACAATCGTATACGTAAGAAGGTATTTGTTTATAAAAGATATATTGATATTTTCAATAAGGAATAAAACTTAAGGTTTCAAAATGGGATTAGTAGTATATTCAATAGTAAAAGATTACGAACTAACAATAACTAAATAAACAGGAATTTATGGAGGTAAAATTATATGAACAGAATTAGTAAAGGCGCTAAAATTGGACTTATAATAGAAATTATAGCAGGAATTATTATGGCAATTTTAGTTATAGTTAATAAACCAGTTCCAACAGTAGTAGCTTGGCTATTTGGAATAGGATTGGTTATTGCTTTGGCATGTTCGTTAAATGAACTGAAAAAGTAACTTCCAATTTGTTAAAATCCATACCTGTAATTATCAAACTGGAAGTTTCGTCCCCAAAATGCCTATTAATAGAACTCAAAGGTCCGTCCCCAAAATCTTCTCACCGATAACCGCAACCTGATGTCCCGTGTCTGTAAGACAGATGATACGTCCCCGTGTCTGCGTCACAATGTAAGACAGATGATACGTCCCCGTGTCTGCGTCCCCGTGTCTGCGTGTCTGCAAAATCTCATAAAATTACTGCAATTACGGTAATGTCATTCATTGACAACCATAAAATTCAGTGGTAAAATAAGCATGTCGCTAAGGCAAGTGACATATGGATAAAATTTAGGAGGAAGAAATGAAATCATTAATTAGACTTAGAATGAGCGCACATGATGCTCATTACGGCGGAAATTTAGTCGACGGAGCAAGAATGTTAGGCTTGTTCGGAGATGTGGCAACAGAACTTCTTATCAGAAATGATGGAGACGAAGGTTTGTTTGTTGCATATGACAATGTTGAATTTTTGGCACCTGTATTTGCAGGAGACTATATCGAAGCAGAAGGTGAAATAGTATCAACAGGTAATTCATCAAGAAAAATGGTATTTGAAGCAAGAAAGGTTATTGTACCACGCAATGACATAAATGAATCAGCCTGCGACTTTTTGGAAGAACCTATAGTTGTCTGCAGAGCAAGCGGTACATGCGTAGTTACAAAGGATAAACAGAGACTGCAAAATAAATAAGAACTTGACAATCTAATATATGTAAAAAATCCGCAATAAAGCGGATTTTTTTCATCATACCGTTAGTTTGACAAGTAAATGTACCCGCAGGAGACTATATCGAAGCAGAAGGCTAAATAGTATCAACAGGTAATTCATCAAGGAAAATGGTATTTGTAGCAAGAAAGGTTATAGTACCTCGCAACGAATTCACTAACGGGGACATTCCTTTACCCACAGAGACTATCCCTATAGTAAAGGTGTGTCTCCCTACCTCTGAAAATCCGTCAAATTGACGGTTTTTTTTACAGATTCTCCATGTAATTAAAATGTAATTAAAATATAATTGTAATTAAATTAATAAAGAATAGAATTGTAATTGCAATAATATATAATAAATCAAGCTTAAGGATTTAATGAAGATAAAACATAGACAATTATCGACAAAAATATACAAATTACAACATAAAAAATTGACAAGAAATTTTTAATTAATTATAATTAATCAAGACATAAAACATTATAAGTGTTATATAGTTGAACATAAAAAATATGAGGGTTATGACATTGCAAAAATCAAACTTGAAATTAGGAGAGCTATTATTATATGCAGGTAAAATTTCGAAAGAGCAATTAAATAAGGCATTGGAAGACCAAAAGACGACTAAGATGAAGTTAGGTGAGATCATAGTTAACAAGGGATGGTTAAATTTAGACGAGATTGTAGAATCT
>ENA-UOOE01000690-UOOE01000690.1-fermentation-metagenome-genome-assembly--contig:-NODE-690-length-31629-cov-6.058212_pt1 | contig 31629 bp, 29 predicted proteins | sample MGYA00245776_ERZ724021 | MGnify/ENA primary metagenome ERZ724021 (study PRJEB28704, sample SAMN03018321) | fermentation metagenome | biome: anthropogenic terrestrial biome; feature: soil; material... | reverse complement strand
GGAAAAAATCCACCTTCACTGTCCTCTGTCAATTTTCAATTGTCAACTAATTTGCTTCGCATTATTTTTATATTAAGTCAAAATTGTATGTGCGAAAGTTGAGTTAAAATTGTCTTCCTAAAAGGGGGGAAAGAGTTATATGGATTTAAATAAATTATTAGATAAACAGAATTTATGTATTGCAGATAAACCTTCAGCCTGTATATCTGCATGTCCTATACACATGGATGTAAAAACTTTCATTGAGGCAATTGAAAAAGGTGATTTTAAGAAAGCTTATAAGGTTATGACTAAAAAGATACCTTTTACTAGGATAATAGGTAATATATGCGACCATCCTTGTGAAAATGCATGTGTAAGAAATAAATTAGGTGGATCTATAAATATACATGAACTTGAAAAAGCCGTAGTAAAATTAGGCCTTTCTTCTAAAAAAAGAACTATTTCCATACCTAAAAATGGAAAAAAAGTAGCAGTAGTAGGTGCAGGTATAAGTGGCATTATAGCTGCTTTTGATTTAGATAAAAAAGGATATCAGGTTACCATTTATGAAAAAACCGATAAAATAGGTGGTAGGTTGTGGAACTTTCAGGGGGACCAACTTTCAAAGGAAACAATAGAAGAAGAATTGGCAGTAATGAATAAGGACGATATAAAAATAAATCAGGAAAGCCAACTTTTATTTTAGCCTGTTCCAGCTGTTACAGCATGTTTGAAAAATATATGGGGGATATGAATTTCATTTCTCTATGGGAAGTTATGGATAAATATGGAGTACCTGAGGGCAATAAAATAAAAGAAAACAAGATATTGACTGTGCATGATGCATGTTCCACCAGATATAATAAAGAAATTCAAGAAAGTATACGAAATGTAGCAACTTCTTTGGGATATAAAATAAAAGAACTTAAATTTTCAAAAGAAAAAACTAAATGCTGTGGTTATGGCGGACTTGTGTATTTTGCAAATAGAGAACAATCAAAGGACTTTGTAAAAGATAGAATAAATGAAAGTAATCATGATTATTTAGTTTATTGTTCAATGTGTAAAGATTTATTTATAGATGAGGGTAAAAAAACTTTTCATATTTTAGATTTAATTTATAGTAATGATTTAGAAAAAGCTGCTTTAAGAAAAGTGCCTACTCTTTCACGCAGGCATGAAAATAGAACACTTCTTAAAATTAAACTTTTGAAAGAACTATGGAATGAGGAAGTAAATGATTTAATAGAAGATTATGAATTTAAATTAAACATACCTGATAATGTACAAAATCAAATGAAAGATAGACTGATTTTACTTGATGATATAGAAAAAGCAATAGATAATGCTGAAAAAAATAAAGAAAAATTTTTTAATCCGCAAAATTCGCATTATTTATGTAGATTTAGAATTAGTAATGTAACTTACTGGGTAGAATATGAAAAAAATAAAGATGAAATTTTAGTTAAAAGTGTGTATAGTCACAGAATGGAAGTAGTGGAGGAATAATTATGAATGTTAACAAAGAAGAAACAACTCCATGGATTTGTGATAAATGTAGTGAAGAATTAGAACTTAGAAAGGTAACGGTACGATATCTTGGAGGAAATTTTGAAGTGGAACTTATGCAGTGCCCTAAGTGTAAAACGGTAATTATAGAGGAGGATTTAGCATTAGGTAAAATGCTGGAGGTGGAAAAAGGACTGGAAGATAAATAATGAAATGCTGTAGTTTTTCTTCAAAAAATTATATAATGGATTTAGGCTGTGTACCTGGATAACGATTTGCCCTAAAGGATAACGCCTTCTAAGTGCTAAAAGCACTAAGAAGCCTGTTAATAAGCATCAGGTGGAGTTGAAGCTTCATCTGATGCCAAGAACTCTGTTTTATAATGATAACAAGAAAGGGGTATGAAAATAGTGAACGATACTGCTTTTCGTATATATAAATTAGCTTCATCAGGGTTTTGCTGTACTCAAATAATTCTTAAATTGGCTTTGGAAGATGAAGAAACAGAAAATACAGACTTAATAAGGGCTTTAAATGGGCTTTGTGGAGGAATTGGTTCCGATGAAAAAGTATGTGGAATTTTAACTGGAGGTATAGCTGTTATAGGACTTTATGCAGGAAAAGGTGAACCGAGAGAATATTATAGTGAAAATTTTCAACCTATGTTAAGTGAATATATAGATTGGTTTAAAGAAGAATTTGAAAGTATAGAGTGCAGAGATATAATAGGAATTCAAAAAATAACTGATGAAAATGGTAATATAAATTATCCTGTGAAGTGTGGAGAAATACTTCTCAAAAGTTATGAAAAGATTCAGCAGATAATATGCAAATATGGATATGATTTTGGAGATAGGGATGATGATGTGTGAAAAGTGAAGATATAATTTCTGAAACTCAAAGTTTATGTCCAATCTGTTTAAAAAAAATTGATGCAAAAAAAGTTTTGGATGAGAATAAGGTTTATATGGAAAAAAGCTGCCCGGATTATGGAAAATAGGGAAAGAGGGTAATTATGGGAGATGTTTATGAAAAAATAAATGAACTTTTAGATAAAAAAGAGGACTTTGTTTTAGCTACTATTTTAAAAAAGTCTGGGTCTGACTCTAGAGAAGAGAGTACCAAGATGATTATAAAAAAGGATTTTTCAATTATAGGAACTATAGGTGGAGGTATATTTGAGGCTGTGGCTATAAAATTGTCTTCAAAAGTTTTTGAAAATGGTTCATATATATTTAAAAAATGTTTACTTACCAGTGAAGGAGCAGGAAAATGGGAAGCGGCATGTGGTGGAGATATTAAACTACTTTTGGAATATGTGGATTACAATGATAGTAAAATGGTGGAGATGTATAAAAATGTTCAGAAACTAAAGAGGAGAGGTGATAATTTTACAATTGTAACCCGAATGCCTGAAGAAGGAAAGAGGATATGTGGAATTGATAAATGGGTTTGTAGTGAATCATCACTTTATGGTGAAGAAGATGAAAAAGTTCAGTGTATACTAAGGAAGATAAGAGAAAATTTTAAACATATTACTATACAGCATATTGATCTAGATGAGTACCATTATTTAATAGAACCTGTTTTAAATTGTCAGACCCTATATATAATAGGGGCAGGGCATGTAGCACAAAAAATTGCAGAAGTGGTCAAAATATTGGATTTTAAAACTATTGTTATAGATGATAGAAAAGAATTTGCAAATAGAGAAAGATTTAAAGATGTTGAGGAAGTAAGAGTAGTTCCTTCTTTTGAAAATATACTTAAATATATAAATGTTGATAATAACAGTTACATAGTAATAGTTACAAGAGGACATGCATATGATAAGGAAGTCCTTGGGCAAATGCTTAAAACTGATGCAAATTATATAGGCATGATAGGAAGTAAAGCTAAAAGAGAATTTGTTTATAATTGTCTCTTGAATGAAGGATATACTAAAGAAGACTTAAAAAGGGTACACAGCCCTATAGGTATTACCATATTTGCACAAACTCCTGAAGAGATAGCAATAAGTATTGTAGCAGAACTTATAAAAGTTAAAAGAGAGTCTTTCATAGAAAAGACAAAGTAATAGAAATGATAAAATTTTTTATGTAGAAAAAGAAAGAGAGAGGGTTACCGACAAATATATTGTTGGTAACCCTCTTATATATTTTTAAAAGAAAACTTATCTAATTTCAGCATTTTGAATATTGGTATAATTATTGCTCATAATAATAATGAAATTAATATTTCTCCAAAACAATATAAAAATCAAGGAGGTACAATATGTTAAGAAAGAGTTTAATTATCAATGGAGTTAAAAGGACTGTCATAGCAGATCCTGAGGCATTTTTGGCGGATGTACTAAGAAAACAATTACATCTGGTTGGAACAAAAGTTGGATGTAGGAAAGGTGAATGTGGTGCCTGCTCTATAATTTTAAATGGAAAAGTTGTAAGAGCTTGTATAACTAAGTTTAGAAGAGTTCCTGATGAAGCAAATATTATAACTATAGAAGGAGTTGGCACCAATGAACACCTTCACCCATTACAGTTAGCTTGGATGGTTCATGGGGCTGCACAGTGTGGATTCTGTACGCCTGGATTTATAGTTTCTGCGAAGGCACTTTTAGACCAAAATACAAATCCAACTAGAGAAGAAGTAAGAGATTGGTTCCAAAAACATAGAAATGTATGTAGATGTACAGGATATAAACCAATAGTTGATTCTGTAATGGAAGCAGCAAAACTTATGCGTGGAGAAATAAAAAAAGAAGATATATGGGTTAAGCTTCCTAAAGATGGAACTTTGCTTGGATCAAGTGTAATACGTCCATCTGCCCTTGCAAAAGTAACAGGATCATGGGAATTTGGAGCAGACCTTGGACTAGAACTTCCACCAGGAACATTACACATTAAATTAGTTCAGGCAAAAGTATCTCATGCCAATATAATATCTATAGATACTTCAGAAGCAGAAAAGATGCCGGGAGTATATAAAGTCATAACATATAAAGATGTACCAGGAAGCAATAGAATAAACGGTTTAGCATTCCCATCCAACAAAGGTGATGGACTTGAAAGACCTATACTAAATGATAAGAAGGTCTTCCAATTTGGAGATGCTATAGCCATGGTTTTAGCAGAGAATCCAGCTCTAGCTGAAGCAGCAGTTGATAAAGTTAAAGTAGAATTAGAGGAATTACCAGCTTACATGAGTGCACCAGCTGCTATGGCAGAAGATGCTATAGAAATTCATCCAGGAACACCAAATATTTATTTTGAATGTGGTAATAAAAAAGGTGAAGATACGGCACCTTTGATGGATTCTCTTCCTTATGTTGTTGAAGATGATTTTTATGTTGGAAGGCAGCCTCATTTACCACTTGAACCAGATGTTGGATTTGCATATTTTGATGAAGATGGAGACTTAATGGTACACTCAAAAAGTGTTGGAATACACATACATGCAGCTATGGTAGCAGATGGTATAGGTATACCACTTGAAAAATTAAAAATAGTTCAAAATCCTACAGGTGGTACTTTTGGATATAAATTCAGTCCAACAATGGAAGGACTTCTTGGAGTAGCTGCCATGGTAACCAAAAGACCTGTATATCTTGAATTTAATATGTATCAGCAAATAACTTATACAGGAAAGAGATCACCATTCTTCTCACATGTTAAATATGGCGCAGATAAAGATGGAAAGATAAAGGCACTAGAAACTGATTGGAGTGTAGATCACGGCCCATACTCTGAATTTGGAGATCTTTTGACAATGAGAGGTACACAATTTTTTGGTGCAGGATATAATATACCAAATATAAGGGGAAATGGACGTACTGTAGCTACTAATCATGCGTGGGGTTCTGCATTTAGAGGATATGGGTCACCACAAACATTATTCCCTTCAGAAGTATTAGTGGATAAGTTAGCTGAAAAAGTAGGAATGGATCCTCTGGAATTCAGATATAAAAATGTATATAGGGAAGGAGATACAACTCCTAATGGATGTCCTCCAGATGTAATTTGTCTTCCACAGGCAATAGATAAATTGAGACCACTTTATAATGAAGCAAAAAAGAGAGTTAAAGATAAAAATAATGCTAGTTCTGGAGATAAAAAATATGGTGTGGGAGTTTCACTTCTTATATATGGATGTGGATTAGATGGTCCAGATACATCAAGAGCTTGGGCAGAAATTACGCCAAATGGAGTTACTGTAGCAAACTCTTGGGAGGATCATGGTCAAGGCGCAGATATGGGAACATTAACAATTGCCCATGAAACCTTGAAACCTCTTGGAATTACCCCTGATCAAATTAAACTTGTTATGAATGATATGAAATTTACACCAGACAGTGGCCCTGCAGGTGGAAGCCGTTCCAACGTTTTAACTGGTAATGCTACAAGAGTTGCCTGTGAAAACTTAGTAAATGCTTTGAAAAAAGAAGATGGAACTTATAGAACTTATGATGAGATGGTAGCTCAAAATCTTCCAGTAAAATATGATGGAGAGTGGACTGCACCATGTACTGCCTGTGATGTAGAAACAGGTCAAGGAAATCCATTCCCAGTATATATGTATGGTGTACTTATGGCAGAAGTAGAAGTCGATGTTACTACAGGAAAGACTAAAGTTGAAAATCTTACTATGGTTTCAGACTGTGGTACAATAGTAAATAAAATAGTAATTGAAGGACAGCTTTATGGTGGATTAGTTCAAGGTATAGGACTTGCTTTAAGTGAAGATTTTGAAGATTTAAAGAAGCATGTTACACTTACAGCTTGTGGAATACCTCAAATAAAGGATGTTCCAGACAATATAACACTTATTCATCAGGAAACACCAAGACCAAATGGCCCTTATGGAGCAGCAGGAGCTGGAGAAATGCCGCTTTCAGCACCGCATGCAGCAATAGTTAATGCAATATATAATGCTTGTGGGGCTCGTATCACTAAATTACCAGCTTTACCTGAAAAAGTTTTAGCAGCACTTAAGAAATAAAAGATAATTTATGTTAGGCATATTCAAAAAAATAACTAGTCAGTATGCTAGCATATTTTCTTTCATATACCTTAACTTATCTCTATAAAGGAATCAGAAACAAGTAATTTCTGCATTTTATTTTTATATTGAAGTGTTTTCTAAAAGTTTCTGATTCCTTTTTGTTATAGATAATTAACATTGAGGCTAAACTTATCCTGTATCATTTCCTTATTAGATGATTTAAAATATATATAGGAACACGAATATTGCTAAAATTTTAAGCAAAAGAATTTAGATCTAGAGTTAGTATCTATAAAGGAAGGTGAGAAGTTCTATGGATTTAAACAAACTACTAAATAAAAGAGAGTTATGTATTGGAGACAAACCTTCAGCCTGTATAGCAGCTTGTCCTTTGCACATGGATGTGAAAGCTTTTGTTGAAGAAATACAAAAGGGAGATTTTAAAAAGGCTTATAAAATCATGTCTAAGAAGATTCCTTTTACAAGAATAATAGGAAGTGTATGTGATGAGCCTTGCCAGGGTGCATGCCCTAGGAATAAATTAGGCGGAGGTATAAACATACATGAACTTGAAAGGGCAGCAGTAGAGTTTGGTTTTTCTTCCCCTAAAAGGTCTATTCCTATACCTAAAAATGAAAAAAGGGTTGCAGTAATAGGCGCAGGTATAAGTGGTATTGCTGCTGCTTTTGATTTGGATAAAAAAGGATATCGGGTTACTATTTATGAAAAAAGTGATAAAATAGGTGGCAGATTATGGAGTTTCCAAGAAGAACAACTTTCAAAGAAAACAATAGAAGAAGAATTAGAAGTAATGAATAAAGATGATATAACAATTAAGTTTAATGAATTTGTAGATGAAAAAAAATTAGAAGAAATACTAAATACCTATGATGCGGTTTATATAGGAACGGGTACTTGGGTAAAAGATTTAAAAGTAAATCCACAAACTTTCCAGGTAGGGGATAGTTCCTTATTTGTAGGGGGAAGGGTTGTAAATAAAAACGATTCGGTTATACTTTCCATAAGTTCTGGGAAAAGGGCAGCTACATCTATTGACAGATATCTTCAAAAGACTTCTCTTACAGCAGCAAGAGAAAATGAAGGCCCTTATGATACTCCTTTAAAACTTCAATTAGATGATATAGAAACTGCAGAACCTATTAAAAAGACTTCTTCAGTGTATAATGAAAAAGAAGCAATAGAAGAAGCACAAAGATGTTTGAAATGTGAATGTTTACAGTGTGCTAGAAATTGTCCGCATTTAAGAAAGTATAATACTGAACCTAGAAAATATATAAGGCAGATAAATCACAATGAAAACATAGTATTAGGAGATCATTATGCAAATGAAATGATTAATTCCTGTACTCTTTGCGGACTTTGTGGTGAAGTTTGTCCTTCTAATTTAGATATGAAAGATGTAATACAAGAGACTCGTGAGAGCATGGTAGAAAGAGGAAAAATGCCTGTGTCAGCTCATGATTTTGCATTAAAAGATATGGAATTTAGTAATAGTAAGTATTTTTCTATGGTAAAAAATCAGCCGGGATATGAAAAGGTGAAATATATGTTTTATCCTGGATGTCAATTGCCTGCTTCTTCTCCTGAATATATACCTGAGGTATACAAATATCTTATGGATAATGTTAAAGATGGAGTTGGCATAATGCTAGGATGCTGTGGTGCACCAGCAGATTGGGCTGGAAGGCAAGACTTAGTAAAAAAGAACATGGAGGACATAAAATGTAAGTGGGAAAAAGCAGGAAAGCCAACTTTTATTTTAGCCTGCTCCAGTTGTTATGGAACCTTTAAAAAGTATATGCCGGATATTAAACTTGTTTCTCTGTGGGAAGTTATGGATAAATATGGTGTTCAAGGAAATAATAAAACAGAGAAAAAGAAAGTGTTAGCTGTACAAGATGCATGTTCAACCAGGCATAATAAAGAAATTCACGAAAGTATAAGAAGTATAGCAGACAAACTAGGATATGAAATAAAAGAACTGAAATTTTCAAGAGAAAAAACTAAGTGCTGTGGTTATGGTGGTTTAGTATACTTTGCCAATAGGCAGCAGTCCAGGGAATTTGCAAAAGATAGGGTGGGTGAAAGTAACCTGGATTATTTAGTTTACTGTGCAATGTGTAAGGATCTATGTATAGATGAAGGTAAAAAAACTTTCCATATATTAGATTTAATTTATAGTGATGATCTAGAAAAAGCTGGACTCAGAAAAGTTCCAAGTCTTTCAAAGCGGCATGAAAATAGGGCACTTGTTAAAAAGAAACTTTTACAAAAAATATGGAATGAGGAAATAAATGATTTCAAGAAAGATTATGGATTTAAATTAAATATAGCAGACAATGTGAAAAATCAAATGGAAGAAAGACTGATTTTGCTTGAAGATATAGAAAAAGCAGTAGATAATGCACAAAAAAATAAAGAAAGATTTTTTAACCCTGAAAATTCCCATTATTTATGTAGACTTAGGATTGGTAGTGTTACCTATTGGGTAGAATATGAAAAAAGTGAAAATGAAATTTTAGTTAAAGATGTTTACAGTCATAGAATGGAAATAGTGGAGGAATAGCTATGAATATTGATAAAGAAGAGAAAACTCCATGGATTTGTGACAAGTGTAATAAAAAACTAGAACTTAGACAGGTAAAAGTTCTATATCTTGGAGGAAATTTTGAAGTTGAACTCATGCAGTGTCCTGAATGTAAAATGGTAATTATAGATGAGGGGCTTGCATTAGGAAAAATGAAAGAAGTAGAAAAGGGATTGGAGGATAAGTGATGAAATGCTGTAATGCATATGAAAGTGAGCATATGAGAAATATTACAGGTCAAACTTTAAGACCGGGAGGATTTTCATTGACAGACAAAGCAGTCAAATTTTGTAAGCTTTCTTCAAAAGATTTTATAATGGATTTAGGCTGTGGTATGGGTGCTACAGTAAACTATCTTTATGAAAAATATAACATAAGGGCTGTGGGCATAGATCCTTCTGAAAAGCTAATAAATATTGGAAGGGAAAAATATAGCCATGCAAACTTGGTTAGAGGAAGAGGAGAAAAAATTCCTTTTGAAAATGAAAAGTTTCATGGGGTATTTGCAGAATGTACACTTTCCCTTATGGATGATTTAAAATGTGTTGTAGGCGAAGTATTTAGAGTATTAAAGCCAAAAGGATGGTTTGTTATTACAGACGTATATGCTAAAAATCCTGAATTTATAAGAGATCTTAAAAATATTTCAGTTAATAGCTGTATGAGAAATCCACAGGATTTAGAATTGCTTAAAGAAACTATGAAAAAAAGTGGATTTCACATATTGCTTTTAGAAGATTGCAGTCAAATGCTGAAACAACTTATGGTTAAAACGATATTTTCCTATGGTTCTATGAGTATTTTTTGGAATAAAGCAGCTAAGTGTTCTATAGATGGAACAAAATTTCAAAATTTATTAAAAAATTGTAAGCCGGGATATTTTATCATGATAGCAGAAAAGGAGGATAAATGTTGTGAATGATACTGCTTTTCGTATATATAAATTAGCTTCATCAGGATTTTGTTGTACCCAAATAATGCTTAAATTGGCTTTAGAAGATGAGGAAAAAGAGAATGCAGATTTAATAAAGGCTTTAAATGGGCTTTGTGGAGGACTTGGTTCCGATGAAAAAACTTGTGGTATTTTAACTGGGGGCATAGCTGTTATAGGACTTTATGCAGGAAAAGGTGATCCGGGGGAATATTATGGCGAAAATTTTCAACCTATGTTAAATGAATATATAGATTGGTTTAAAGAAGAATTTGAAAGCACAGAGTGCAGAGATATAATAGGAATTCAAAAAATAACTGATGAAAAGGGTAATATAAACTATCCTGTAAAATGCGGAGAGGCTTTATTGAAAAGTTATGAAAAGATTCAGCAGATAATATGCAAATATGGATATGAATTTGGAAATAGAGATGATGATGTGTGAAAAATGAAGAGGTAATTTCTGAAACAGGGAGCCTATGTCCTGTTTGTTTAAAAAAAATCAGTGCAAGAAAAATTTTAGAGGATAACAAAGTTTATATGGAAAAATACTGCACCGAACATGGAAGCTTTAAAACTATTCTGTGGAAGGGCAATATTTCTATGAAGGAATGGGTAAGAGATAAGGATAGAGCTCATATAAAGAATCCATCTACTAGTGTTAAAAAGGGCTGTCCTTTTGATTGCGGTCTTTGCAGCGAGCATAGGCAGCATACTTGTACAGCCCTAATAGAAGTTACTCAAAGGTGTAATTTAAAATGTAAGTTTTGTTTTGCAGATTCTCATGCAGGCAAAGAACAAGACCCTTCCATAGAAAAAATAAAGTTTATGTATGAAAGTTTACTAAGGTCTTCTGGAAGGTGCAATGTACAGTTGTCAGGGGGAGAACCCACATTAAGAGATGACCTGCCGGATATAATAAAATTAGGAATTGAACTTGGATTTAAATTTATACAGGTAAATACCAATGGTATACGGATGGCACAGGATGAGGAATATGTTAAAAAATTAAAAAGGTCAGGACTCAGTTCTGTTTTTTTACAATTTGATGGAGTACAAGATGTGGTATATGAGAAATTAAGAGGAACGAAATTGTTAGATGTTAAAATAAAAGCTATAGATAATTGTAGAAAGTATGGTATAGGTATAGTGCTAGTGCCTACTATAGTTCCAGGGGTAAATGTAGATAATATAGGGGAAATTATAAATTTTGCACTTAAAAATATGCCGGCAGTAAGGGGAGTACACTTTCAACCTGTAAGTTATTTTGGGAGGATACCTTTTATTCCAAACGAAGCTCAGAGGATTACCCTCCCTGAAATTATGGAAAACATAGAAAAGCAAACTAGGGGAAAATTTAAAATAGATAGTATGAAACCACCAGGATGTGAAAATGCACTATGTTCTTTTCACGGCAATTATATATATAAGGATAGAAAAGAATTGATAAGTGTTACGCATAAGTCTACAAGTTGTTGTCAAAATGAAAAAGCAGAAGAGGGGGCAAAAAAAGCCAGGGAATTTGTTTCGAGAAACTGGTCTTCTAGAAAGGTGACTAATCCTAATACAAAGGTGAAATTTAATAAACTTAGCAGTTGGGATAAGATATTGTACAATATAAATAATTACTCTTTTAGTATATCTGCCATGGCCTTTCAAGATATTTGGAATGTAGATTTGGAAAGAGTCAAGGATTGCTGCATTCATGTAGTAAGCGAGGAAGGAAGGCTCATACCATTTTGTATGTATAATATTACAGATGTAAATGGGAATCATATTTACAGAAATTGTGGAGTTAAGGGGAGGGGACAAAATGAAGCTGACACCACTTGAAGCATGGATAGTGAATAAAACGGGGATAAAGGAAAAAAGTAGGGAATCTTTAGAAAATTATCAGTTAAATAAAATAAGAGAAGTTATAGACTATGGAAAAAAATATAGTAAGTTTTACAAGGAACACTTGAAAGATATTTCAGGAAATGATATAAAATCCCTTAAAGATTTTGAAAAAATTCCTTTTACGTTGCCAATTCATATAAAAGAGAATTCTAATAAATTTTTGTGTGTACCTCAAAAAGATATTGCAAGGATAGTAACGTTAAGAACTTCGGGAACAAGTGGAGAAGAAAAAAGAATATATTTTACAGAAAAGGACTTAACTCTTACTGTGGAATTTTTTAAATATGGTATGCAGTGTATTGTAGATAAAAATGATAGTGTTCTAGTACTTTTACCAGGAAATAGCTATGGAAGTATAGGAGATTTACTAAAAAAAGCACTAAACGATATAGATATACCATGTTATGTTCAGGGTGTACTTGTAAAGCCTAAGGGTACTGCAGAATTTATAAGAGAGAAAGGTATAGACTGTATAGTTGGGATTCCACTGCAGGTACTATATTTTTCCAGAATGCAATCTGAAACATTTAAAGCCAGCATAAAAAAAATTCTTTTGAGCACCGACTATGTTCCGGAAACATTAATAAGAGAAATTGCACGTAAATTTAACTGTAAAGTTTTTACACACTATGGCATGACGGAAATGGGGTACGGAGGAGGAGTAGAATGTGAGGCTTTAAGTGGTTACCATATGAGAGAAAATGATCTATATTTTGAAGTAATAAATCCAATTACAGGTAAGGTAGTAAAAGATGGAGAGTATGGTGAGATAGTATTCACAACTCTTACAAGAGAAGGAATGCCTTTAATAAGATATAAAACAGGCGATATAGGATGTTTTAAAGTAGATCCTTGTGCCTGTGGTACTTTTTTAAAAACTATGGAAAGAGTGCCTGGAAGGATAGAAAATAAAATTATAATAGGTAAAAATAAATTTCTATCTATGAGAGATTTGGATGAAATAATCTTGTCTTTTCAAGAGGTAATAAATTATAATGCCTATGTTGAAAAGAAAAACATATTACATATAGATGTTGCTGTAAAAAAAGAGGAAGATTTTTATAAAATAAAAGAAGATATTAAGGATAACATAGAAAAAGTTCCATCAGTAAGGGAAGCATTAATTGGTGGAACTTTAGAAATTGTATTAAAGTATATGGAAAAAAATACAGAGATAAAAAATAGTATGGTAAAGCGAAAAATATATGATTATAGATTGAGAGGATAAATGTGGAATATATATATGAGGTGTTTCTATATATGCACAAACTCCTGAAGAAATAGCAATAAGTATTGTAGCAGAATTAATAAAAGTAAAAAGGGAGACTTTTAATGGAAAAAAATAAATATGGAGCCATTATTATTTCGGCAGGGTATTCCTCAAGAATGGGGGACTTTAAACCACTTTTGAAATTTGGAGAATATACTGCAGTGGAGATGATTATAAATACTTTTAAGGCCTCAAAAATTGATGATATTATAGTAATAGTAGGTCATAGGGAAAATGAAGTGATAGATGTAATTAAAAATTTAGGAGTTAAATGGATAAAAAATGAAGATTATTCAAAGGGCATGTTTTCTTCCATAGTAAAGGGTATGGAAGTATTGAAAAAAGACGTAAAAGGTTTTTTTATGAATCCTGTAGACATACCTCTCATAAAAACACATACTATAAATATGTTAAAAGACAAATATATGGAGTGCGGCAAGGGTATTGTATATCCAAAGTTCAATGGAAAATTAGGTCACCCTCCATTTATAGATTGTAAGTATAAATCGGAAATAATGAAAAGCGATGGAGAGGGAGGACTAAAGAGAATACTTGAAAAGTTTGATAAGGATTCTATAAAGGTTTCAGTTCCAGACCAGGGCATATTGATGGATATGGATATTAAAGAAGACTATAAAAAATTACTTGAATATTTTTATTCAAAGACACCTAATTTGGAAGAATGTTATTGTATTTTAGACTTATATAGTGTACCTTGTAATATAAGGAGACATTGTGATAAAGTATGCAAAATAGTTTTAAATATTTTAAATAAATTAAATACTAAAGGATATAATTTCAATAAAAATGTAATGTTGGCTTCAGCACTTTTGCATGATTTGGCTAGAAAACAAAAAAATCATGCTAAGGAAGGGGCAAAAATATTGAATGATTTAGGATATCCTAATATAGGGAAAATAATAGCAGCTCATATGGATATAGATGTAAATGAAGAAGAAAATATTACAGAAGAAGAAATATTGTATTTAGCAGATAAAGTTGTTCAAGAAGATGAATTAGTAGGACTAGAAAAAAGATTTTCTGAATATGCTTTAAAATTTTCAAATAATCCTGAAGCGTTAAATAAAATGAAAAAAAGGTTTGGAGAAGCCAGAAAAATTGAAAAAAAGGTAGAGAGTGTATTGGGGAAAAATTTTAGTTATGAGTAGAAAAATATATTTAATAAGACATGGCAAAATAAACGTGGGTAGTGAGAAACGTTACATAGGGATTACAGATATTCCTTTAAATGAAGAAGGTATTTTACAGTCACTAAAACTAAAAAAGTTTTTTGAAAAAATAGACATAGAGAAAGTATATTTAAGTCCTCTAAAAAGATGTGTTGAAACAGCACATATAATTTTAGAAAGTAGAAATATAGAAAAAATTATAGTAAATGAGTTAATGGAAATAAATATGGGCGAATGGGAAGGAAAAACTTTTAGTTTTATTAAAAGTTCTTTACCGGAGCAGTTTAAAAGTAGAGGAGAGAATATAGGGGATTTTGTACCAACAGGAGGAGAAAGCTTTAAAGATCTTGAGAAAAGAGTTATCCCTATTTTTAAATCTATTATAGATAGCACTAGTGGCAATATAATTATAATTGCCCATTCAGGAGTTAATAGAGTCATACTAAAGAATGTTTTATTAATATCTATGCAGGACATATTTAAAATAAAGCAACCCTATGGATGTATAAATGAGCTTTCCTGTGATAATGGAAAGTGGAATTGGAAGTTGTTATTATGATGGGGGGATTATAGTGAGCACAGTTACTCCTAAATTAGATAATGAAGCTGCATACAAAACAGATGTAGAACTTTCGCATGAAAGATGTAAAAACTACACGCATATGAAAAACATATTTAATGCCAGTCCTATTGCTATAGTAAGTTCTGATATAAATGGGAAAATTAGAATTTGTAATAAAAAAGCTCAAGATATGTTTGGCATTAGAAACAGTAAATTAAAAACAGATAAACTGGAAGATATTATAGAAAACTGGAATGATATAAAGGCATCCATATATCTAGGTGAAAGTACTTCAAAAGAAACAAATATAGTGACTGGGAGAAACAAAACTCGATACCAGTTAACTACCAGTCCTATATATAACTGTGAAGATGATGACATTGAGGTAGTATATGTTTTTGAAGAAATTAAAAGGGCAAAGAAAAGAAACGATGGACAAGCTTATTATACTTTTGATAAAATAATTGGTCAGGATGAAAACTTTACAAAAGTAATAAATTATGCAAAAAAAATTTCAGATAGTAAATCAACAATACTTATAATGGGAGAAAGCGGTACAGGCAAGGAGGTATTTGCACAATCTATTCATAATTACAGTAGTAGAGTAGATGGACCCTTTATAGCTTTAAATTGCGGTGCTATTCCTAAACAACTTATAGAATCAGAACTCTTTGGATATGAAGAAGGAGCTTTTACAGGGGCAAAAAAAGGTGGTAATTTTGGAAAATTTGAATTAGCAGATGGTGGAACTATAATGTTGGATGAAATTGGAGAGATGCCCCTTGACATGCAGACAAAACTTCTAAGAGTGGTGCAAGAAGGCGTAATAACAAGAATTGGAAGCTCAAAGTCTATATCTGTAGATGTTAGGATTATAGCTGTCACTAATAGGGATTTAAAAAAAGAAGTGGAATGTGGAAGATTTAGAAAAGATTTATATTACAGGCTAAATGTACTGCCTTTATATTTGCCTCCACTTAAAGAAAGAAAAGGTGATATACCTCTTATTATCCAATATTTTATTGAAACTATATCAAAAAAGTTAAATAAAAAAGAACCAGTTATACCAGAAGAATATTTACAAAAAATGGTTAACTACAGCTGGCCTGGAAATATAAGAGAATTAGAAAATATAGTGGAGCTGATTATAAATACTGAATCTGTACCTGCAGGTTATTTTTCAGAAGAAAGTTGTAATAATGAGGTACTTGTGAATATTAACGAAGACTATTTAAAATTGGATTATGTGGAAAGAGAACATTTAGTCAAAGTGTTGAAAAAATTTAAGGGCAATATATCCCGTTCAGCAGCAGCATTGGGCATAAGGAGAAATACTTTGTACAGCAAGATTAAAAAATATAAAATAGAAATGTAAGGTTAAATCATGGATACACTTATACTATGAATATTTTTACAACCTCCAGCCCCTTTAAATATTTTGATAAATGTAAGCGAAAATGTATAGAAAAACACAGTAAGAAGGTTTAAACATATGATAAAAATTTCCAGTGATGATTTTAACGGGTTTCCACCATTTGAAAAAGTAAATAAATCCACATTGAGATTGCTCCAGATGAAGGCTTTTAAGGTAAAGCTTGTTAAGGGTGAAAAATTGTTTTGTGAAAAAGACAAAGTGGATAAAATTTATATTGTTTTAAGTGGAAAAGTAACTATGTATAAAATATCAGAAGATGGACAAAAAAGGGTTGTATATATTTTAGGCAGAGGAGATTTTATAAATGAAGTCATTTTTGACAATTTGCCTGCATCCATAAGCTGTGAAGCCTTTGAAGACAGCTATATACTTTATTTTTTTAGAAATGACTTGTTAGAAATTATGGAACAAGATTTTAATTTTACCCATATTATAATTAATTCTATGGCTAAAAAAATAAGAAGACTCTACAGGCAATTGAAAAACACTGTGCCTATAAAAATGGATAAAAAACTTGCAGCAAAACTATGGAAATTGTCTAGGGATTATGGAGTAAAAACAGAAGAAGGTACAGTTATTGATTTGAGTATAAGCATAACTTATCTGGCTGAGATGCTAGGTAGTACGAGAGAAACTATTTCACGATGTATGAAAAGTTTTGAAAAAAAAGGTATGATAAAATTTAATCATAAAAAAATAATAGTTATAGATCCAGAGGTGCTGTCAATGTATTTCAGGGGAATTTAGTGGAAGGCTGTATTTGCAGAGGATAATGCAAATACAGCCTTTTATTTTTTTTGTCCATAGCGTGATTTACATCACGTTAAATTTTCTACATTTATGATATTTTAAATATATAACATTATGATGAGCAGCTGCTACTAGGATTACAAAAATTTTAAGGAGGGGAAATTGATAAATGGGATTTGAAACTAGCAATGTGGAATTTAACAATTTTTTAAAAAAATTACAAAAAGAGTATAAAATCTATGCTCCAGTCAAATTAAAAGGTAAGGGAAAATTTTCAGATACAGATATAGTTAGGTATGCAGAGATAAATACTATTGAAGAAATAGTATTCAATGAAAAATCTAATTTTTCACCAAAAGAAGTGCTGCTTCCAATAACTAAGACCTTGTTTTACTTTACAGAGGATTCTGTAATGGAACCAAAAGTGGATGATAAAAAGGTATTGATATTTTTAAGAAGCTGTGACATCAATGCAGTAAAGAGAATTGATGAAATTTATTTGAGAAATGGTGCGGAGGATCCTTATTATAAAAAAATGAGAGATAAAGTAAAATTTGTACTTATGGAATGTGAAAACAGTTTTGAAAACTGTTTTTGTGTAAGTATGGACAGTAATAAGACAGAAAATTATGATTTATTTGTAAAATATAAGGATGGAAAAGTTTCAATAAAGTGTAAAGACGAAAGTTTTAAAGACTACTTTGATGGAATGACAGAATGTAATGTAGAACCTAACTTTGTAACAGAAAACGATGTAAAGGTTAAAATTCCTGAAAATGTGGATGTAAGTATATTTAATGCTCCACTGTGGAAAGAATATTCCTCACGATGTATTTCTTGTGGGAGATGTAATTTAGTTTGTGGAACTTGTACATGTTTTAATATGCAGGATATTTTCTATAAAGACAATAAAAATGTAGGAGAGAGAAGAAGGGTGTGGACTTCCTGCCAGATTGATGGATATACGGATATAGCTGGAGGACATAGCTTTAGACAGGATAAAGGACAGAGAATGAGATTTAAAGTTATGCATAAAGTTTATGATTTTAAGAAGAGATTTGGATATAACATGTGTGTTGGATGTGGAAGATGTGATGATGCATGTCCAGAATATATATCTTTTTCAAATTGTGTTAACAAGTTAAATGATACAGTGGGAGAGGTGAAATAAATGGAAAATGTATATTTGCCAAAGGCTAGTAAAATATTAGACATTACAAAACATACGGATATTGATTATACATTTAAAATGGAATTTGAAGGAGCTGTGAAGCCGGGACAATTTTTTGAAGTTTCCATACCTAAATATGGAGAAGCTCCTATATCTGTATGTGAAATAGGAGATGGATATATAGGTTTAACTATAAGACGTGTGGGAGTAGTTACAGATATTATTCATACGTTTTTTGTAGGAGATACTCTCTTTATGAGGGGACCTTATGGAAACGGCTTTGACTTAGAGACATACAAGGGAAAAGAACTGATTGTAGCTGCAGGGGGAACTGGACTAGCACCTGTAAAAGGTATTGTGGATTACTTTGCGGCTAATAGAAATCAGGTTACAAATTTTAATGTTTTAATGGGATTTAAATCACCAGATGATATATTGTTTAAAAAGAATATAGAAGAATGGAGAAAAGATGTTGGTGTTACTTTAACAGTGGATAAGGCTGATGAAAGTTATGGTGGAAATGTAGGTTTAATTACTACTTATATTAAAGATTTAAATATAAATAATGTGGAAGAAGCACAGGTAGTAGTAGTAGGCCCTCCAATAATGCTTAAATTTACTATAGCAGAATTTTTGAAGAGAGGAATCAAAGAGGAAAATATTTGGGTTTCTTATGAAAGAAAGATGTGCTGTGGTTTAGGAAAATGCGGTCATTGTAAGATGGACGATACATATATTTGCCTTGACGGTCCGGTATTTAATTATGTTAAAGCTAAACTTTTAATGGATTAAAAAAGGAGGACGATTATGGATATTAATACAAAAGTTCTAAAAAAGAATGCATTTAGAGTGACTAAGGAAAGAGGAAAGACGGCCATAAGGATTAGAGTACCAGGTGGGTATATCGAAGCAAAATATTTTGAAATAATTCAAAAGGTTGCACAGCAATATGGAAATGGAACAATTAATATTACTACAAGACAGGGCTTTGAAATACCTGGAATTGATATGAAAAACATTCCTGAGATAAATGAGATGATACAACCTGTTATTGAAGGACTTGAAATAAATCAAGCTGATTCTAAAAATGGATATCCAGCATCAGGAACAAGAAATGTTACTGCTTGTATAGGAAATAAAGTCTGTCCTTTTGGAAATTATGATACCACTGCTTTTGCAAAGAGAATAGAAAAGGTTATATTTCCAAATGACTACCATGTAAAAATAGCTTTAACTGGATGTCCAAATGATTGTGCAAAAGTAAGAATGCATGATTTTGGAATTATAGGCATGACAGAGCCTCAGTATGAAAGTTATAGATGTGTAGGATGTAAAGCTTGTGTTAAAAATTGCAAACTAAGATCTGCAGATGCACTTAAATTTGAAAACTTTAAAGTTTTGAGGGATGATAAAAAATGCATAGGTTGTGGTGAATGTGTAGACAAATGCCCGATGGGGGCATGGACAAGAAGCCGTAAGAATTATTTTAAACTGACTATCATGGGTAGAACTGGAAAGAAAAATCCAAGATTAGGTCAGGATTTTATTAAATGGGTAGATGAAGATAGCATTGTGAAGATAATTTTAAATACTTATGAATATATAGATAAATATATAGACAAAAATGCTCCTGGTGGAAAAGAACACATAGGATATATCGTAGATAGAACAGGGTATCAGGAATTTAAAAAGTGGGCTTTAAAAGATGTAAATCTAGACCCTAAAGCTGAAATTGCTGAAACTATAAATTGGTAAAGCATTTAAATCACAAATAGGAGGGAAAATAATGGATATTATAAGTGTTAAAGGAAATTCCAAACAAGGATTAACAGGAGCAACCTTAGGTTTTTTTGTAGGATTTGCAGCAGTTGCACTTTATGGTGCTACAGCTGCTGTATTTAAAAAAAGTTTTATAGATTTGAATCCTATTTTACTAGCACTTCTTATTGCAATACCAAATTTATCAGGATCATTGCTTAGAATTCCATTTGCAGCTTGGGTAGACGTAGATGGAGGAAGAAAACCTTTTATTACATTACTTGTACTTTCAATAATTGGTATGACAGGACTCTATATAGTTATGGCTTTTTTTAGGCAGGATTTAAGTAACTCTTATTCTTTACTTTTGATATTTGGAGCACTGTCAGGCTGTGGTATAGCTACCTTCTCTGTAGGAGTTAGCCAGACGTCCTATTGGTTTCCGCAAAATAAGCAGGGAGTGGCACTTGGCATATATGGTGGAGTGGGAAATCTAGCACCTGGAATATTTACACTTTTGCTTCCAAATGTAGCACTGCCACTTTTAGGATTATCAGGTTCTTATTTAGCCTGGTTGATATTTTTAATAGCAGGAACTATAGCATATTTTATTATAGGAAAAAATGCATGGTACTTTCAATTAGTCCATGCAGGAGTTGAAAGAGAACAGGCAAAAATAACAGCTTCAAAGAAATATGGTCAGGAACTATTTCCAAATGACAAAGTTAGTGAAAGTCTTATTATTTCTGCAAAGACATGGAAGACTTGGGCACTTGTTATAGTATACTTTACTACATTTGGAGGCTTTCTGGCACTAACTAGCTGGCTTCCAACATATTGGACAACCTTTTTTAAATTGAATTTGAAAGTAGCAGGTTTACTAACTGCCATTTACTCAATTACTACATCTGTTGTAAGAATTTATGGTGGAAAGATAGCAGATAAAATTGGAGGGGAATCTACATCCATTACAGCACTTTTTATAATGCTTGCAGGTACAATATGCATGTTTGCTGCTTCTTCATTGCCTCTAGCTGTTATAGGAATTTTGCTTTTAGCTGTTGGAATGGGTGTGACAAATGCTGCTGTATTTAAAATACTTCCTAAAGAAGTTCCACATGCTATTGGAGGTGCATCTGGATGGGTCGGTGGATTGGGAGCTTTTGGAGGTTTTGTTATACCGCCTTTAATGGCATCCTTTATAGACAAGACAGGCAAAAGCTTAAGCGGTTATTCCAGAGGATTTATAATATTTATAGCACTTGCTTTGATTTCCCTTCTTATTATAGGTTTGTTGAAATCCACTTCAAAGGGTAAATGATTTTGAAATTTAAATTATGTATTTTTCATTAAAAAATATTGAGAAGTGGAGATGAATTATATGGAAGTAAAACAATCAACTTGTAATTATTGTGCACTTGGATGTAGTTTGGACTTTTATGTTGAAGATAATAAAATAAAGAAAATACTTCCCACTAAAGATTATCCGGTAAATGATGGATTTTGCTGTATAAAGGGATTAAATTTAAATAAGCAGTGCAGAAAATTCAAATCCAGTAAGTTACCCCTTTTGAGAGATAAAAGTGGGAAAATGAAAGTAATTTCATGGAATGAAGCCTTTGAAACTTTTGCTTCCAGAATGAAATCTATTCAGGAAAAACACGGAACTGAAAGTGCGGCATATTTGAGTACCGGCCAAATAACAACAGAAGAAATGGCTCTCTTGGGATTTATAGGCAGGTGCTGTATGCAAATAAATGGTGATGGAAATACAAGACTTTGTATGGCTACAGCAGCTGTAGCACATAAACAAAGTTTTGGATTTGATGCACCTCCCTATACTTTAAAAGATTTTGAAATTTCTGACACTATTATATTAATTGGAGCCAATCCTGTAGTTACTCATCCTATTTTATGGAGCCGCATAAGAGAAAATGAGAAGGTTAAAGTTATATCTGTTGATCCTAGAGAATCTGAAACTGTAATTAATTCAGATCTATGGATAGATATTAAACCAAAATCTGATATTGTACTTTTTTATACTCTGGCAAATGTTCTTATAGAAAAAAATTGGATTGATAGAGAGTATATAGCGAAATATTCAGAAGGTTTTGAAGGATTCAAAGAGCATGTAAAAAAATATTCTTTAGAAGATGTAGAAGAAAAAACGGGAATTTCAAGTGAGCGTGTAATGGAGTTTGCAAAAATAATTCATAATGGTAAGAAAGTTTCTTTCTGGTGGACTATAGGAATAAATCAGGGATATGAGGCAGTTAGAACTGCACAGTCTATAATAGATCTTGCAGTTATTACAGGGAATATGGGTAAAGAAGGAACTGGGGCAAATTCAATAACAGGTCAGTGTAATGCCATGGGTTCAAGAATATACAGCAATACTACAGCCTTATATGGCGGCAGAGATTTTGATAATCCAGAGCATAGAAGTGAAATTGCTTCCATTTTAGATGTACCTTGTGAAGTGATACCTAAAAAGCCAACTATACCTTACAATCAGATTATAGATAAAATAAACAGTGGAAAAATTAAAGCACTGTGGGTAATTGGAACAAACCCTAGACACTCCTGGAGCAATAATGAGGAATTTGAAAAGGCAGTTCAAAAATTAGAATTCTTGGTTGTTCAGGACATATATGATGATACGGATACTTCTAAATTATGTGACCTATTTTTGCCTTCTGTTTCAGCTCTCAAAAAAGAAGGATTTTTTATCAATACAGAAAGACGTCTGTCAGCTATAACTCCGGTATTAAAAAAGGAAGAAGGAGAGCTTACAGACTATGACATACTACTTGGAATAGGAAGAGCACTGAAAGTAGGAAAGCCTCTGGAAAAGTGGAAAACTCCAAGACATGCTTTTGAACTTATAAAAGAGTTTAGTAAGGGAATGCCTTGTGATATAACTGGTATTGATTATGAGATGCTGGTTTCATCAAAGGGAATACAGTGGCCATTTAAAAAAGGTGATATATTAAGCAGCGATGAGAGAAGATTATTTGAAGATAACAAGTATTTTACACCAAATGGAAAAGTAAAACTCATTTATGAAGATGCAGCTAAAAATCCATTTACCCAAACTGAAAAATTCCCATATATATTTAATTCAGGCAGGGGAACTGTGGGGCAATGGCATACCCAGACTAGAACTAGGGAAATTGAGTTTGTAAAAAATAGCTGTTTAACAGATGCCTACGTTTTCTTAAACTATAAATTAGCTGAAAAGCTGCATATAAAGGAAAATGAAAAAATTATGATTTTATCAGCAAATGGCCATAAAAATGAATTTAGGGTTATACTAACAAAAAATGTGAAAGAAGATCAGTTGTATGCTCCAATTCATTATATAGAAACAAATTCTTTAACTCCATCTATATTTGATCCCTACTCAAAAGAACCTTCCTATAAGTATGTGCCTGTAAATATTGCAAAAGTTTCAGAAGTTAGGAGCTGATAATATTGAAGAGAATAAAGATAGATAGAAGTAAGTGTATTGGATGTCTTACTTGTACTACAGCCTGTATTGTTTCACATGATTGTGTTGATAACAGAAGTAGAATTACGCTGAGCAGTAAAGGAAAATATGCTCCTATATTTTGCAGGCATTGTGACAAGCCAGAGTGTGTGTATACTTGTATGACTGGTGCTATGAGAAAAAACCCAGACACTGGCATCGTAGAATATGACAAAAATCAATGTGCAAGTTGTTTTATGTGTATAATGGCATGTCCTTATGGTGTGTTAAAGGCAGATAGTGAAAACAATAGAGAAATTATGAAATGTGATATGTGCCAGTATACGGAAAGTAAAAGTCCACAGTGTGTAGCTAGATGTCCAATGCATGCTATTACTTTAGAGGAGGTGTAGTTTATATGACCTATGTTGTAATAGGGGCCTCTGCATCTGGTATAAATGGAGCAAAGACGCTTAGAGAGCTTGAACCTGATGCAGAGATAATATTGATTTCAAAAGATGAATATGTGTATTCCAGGTGTATATTACACCACTATATTAGTAATAAAAGAAATATAGATGCACTCAATTTTTCAGAGAAGGATTACTTTAAAAAGTACAACATAAAATGGATGAAAGAAATTGGAGTAGATAAGCTAAAAGATACAGAGAATGAAATAGAGCTTTCAGATGGCAGTAGGGTAAGTTATGATAAACTACTCATAGCAAGTGGAGCAAGTTCTTTCATACCTCCTGTGGAGAATCTTAGAAGTGCAAATAATGTAGTAGGACTTAGAAACTTAGAAGATGCACAAAAAATAAAGGATGCAGCAAAAAAAGTAAAAAATGTAGTTGTACTTGGAGCTGGTCTCATAGGAATTGATGCAATTACAGGACTATTGGGCTATGGATTGAATATTTCAGTTGTAGAAATGAACGATAGGATTTTAGCAGTTCAGCTTGATAAATATGCAGCTAACAAATATGAAGATTTATTTAAAAAAAATGGAGTGAATTTAAAGCTGGGAGTTAGAGCAGAGAAGCTTTTAGTTGACGAAGCCAATAATCCTAAACAATTGCTTTTAAATACAGGTGAAAGAATTCCTTGTGAGTTTGTAGTTGTATCAGCAGGAGTTAGATCAAATACTGCTTTTTTACAGGGGAGTAATGTGGAATTTGACAAGTTTGGCCTTATCATTGATGAAAGAGGGCAGACAAATATAGAGGACGTATATGGTGCAGGTGATGTAACTGGAAGGAATCCAATTTGGCCTACAGCTGTTAAGGAAGGAATTGTAGCAGCTAGCAATATGGTAGGGAAAAAACTTTTAATGACAGATTTCTTTGGAAGTAAAAATACCATGAATTTTTTAGGACTAGCAACTATGTCTCTGGGAAATGTATCAGTTCCAGATGAAAGCTATAAAGAAGAAATAGAAACTAAAGATGGTAATTACAAAAAAGTAATACATAAAGATGGTATAATATACGGTGCCATAATTCAAGGAGATTTATCTTATGCAGGTATATTGACTCAACTTATTAGGAGAAAAATAAATATTTCAGCTGTTAAGAAATCAATCTTTGAAGTAGATTACTCAGACTTTTTTAGTATAAAGGAAAATTTAGAGTATACTTTCTAAAAAAATGTAAAAATTTATGTTGACAAACAAATAGATATAGTATACACTACAATAAAATTTAAAAAGTAAATTTCTTATCAAGAGTGGCGGAGGGACTGGCCCTATGATGCCCGGCAACCTGAACATAGTCAAATATGTTCAAGGTGCTAATTCCTACAGGAATATACCTGAAAGATGAGAGATTAGAGAGAATTAAGAACTTCTTGCATTTCATCTGCAGGAAGTTTTTTGTATTAAAAATATAAGTCTGCAGCATATTTTTTAAGATTCAGAAAAGAAAATATAAATTTAATGGTATTTTAATATTTGGGAGGGATAATAATGGATAAAAAAAGACTCTGCCGAGGTTAGTATGATATACTTTTATTCAATCTATAAATAAAGGAATATCTAGGTTTTTATATTTATAGATTAGATGTATAATGTAGTATAGAAATGATTACTATAATATTTTGGTAAGAATTCTGGAGCTGATATTTGATGGAAAACTATTTTACAAATGCGGTTAATATAGCTAGAGACATATGCAAAAGAAAACTTAATAAAGGTGATATAGCAGTGGATGCTACCATGGGAAATGGAAATGATACGGAGCTTTTAGCAGAACTCGTAGGAAGCTCTGGAAAAGTCTATTCTTTTGATATACAGAAAACTGCCATTGAAAATACGAAAAAAAAGCTAATGGGAAAACATGTATTTGAATGGGTAAATCTAATACATGATGGTCATGAAAACATAGACAAATATGTATTAGATAAAGTAAATCTCGTTATTTTTAATTTAGGATATTTGCCTAAAGGGGAACATTCTATTACGACAAAATCAGCAACTACACTAGCTGCACTTAAAAAAGCTTTGAGTTTAATATGTAAAAATGGAATTATAATTTTAGTTGTATATTACGGACATGAAGAGGGTAAATTTGAAAAAGATCAACTGAAAAAATATACAGAAAAATTAAATCAGAAGGAATATAATGTAGTAAATCTATGTTTTACAAATCAGGTAAATGATCCGCCTATGCTCATTGCAATTGAAAAGAGATAATTGTTTGACGCAAAAGGATATAAATGCTAATATACAATTAGTTTTAGGAGGCGATAGGCAATGCAAAAAATTGCAAGTTTTACAGTTAATCATTTAAAATTGCAGCCAGGTGTTTATGTATCAAGAAAAGATAAATTTAAAGATGTAGTATTAACTACTTTTGATATAAGAATGACAAGGCCAAATTTTGAGCCTGTTATGAATACTGCAGAAATTCATACTATTGAACATTTAGGTGCAACTTTTTTGAGAAATCACAAGATATATAGTTCTAAAACTGTATACTTTGGACCTATGGGATGCAGGACAGGTTTTTACTTGATACTAGCTGGAGACTATAAATCGGAAGATATCTTGGATTTATTAAAAGAAATGTATAAGTTTATTTCAGATTTTGAGGGAGATGTACCTGGAGCAGCTGCAAAAGATTGTGGAAACTATTTAGATATGAACTTACCTATGGCAAAATATTTAGCAAATAAATTCCTAAATGAAGTTTTACTAAATATTGCAGATAAAAGCTTGAAATACCCAGACTAATGCTTAAATATTGTATTTAAGTTTGTAATATACAATTTACTAAAGAACAAATAACAAAAACTCTCAACTCTATACTTTTCACTCTCAACTATAGAGAAACTATTCAGGCTGCTTTACTTGTAAAGAGTTATAATAAATCGTATAATATGAAATAGAAGATTTTACAGGATAGTAAATTTTAAACTATCCTTGTTTTATATTTAAAAATCAAATAATAATAAAAGTAATACATTAATAGAGGATGAAAGGAAATAAATATGGGTAAAATATTGGTATTGGCTGAAAAACCTTCTGTTGGAAGAGATTTAGCTAAAGTACTTCATTGTAATAGAAATAATACAGGGTTTATAGAAGGAGAGAAATATGTTGTAACGTGGGCATTGGGCCACCTGGTTACTTTAGCTGATCCTGAAGCCTATGATGAAAAATATAAAAGCTGGAAACTGGAAGATTTGCCTATGCTTCCAGAAAAGTTAAAACTTGTTGTTATAAAACAGAGCAGCAGACAATTTAATGTAGTTAAATCCCAGATGAATAGAAAGGACATAGAGCAGATAATAATTGCTACAGATTCAGGAAGAGAAGGGGAACTTGTAGCAAGGTGGATAATAGAAAAAGCCAGAATTAAAAAGCCAGTTGAAAGACTTTGGATATCATCTCAAACAGATAAAGCTATAAAGGATGGATTTAGGAATTTAAAGCCTTCTTCAAAATATGATAATCTGTATAAAGCAGCTGAGTGTAGGGCTGAAGCTGATTGGATTGTAGGACTGAATGTTACCCGTGCACTTACATGCAAGTACAATGCCCAGCTAACTGCAGGAAGGGTGCAGTCTGCAACTTTGGCCATGATAGTTCATAGAGAGGAAGAAATAGCAAATTTTAAACCAAGGGATTATTATACCATTAGTGCAAGGGCAAAAGGCTTTAAATTAAAGTGGCAGGATAAAAACGGTAGGGCAAGCATTTTTGATAAAACTGCAGCAGAAAATATTTTAAAGAAGATAAAGGGAAGTAGTTGTAATGTAATTGAGGTAGTTCAGAGCAACAAGAAAAAATTCTCACCTGCTCTTTATGACCTCACAGAACTTCAAAGAGATGCCAACAGAATATTCAATTATTCTGCAAAACAGACACTGTCTATAATGCAGAGACTTTATGAAAATTATAAAATACTCACTTATCCTAGGACGGATTCCAGATATATTTCTACGGACGTAGTGGAAACCCTGCCGGAAAGATTGAGGGCCATTTCCTTTGGAAATTACAAGGTATATGCAGGTGAGATATTAAAGAAAAAAATAAATGCCCATAAGGGATTTGTAGACAACAGTAAAATTGGAGATCACCATGCTATAATACCAACAGAAGAAAGGGTGCAGTTATCTAAATTGAGCAGTGAGGAGAGAAACGTATACGACCTTGTTATAAAAAGATTTTTATCTGTTATGATGCCACCTTATGAATATGTTCAGACATCTATAAAAGCAGAAATAAAGGGAGAAGTTTTCACTGCTAAAGGTGATGTAGTAAAATTCAAAGGATGGAAGAAAGTCTATGAAAGAGATAATGCAATTCAGGATGGTGAGGAAGAAGACAATCAGGTGCTGCCAGTAATAAAGAAAGGTGATTGCATAGACATTGTATCTGTGGACATGAATAAATTGCAGACAAAACCACCTTCTAGATTTAATGAAGGTACACTTCTATCTGCCATGGAAAGTCCACAAAAGTATGTGAATATGGGTAAAGTAGACGCTAAGACTTTGGGAGAAACTGGAGGAATTGGAACTGTTGCTACTAGGGCAGATATAATAGAAAAACTTTTTAATATGTTTTATGTTGAAAAAAGAGGAAAGGAAATTGTTCCAACTTCAAAAGGAAAACAGCTTATAGAGCTTGTACCTTCAGGACTTAAATCACCGCTTTTAACGGCTAAATGGGAAAGAGAATTAGAAAATATTAGTACAGGAAATGAAAAACCAGGTGAATTTTCTCGTAAGATGAGAGATTACGCAGTGAAGTTAGTGGAGGACGTAAAGAAAAGTAAAGACAAATTTAAACATGACAATCTCACAGGTAAAAAATGTCCTAACTGTGGTAAGTATATGCTCCAGGTAAAGGGAAAACATGGAGTAATGAATGTGTGTCAGGATAGAGAATGCGGTTATAGAGAAAGTGTAAGCAAATTTACTAATGCAAGGTGCCCTGAATGTCATAAAAAACTTGAAATTAGAGGAGAAGGTCAGGGGCAGATATATGTATGTCCTAATTGCAGCTTTAGGGAAAAGCTTTCAACTTTTAACAAGAGATTTAATGAAAATAGCGGAAAGTTCAATAAAAGAGATGTGTCAAAATATATGAAGAAAATGAAGCAGGAAAATAGTGTACCTATCAATTCAGCACTAGCTGAAGCATTAGCTAATTTAAAATTAAAATAATGAGGGGTGTTATTATGGAAAACTTTATTTTTAAAAATGCCACAGAAATTATTTTTGGTAAGGATACCGAAAAGCTTGTAGGAAGTAAAGTAAAAGAGTATTCAAAGTCAGATAAAATACTCTTTTGCTATGGGGGAGGAAGCATAAAGAGATCTGGTCTCTATGATAGAGTGGTAAAGTCTTTAAAAGAAAATGGCATTGAATTTATAGAACTTTCAGGAATTAAACCTAATCCAAGATTAGGACCTGTTAAAGAAGGTATAAAATTATGCAGAGAAAATAACATAAAATTTATACTATCTGTAGGAGGGGGGAGTTCAGCAGATACAGCTAAAGCTATTTCTGTAGGTGTACCTTATAAAGGAGATGTATGGGATTTTTATCTGGGAAAAGCTGAAGTGAAAGAAGCACTTCCTGTAGGGGTTGTAATAACGTTACCTGCTACAGGTACAGAATCTAGTAATAGTTCTGTTATTATGAATGAAGATGGTTGGTTTAAAAAAGGACTAAATACGGTACTTATAAGGCCTGCTTTTTCAATTATGAATCCTGAACTTACTTTTACACTGCCAGAGTATCAAACTGCTTGTGGTGCTTGTGACATTATGGCACATATAATGGAAAGATATTTTACAAATGTGAAGCATGTAGACCTAACTGATAGACTCTGCGAAGCTGCACTTAGAACTGTTATAAATAATGCGCCTATAGTTTTAAAAGATCCTAAAAACTATGATGCCAGGGCAGAAATTATGTGGACCGGTACTATAGCTCATAATGATGTACTTAGTACAGGTAGAATAGGTGATTGGGCTTCTCACAAAATTGAACATGAATTGAGTGGGGAAACAGATATTGCTCATGGGGCAGGACTTGCAATTGTATTTCCTGCATGGATGAAATATGTATACAAACATGATATCAATAGATTTGTACAATTTGCAGTAAGGGTATGGGATGTAGATTTATCTTATAGTTCCAACGAAGATATTGTACTTGAAGGTATAAAGAGAATGACAGTGTTTTTCAAGAGCATAGGATTACCTGTAAATTTAAAAGAAGGAAGTATAGGAGAAGATAAAATTGAAAAAATGGCCAATAAGTGCACGGACAATGGCACTAAAACTGTAGGTCAATTTGTAAAACTAAATAAAGATGATGTTGTAAAAATATTAAATTTAGCTAAATAATATTGAATTAAGGTGCATTAATAATGGTATATTAATAAGTTATTAAGCACAAACGATAGCTTTTTCTACAGCATAGTTATTTTCCTTTTCTAGACGACGCATACTGCAAAATACATTGCTGCACCTTGAGCAGCAATGATCATCTCCATTTACAGATATGTTTTCATCGGCTCCATAAATGTAAGTTAAAGATTTATGAGGATATACGCAATTATTTACCATTTCAAACATTTCATTTATTTTATCAGTACATTTTTCTCCTAAAGTTATTAGATAATATATTGTAAACTTGCATTTAGATAAGATATTTAAATTAATACTTTCATCTTTTTTTCCCATTTTAAAAATTCCTAGTGAATTTGAATGATCTTTTAGCACAGGTAATAAATTTTGGTACATCTTATCCAGTTCATCATATTGAGGCATCTTACCATAAGATTGTACCATTTTTATAACTCTATCCTTATTCAATTGAAATTTAAAATTAGAAATTATATTCATTTATCTCACTTCACATCAATATCTAAATTTCATAACATTTCACAACTACATTATATTAAAATATAAGTTAGATTGCAAGTTAAAATATGAATTTATTCATATTTTTTTGCCAGAAATATTGCGTATCCAATTTACAATGCTTAATAATTTGAATAATAACACTTTTGCTTAATTTTAATAAATATTGAAAGTCCAATTATGGTTCCAATAAGGAATATGACAGACTTGGACTTGCAGATTGCTTAGAAATTGAATATAGAGTTTCTAAAAGATTTCCATGTATAAATTGAAGTAAAACTAGGAATTATATAATAAACAGTAAATAATTATTGAATAAATAAAATATTTACAATTCAACAAATATAAGTATGTTTTTCATAAGTACAAAAATATGGGCAATATTTTACAATACAATAAAAAATATTTGTGATTTTTTACGATAATTTTATATATCAACATTGAATTATACAAAAAATGATGGTATGATTAATGAGATATTCATTTTAAAAATAATCCATTCTTAATTTTATTAATAAGGGGAGATAATGTATGAAAAACATTTTTAGAACAAAACCCATTGAAAGTCTTTTAGCAGAGACTAAGGGAAAAGATGGGTTGTCCAAAGTGTTAGGTTCCTTTGAACTTACTATGCTGGGCATAGGCGCAATTATAGGTACGGGTATATTTGTATTAACAGGAATAGCAGCAGCAAATTATTCTGGGCCAGCACTTG
>ENA-UOOE01000689-UOOE01000689.1-fermentation-metagenome-genome-assembly--contig:-NODE-689-length-31654-cov-5.319029_pt1 | contig 31654 bp, 30 predicted proteins | sample MGYA00245776_ERZ724021 | MGnify/ENA primary metagenome ERZ724021 (study PRJEB28704, sample SAMN03018321) | fermentation metagenome | biome: anthropogenic terrestrial biome; feature: soil; material... | reverse complement strand
ACCCGCGATCTCCTGCGTGACAGGCAGGCATGTTAGGCCACTACACCACAGCTCCAGCACTAACTATTATACACAGCAGGTTAATTAGCGTCAAGCAGATAAATCTTCTAAGCCCGCTTTCTCTCGTTCGCTATTTTAAATGGAAATCTCCTCCAGCATTCATGATGCGGGTCACACTGGGCGTACGCAGGAATTGATTGACTGCCTTTGCACTTCCCGGTTGGGCGGCCATGATTCCTCTAAGCAGCAACATTATTCGCTGGCTTTGGATTTGGCTGCTGTGCAGTTCGGTTTCTAAAATTATCAAAGCCTGCTCCAGCTCACCGCGCCTTTTGGGCTCAGAATATCTTCCTGCCAGACTGAGCACTTGGGTGCGCAACATTTCCAGGGCTATTTTCATTTTTTTGCACCTCCATTACCCAGTTTAATGACAAAGGTTGATGTAGGTGCATAAAAAAGCATTTAGCTAAAAACAAAAGGACAAAGGGCATTCCCCATGTCCTGATTTTAAATTGGTGCGAGAGGTGGGACTTGAACCCACATGACTATTGTCACACGCCCCTCAAACGTGCGCGTCTGCCAGTTCCGCCACTCTCGCTAACAGAACATATTATAAGCAGAATGTGCAAATAAGTCAAGACTATTTGTTTCAAGAAAAAAACTGCAAGCAAAAATTTATTTTTTTACTTGACCGCCAGTGAGATGACAGGCGACAAAATGGCTGCCGCCAATATCATTGAGCAAGGGTTCCTTTTGCGTGCAAATGTCCATTTTATAAGGACAACGGGTATGAAACCTGCAGCCCCAAGGCGGGTTGACAGGACTGGGCACATTTCCCTTTAAAATTATTTTCTTTCTTTTAATTGCCGGGTCGGGAATAGGCACTGAGGAAAGCAGGGCCTGAGTGTAGGGATGCTGAGGATCACAAAAAAGCTCTTCGGTGTCCGCCATTTCTGCGATTTTACCCAGGTACATCACTGCCACCCGATCGCTTATATGATTGACGACACTTAAGTCATGAGCAATAAACAGGTACGTCAGCTTAAACTGCTGCTGCAAGTCCTCCAGCAGATTAACGATCTGAGACTGAATCGATACATCCAGGGCGGAGACTGGTTCATCGAGAATAATGAGCTTGGGGTTTAAGGCCAGAGCTCTAGCCAGGCCTATGCGCTGGCGCTGCCCGCCGCTGAATTCATGGGGATAGCGCCCGCCGAAGCTGGGGCTGAGGCCGACAACATCCAGCAGTTCAGCCACTTTTCTTTCAAGCCCATTTCCTCTGGCCTCTTTGTGCACGATCAAGGGCTCGGCCACAATATCCCTGACGGTCATCCGGGGATTAAGAGAGGAATAAGGATCCTGAAACACCACCTGCATCTCCCGGCGGACCTGGCGCAACTCGGACCGGTCCAGTTCCATGAGATTTCTGCCATCGAAGATGACGATGCCAGAACTTGCCTCTTCCAAACGGAGGATTGTCATGGCGGCAGTGGTCTTGCCGCAGCCGGATTCGCCTACCAAGCCGAGGGTTTCACCCCAGGCGATGTCAAAGCTGATTCCATCCACAGCTTTGGCAAAGACCTTGGCCCGGGAAAAAGAACCGTGTTTGACGGGATAGTATTTTACCAGGTCTTGAACCTGAAGAAGCGGTCTGGCAGATTCTAGCATACTGACTCTCCTTTAGCGCAGCCAGCAGCTGACCCTGCGGCCAGCGCCAAGGCTTTTGAGTTGAGGTGCCTCCTGCCTGCAAATCTCTAAGGCATAGGGGCAGCGGGGATGGAAACTGCAGCCCCCAGGCAGGTCAAGGAGATCGGGCACTGAGCCCTTGATTGGCTGCAGCCGTTTCCTGGGCCTGTCCAGCCTGGGAACAGACAATAACAACCCTTCGGTATATGGGTGCAGAGGCTTGTGAAAGATGTCGCTGACAGAAGCCTCTTCGACAAATTTCCCTGCATACATTACAATCACCCGATCTGCCATCTCGGCAATTACGCCGAGATCATGGGAGATAAGGACAATTGCCGTATTAAAATCTGTCCGCAGCTTTTTCAGCAATTCGAGAATCTGGGCCTGGATGGTGACATCCAGGGCAGTGCTGGGCTCGTCCGCAAAGAGCAACTTTGGATAGCAAGACAGGGCCATGGCAATGAGAACCCGCTGCTGCATGCCCCCGGAAAGATGATGGGGATAATCTCGCAGGCGCCGTTCCGGCATAGGAATGCCCACCAGCTGCAGCATATCTATGGTCCGCTCTTCTACATCCCTGTCCTTGATATCCTGATGCAGCCTGATTGCCTCGCCAATTTGGTCGCCAATGGTCAGGACCGGGTTGAGGGCAGACATGGGTTCCTGAAAGATCATGGCCATCTCGTTGCCCCGGAGCCGACGCATTTCTCGCTCACTGAGAGACAGGACATCCTGGTTGTCAAAAAGGATTTGTCCACGGATCTCACCTGGCGGCGATGGCACCAGGCCCATTATTGACAGGGCTGTGACGCTCTTGCCGCAGCCTGATTCCCCTACCAGGCCCAAGGTTTCCCCCTGAGAGACAGAAAAATCGACGCCGTCCACAGCGGGAATAATGCCTTTTGCCGTGTGAAAGTAAGTCTTTAAGTCCTTGACCGTAAGCAGCACAGTCATAGTCCTCACCTCTATCGGAAAAATCTGCGGAAACATTAGTCATTTTTATAGAGTTTGCGATACCTCTCTTTAGCCTGCCGAACCTTGTCCAGGTAGTTTCTAGTCTCGGGGTAAGGAATCTGCCGGCGGTTTTTCCAGGTGCCATCCCAGGTTCCTGCATCAAGCCAGGAGCGCAGCTTCGTCGGGCCGGCGTTATAGGCCGCCAGGGCCAGAGTCTCATCGCCGCCAAACTGCTTGAGCATGGCGGCAAGGTAGCGGGTGCCCAGGATTATATTATATTCGGGATCAAAGAGTTTCTCCGGGAAAGCCTCTTCATTAATTTCATGGCCCAGCCCCCGGGCCACCTCCATAGCCGTCCTGGGGCGAAGCTGCATGAGACCACGGGCGTTAGCCTTGGAAACGGCGTCGGCGCGAAAATTGCTTTCCACTTTTATCACCGCGGCTACCAAAGCCTTATCTAAATTATTAGCTGCGGCTTGTTCCACAATAATTTTTTTATAGCGGATGGGATAAAATTGGCGCCAAAAAATCGGCAATTCAAAGAGCAAACTGACCAATACGGCCAGAACAAGCAAGGCCACAAGCCTGGAAAACAGCTTATATTTCATCTTCATCCTCTTTCAACATACTGATTCCATAAATCATACACCATTTCCCGGGTTGCCCTGCGGCTGCCGGTATTATTGATAACCGCATCTGCCCGTGCCACCTTTTCCTCTAAAGGCATCTGAGCCTCAATCCGCTGGCTGGCCTGCTCAGGGGTAATCTTGTCCCTGGCCAGCAGGCGGTTAATTTGGGTCTGGCGGTCGACGGCCACCACCCAAGTAAAATCAACTAATTTTTCCGCCCCCACCTCATAAAGAAGGGGCGCATCTAAGACAATTGCTGGCCAGCGGCCTTCCTCTTTATAGCGACGGATTTTCCCGGCAATCTGCTCAATCACCCCTGGATGAACAATGGAATTGAGTTTCTTTAATTTGTAGCCATCGCCAAAAACCATGTTGCCCAAGCGGCGGCGGTTAATAGTGTTATCGGGATTGAGTATTTCCCTGCCGAACTCAGCTATCAGTTTTGTCCATATGGGGCTGCCTGCCTTCATTAATTGTTTGGATTCCCGATCAGCATCAATTATTATTGCGTCTTTGCTTTTTAATGTCCTGGCCACCGTAGACTTGCCGCAGGCAATCCCGCCGGTAAGGCCTATGACCACTGGTTCCACAGGCACCCTCCTTTCGCACTTAACTAATTATATCAAAGCTGCCCGGAAGATAAAGGGCTTGACTATAAAGATTATCGTTTCGATTACTTTTACTTCACCACCTCTGATTGGACAAAAAAACACCCACAGGTGTTAATAATGATATTCTGGGTTCTCTGCCCGGCTAGCTGCCGCTGAAATTCTTTCGTCAAACCGAAAAATCTAGCTACTCCTCGATCCAGTGTTTTCAGGTGATGCCGTGGACGAAAACCGACATGGTTTTAAATCTCCCCCGCTTGCCTGACCTGCAGCTGACACCGGGGGCAAAACACACTGGTCCTGCCTCCAATCCGCATGCGTTCCAGTGTCTCGCCGCAGCTGAAGCAAGGCTCTCCCGCCCTGCCATAGACCTGCAGCCGTTGCTGGTAATTGCCGACGGTGCCCAGGCCGCTGCGATAGTCCCTGAAGGTGGTGCCCCGGCCGGCAATTGCCCCGGCGATGACTGTCTTCACTGCCGCCGCCAGGGCGCCGCATTCTGCCGGCGTCAAGGAACAGCCTGACCTAGCAGGATGGATTCCCGCCAAAAAGAGGGCCTCATCGGCATATATATTGCCCAGGCCGGCGACAATGCTCTGATTGAGGAGCAGGGCCTTGACCGCTGCCTTGCGGCCGGCAAAGGCCGCCAGCAGCCAGTCCGGGTTATACTCCTCTCCCAGGGGCTCAGGTCCCAAGGTTTGAAAGCCCCCCAGGTGCTCCTCCTCCCCTGGCCAGAAAGCCCACATATCGCCAAACCGGCGCAAATCGCAATAAGACAGATTAACCCCATTATCCAGGGTAAACTGAGCCCGCTGGTGCCGCTCCCCCGGCTCCAGCCTGGTTAACAGCCTTCCCGTCATGCGCAGATGCACCAGCCAGGTAAGGCCCTGGTCCAGCTCAACAACTACATACTTGCCCCTTCTAGTCATGGTCCGGATAATCCTGCCTGTAAGGCGGCGGTTAAAATCTTCAGCTCCGGGAAAACGGACCAGCCGAGGGTCCCAAACTTGCACCCTGATAATTCTGGCCCCCGTGAGCAGGGGGGCCAGGTCGCCGACGATTGTCTCTACTTCTGGCAGTTCAGGCATCTTCTTCAGTCCTTTATTGACTCCATATTGTACCAGTTGGAGCCAGTCTTTACATCTACAACCAGGGGAACATTCAACTGGACAACTTCCTCCATAGCTGTAACAACCAGCTTGGCCAACCGCTTCAGTTCCTCAGAGGTGGTCTCCAGCACTAGTTCGTCATGAACCTGCAGCAGCATTCTTGACACCAGTCCCTCAGCCTCCAGGCGTTTTTCCACTTCCACCATGGCCAGCTTGATAATATCTGCCGCCGTCCCCTGGATAGGGGTGTTGATGGCAGTGCGCTCGGCAAAGGAGCGGCGTTGGAAATTGCGGCTGCCGATTTCCGGCAGGTAGCGGCGCCGGTTATAAAGGGTGGTGACATAGCCGTCTTTTCTGGCCTGGGCGACAATATGATCCATGTATTCCTTGACCCCGGGATAGCGGTGAAAATATGCGTCAATGTAACTGGCAGCCTCTTTCTTGGCAATCCCCAGGGATTTTGCCAGGCCGAAATCGGTCTGCCCGTAAACCAGGCCAAAATTGACGGCCTTGGCCGCCTGGCGCTGGCTGTCAGTTACATCCTCCAGGGCCACCCCGAAAATTTCCGCCGCCGTGCGCCGGTGGATGTCCTGGCCCCCGCGAAAAGCCTCCGTCAATGTAGAATCGCCGGAAATATGGGCTAATACCCGCAACTCAATTTGGGAATAGTCAGCAGCCAGCAGCCACTGATAGCCGCCGCCTGGGACAAAAGCCTTGCGAATCCTGCGCCCTTCCTCCAGGCGGATGGGTATGTTCTGCAAATTGGGTTCGGTGCTGCTGAGGCGGCCGGTAGCGGTCACCATCTGGTTAAAGTTGGTGTATATCCTGCCGGTCTCCTGGTCCCAAACATCTTTCAGCCCCTGGACATATGTGCTCTGCAGTTTCACCAGCTGTCTGTATTCCAAAACCAGGGGCACCACTTCATGGCTGTCGCTGATGAACTCAAGCACCGCTGCATCAGTGGAATAACCCGTCTTGGTCTTGCGCACAGGCGGAATGCCCAAGCGCTCAAAGAGCATTTCTCCCAGCTGCTTAGGCGAATTGATGTTAAATTCATAGCCCGCGGCAGTGATGATTCGTTCTTCCAAGTCAACAATCTTTGCCTGGAGCTCAGCGCCTATTGTCTCCAGCTCCCGGACATCTACGGCAATGCCGGTGCGTTCCATCCGGGCCAACACCCGGCTGAGGGGCAGTTCAATCTCCCGGTACAATTCCCAGGCCTTGGTCGCCTGCAAATTCTCTTTCAGGCTCTGCCACAGCTTAGGCAGCAGGCTGGCATGGGCCGCCACATGTTCTTGTTCCGATTGCTCCCCCCGGTCAACGCCGGTTTCGGTCCAGGCCCGAACCAGGTTGGGAATATCCATATTGCTGCCGGGCTTAAGCAAATAAGCCGCCAGCTGGCAGCTGTGGACCTCAGCTTCCAGAGCAATCTCCCGATCAAAAGCAAAGCGGTAGATCTTTTTGGCATCATCGGTGATGAGGGTTGCCTCCCGGCCCAAATACTCCTCCAGCCCCTGGCAAGCGGCAGCAAACCCGTCACCGGCAAAGAGCAGGGACATTTCTTTGTTGCCAACAGCCAGAGAATCCTCCAGCAAGATCACCGCCAGTTCCTGGCCGCTGAAAATTATCGGATCCAGTTGAGGGCTGGTGATGGTTTTCAGCTTGGCCTCACTGTAATCCACCAGGGCCAGCCGCTCCAGTAGGGTGTTAAATTCCAGCCCCTTAAATAATCTGTATAATTCCTTGTCATCCCGCTTGAGCTTGGCCGGCGGCCATTCCAGGGGCAGGGGCGCCTGGGTGTCGATTTCTGCCAGCCGCCGGCTCAAAAAAGCCTGATCCTGGTAGAGTTCCAAGTTCTCCCGCATTTTTCCCTTCAACTGGTCAATGTTCTCATACACTCCCGCCACGCTGCCATACTGGGAAATCAGCTTGCTGGCGGTTTTTGCGCCAATCCCCGGCACCCCGGGGATATTATCTGAGCTGTCCCCCATCAACCCCTTGATGTCGACAATCTGGGGGGGACTGACATTATATTTTGCCTCAACCGCTGCCTCGTCAAAAACTGCGGTCTGGCTGATGCCCTTTTGGGTCATGATTACATGAGTAGATTCTCCCACAACCTGGAGGATATCCCGGTCGCCGCTTACAATCCAGCTGAAACAGCCCTCTTGGGCAGCTTTTGCCGCCATGCTCCCCACCAGGTCGTCAGCTTCATACCCTGCCAGCTCAATACACTCAATGCCCATAGCCCGGAGCACGTCCCGGGCAATCTGCATCTGGCCGCGCAGTTCAAAAGGCGTGGGCGGGCGATTGGCCTTATACTCGCTGTACTCCAGGCTGCGCTTGGTGGGCTCCGGCAAATCAAAGGCGGCCACAGCATAGTCAACCTTGTACTGGTCCAGCAATTTCAGCAGCATATTAATCAGTCCGTACACCGCCCCGGTGGGCTGACCCTGGCTGTTTTCCAGAGGCGGCAATGCGAAAAACGCCCTGTACAGCAAGCTGTTGGCATCTATCAGCATTAATTTCTCCGTCATTTCATCACCCCTTCTTAAGAAAAAGCACAGTTTTCTGCACTTTCATCTTACTATATCCCAACAGGGGAAAAAAGTCCTGCTCCTATCGTTCCCGGGAGGTATTGCTTTTTTTGATCAGGGAGGCCCGCTTGACCACGCCGCTGCCGTAGCGGGCGGAAACCCGATCTATGGCCTCAGCGATTTTTTCCTCTTTAGCCAGTCCCGGGTCCTCAAAAAAACTGAGCTGCCGGCTTCCCTGACTCTTTACCAACCCGCCGGTCCCTACCCCCACCAGGCGGATGCCCCTGCCCTGAAGATTGACCTTGGCCAGCAGTTCCAGGGCTTTATTGTAAATGGGCATGGTCAGACAGGCGGGAGCAGGCAGCGGCCCCTGCCGGGTAAGGGTCTCAAAATTTCCGTACCTGAGTTTCAGGGTAATCGTCCCGGCGAGAAACTGACTGGCCCGCAGAGTGCAGGCCACATCGTCGGCCAGTTCCAGAATTACCGTCTGCAGCCTGTCCATATCTGTTACATCCCGGGGGAAAGTGATCTCCCGGCTGATAGACTTGGCGGCCCGGCTGGTCTCCACTGTGCGGCAGTCCTCGCCCCTGGCCAAATACCGCAGAGCGGCGCCCATTTTGCCAAAGGCTGCCGTCAGCAAATGCATGGGCAAACTTGCTAGCTGCCCAACGGTATCTATGCCCATGCTCCTGAGTTTGACCGCAGTCTTTTCCCCTACCCCCCACAGCTTTTCCACAGGCAGCGGCGTAAGCACAGCCTCAACCTCATCTGGCCGAATGACGGTAAAGCCCCGGGGCTTTTCCAAATCCGAAGCCAGTTTGGCCAAAAACTTGTTTGGCGCCACCCCCACTGAAGCTGTCAGCTGCAATTCTTGCTCAATATCCTCCTGGATGCGGGCGGCGATCACCACCGGCGGGCCAAATAGTCCCTCACAGCCGGAAACATCCAAAAAGGCCTCATCTACAGACAAGGGTTCCACCAAAGGGGTATAGCGGGCAAAGATTTGCATAATCTGGCGGGACACTTCCCCATACCGGGCCATATTGCCCCGAAGGAAGATCCCCTGAGGGCACAGCCTGTAGGCCTGCATCAAGGGCATGGCCGAATGGACCCCGAACTTCCTGGCCTCATAACTGGCAGTGGACACCACCGAGCGCACATCCCGGCGGGGATCGCCGCCAATGATTACCGGCTTGCCCCGGTACTGGGGATTATCTCTCATCTCTACCGACGCAAAAAATGCGTCCATATCTACATGGATGATCGGAGTATCCATTCCCTCACCCCCTGGCCTCATTATACCAAACTAACGTTCGAAAATAAAACTCCCCGCAGGGAGTTTTTTCCTAATCAATCAAAATACCAGCGCTCCGGCCAGCACAGTCCCAAGGGTGAAGGGACAATGCCCTTCAAGCTTTTGCTGGCTATGGCTGTGCGGGCAGGTGAAAACAAAAACACAAAGGGGAGGTCATGGGACATGAGCTTCTGCATCTCGGCATAAACCCGTAGGTTGGTTTCGGCTTTGCCTGGTCCGCCATCCAGTTGTAGGATGGCATCCATGGCAGGGCTTGTATACGCCCCAAAATTCATGCCTCGGCTGATGGAATCGGACCGGAAATAGACAGTGGCATCAGGGTCGGGATCCAGACTGAGGCCCATGAGGGCCATCTCAAAGTCCCCCGCATCTATACAGCCAAGGAGCAGCTCTCTCCAGGCCCGGGGATTAAGCTTTACTTCAATACCCACCTGGGCCAAATCTTCCTTTACCATGGCGGCGATTTCCCCATGAATAGGGTTATCTTCCCTGAGTGTCAGCTGAAAAGAAAGCCTCTTGCCCCCGCTGTACCGCCAGCCGTCCAATTTCTCCGGCCAGCCTGCCTGATCCAAAAGTTGTCCTGCCCGGGCCAGATCCTGGGCATAGGCAACAAGCTCCGGAGAATAGGCCCAGGATTCAGGCGGCACTGTGCTGTCCATCTGGACCCCCCTGCCCCCCAAAAGCTCGGCAATAATTCTCTCCCGGTCGATGGCCCAAGCCACCGCCTGGCGGACTCTGCGGTCCTGCCAGGGATTTTCTCGGTCTGGGCCAAAGGCCTGGGGCCGAAAGTTAAAGGCCAGGACTTGGCAGCCCATTTCCTGACAAGTGTAATACTCATGGGTCTGGGTCAGGTCGGGGACTGTCTCCATTTGCGCAGGAGTAATGTCTTCCAGCAGATCTACCTTGCCGGCAGCCAGGGCCGACAGGGCAGTCTCAAAATCTGAATAGAAAATGAATTTTATCGTCTGGATAAAGGGACAGTCCCCATCATAATAATAGTCGTTGCGTTCCAAAGTGATGCACTGGTCCTGCCGGTCCGCGAAGCGATAGGGTCCTGTGCCCACAGGCCGCCAGTTCCGGGGATGCTCGGCCATGTGGCCAATGGGGACCTTGTCCCGGCCCATAGCAATCTGAGGGTCAAAAAGATGACGGGGCAAAATACCCAGACACATTTTCCCCATTGAGAAATCATGCTCTGGAGCCAAGATAAATTTGATGCTGTAGTCATCCAAGACCTCAATGGCCTCAATCTGGGCCAAGTCCTTATCTTTGGGACCAGAGAAGCTCTTGTCAAAGGCCTTGACTGCAAAGGTAAATTCAACGTCACGAGCGGTAAAGGGTTCCCCATCATGCCAGCATACATCCGGCCTTAGGAAGAAGGTCCATTCCCGGTTGTCAGGGCTGACCTCCCAGCTCTCGGCCAGTTGGCCCACAAGCCGCAAATGTTCGTCATAGCGGACCAGGCCCTGAAAGATATACGTGCTCACAGGACACTCCTCGCTGACCAAAAGCGGGTTAAGCATGCCGGGCTCCCCGAGCAAAGCCCGCTCAAGACAGCCACTGGATTTTTTGGTCTCGCAGCCGGTTGTCCCTAGGGCAATCAAGACAGTAATTACTAAGAAGATGATAATCTTTTTAAACATATCCACCTCCAAAAACTTGGATAACTATGGATAAAAAATAGTTATGACCAAATTCTTGGCAAATATACTTCACCAAACTCAATCAACGCTGACGGCTATTCTGCCTCAAACCATTTTTTGCACTGTTCAATCCTGGCTCCCTGGTCGCCATGCTCCTTGTCATAGGAGAATTCCTTTAAGGGGGAGCAAGAAAAGTCCGGGCACTGGCCGCAATGAGCGATTTTCCTGTCTTCACAACAATTCTTTATGTGACATTCTCCCCAAAACAGTTTTTCTGTGTGCAGGCAGCCGGGACAATTGGCGGACTCTCTGTAAGAGCACTGGCTGCACAGCAAGCCGCATCTTGATTCAACCATGACTGTCACCTCCTTTACAATGAATTGGACTAAAGCTTCCAGTCACCGCGATGGAAAATGTGCAAGATGTACCTGGCCCTGGATCCACCAACGTATAAATCAGGGCGGCTGCATACAGGGCTGTCGGGGCGCACTCCAATCAGCAAGACCACATCCGCTTCCAGTCCTTTAAAGGCCCGGATGGTGCTGAACCTGAGAGCGTCAGCACGGGGATCCCCCACTTCTCCCAAGGGGCAGCCCCCGAGGCTGTCTACCCCTGCCAGGCAGCTCTTTTCCCGGCGGTTAGGTGAGAGAATGGTAATCCTCCGTGGCTGTATCTTTCGCGCCAGCAGGCGGGCCACCTCTTTTTCCAATAGCCGCAACTGATGACTGTCGGTATTCCAAGCATGGAAATGCACCTCGCCAGTGTCTTTAAGGCCCAGGCGCATCTTGGCCCCGCTTAAGGGGGCAATCCAGCGCTGGCAGACAGAAGTAGTGTTGCGCAAATTCACAGTCAGCCGGAACCGGGAAGCCGGCAGCGCCTCTAATCCGGAAGGATCTACCTGAAAGATATTTTGGCTGCTGTCGGCAAAAACATAAAACTCTCCATCCTCTTTGACCATTGCCTGCAGGCACCGAAACCAGTGAGGGCGGAAGTCCTGGCCCTCATCCACTACTATGGCATCGTACTTCTGCTCCTGAGGAAGCTGGGAAAACAGGGTGTAACCCCCCTCCGGCAGGGTATGCTCAAAATAATCATCGTAATCCTGGCGATCCGGAGGAGTGAGGCCCGTCAGCCGCTCCAGCAAGCCGTGGAAATGGCGGGCAGTGAGATTTTCCACATCGACGGGAAACTGGCTGGCCAGATTTTTGTTAAAGCAGGTCAGCATAGTCTTTTTCCCCGCCTCCGCCAACCGGCGGGCCTTCTCTACTGCAATCATGGTCTTGCCGGTGCCGGCGGCGCCGTAGAAAACCATGCGCTTGTTCAATTCTGTCTCCTCCAGAATCCGCTCCTGCTCCTGAGTAAAAGTAAGCTGAGCCCTGTGGGCAAAAGAACGTATCTGCTCCTCCAGGGTGTTGTACAGGCGAAAGTTGGCGGTGAGAATATGCTCCGCCAGCCGATTGCAGGCAGCAGCATCCCGTCCCGTCCGCAAGGTAGCAAAAATCTGGCCGATGCGGGCAGCAAAGGTCTCCATATCCCGGCTGACCAGGAGATTCGCCGGCCTGACAATACCCGGCAGTTGTCCCTCGATGTTGCTGCACTCGGGGAAACACAGGCCGAAGTCAAAGCCCAGGGGAAAGGTCCAGCCAGTCTTCTCCTTATAGCTGCGGGCAATGGCATAGGCTGCTGCACGGGCCTCATCCAAGGGGTCCCGTTTCATTTCCCGGTATCCCCCCTGAATAAATTCATGCCAGCGCCCGTTAAAAAAGCCAACTTCCCCAAGGTAAATTTTCAGGACGATATAGCCCTTAAACGGGTGGACAATGATCAGGTCAGCCTGCCAGATGACTGCCCCGGTAACCTGGTCGCAGAATTTGTAGCCATAGATGACGGTATAGTCTCCCGGCAAATCCCGGGCAGCCATGTACACCCGGCGCTCACCCTCATTCTCAATTAAATCCGGATTAAGCTCAGGAATAATTCGGGCCATGGCAAACACCTCCTGTCCATTTATTTGACCAACCCAAGCGTTTTTCCTCCTTACAAAGGAAAAACCGGGGATATCCCGGCTTAATCAAGGTCTATAAGGAGCTGACGCTGTTGGTTGAAATATTGCCGGTAAGCCAGCAAATTGACGATGGCCACCGTCAAGAACGGACTGCCCAACAACATATACATTATCACAATCTGGAACTTAACCGCTGATAAAGGGGAAGCCCCTGCTAAAATCATACCACTCATCCCGCCAGGCAGGCTGACCAAGCCTACCACCTTGGCACGATCAACCACAGGGATCATAGCAGTGGTCACCGATTTTTTCAGGGCTGGAGAAGCAGCCTGGATTGGACTGGCCCCCAGGGACAAAGCGGCCTCTACTTTAATCCGGTTAGCCTTGAGTTCATCGTCCAGCCGCATTAGAGCCAGAGACGCCGCGTTCATTACATTGCCTATGACCATGCCTGACACCGGAATAATATATTGAGCCTTGAAAGGAATAATCCCAAATCCAGCCAGCACCAAAATAGTGATTAAAGTGGTGGCAAAAATGGCAATGGAACTGATGCGGTAAGAGTTTCGAACCTTGGCCCCCCTTTTCCCCGCATTATAGGAAGCTGCTCCGGCCATCACCACCATCATCAAGATAATAGTGATTGGCGAATCCAAATCAAAGATAATGGTCAAAACATAGCCAATGGCCAGCAGCTGCACAAAGGCCCGCACCGCTGCAATGACAATATCCTTGCCCATTTTGACTTTGAACAGGTTAGAAAAATACAAAGCGCCTGCAACAAAGATCAGGGACAGCAGAACCTGGACAGTACTTATCTCATTCATCAACCTTAGCCCCCTTCCCATTCATCAGAAGCTTGGCCATACTCTGGTCTGAAAACAGTTCTCTTGGCGTCCCGGAAAAAATCCCCCTGCCAGCCTGCAAAATCGTACAGGCTGCGGCAATCCGCTCTATCTGCTCAAAATTGTGGCTGACCAGGATAAATGTTTTGCCCTGCTGATTGAGCTCCTGTATCAAGTTCTCAATTGTGTTGGCCGCTGCAGGGTCCAGGGAGGAAGTAGGCTCATCCATTAAGATAATATCCGGATCCAAGGCAAGGGTTCTTGCCAGGTTGACCCGCTGTTTCTGCCCGCCAGAAAGGGATTCAACATTGCGGCGCAGCAATTCCGCAGGCAGCCCTACTTTATCAAGAAGTTCCAAGGCGGTGGGCTCAGATTTGCATTTTTTCAATCCCCGAAGGCAAGGTCCGTAGAGCAAGTTTTCCATGACGCTGCCTTGAAAGAGGGCGGCCTCCTGAAACATAAAGCCGACCTTTTCCCTTAATTCTCTGATGTCCCAAGCTTTAACCTCTTGACCAGCAATATAAATCTGACCATCACTGTAATCATCCAGACGGTTAATCAGGCGCAGGGCACTGCTCTTCCCGGATCCCGAGGGGCCAGCCAGCGCATATACCGCGCCAGGCTCAACTGCAAAACTCAAGTCCCGGAGAATTTCTACTTCATTACCTTTCTCGTCTTTTTTCCGTAAAAAAATGTTTTGAAATTCAACTATTGGCATGTTGTCACCTCCAGAAACCGCTTCGCATATTTTCGCTACTCCGGCCCAAAATTCCTCCCTCTATTTTCTGGAACCTGGTTGCCTGTATTTGGCCGGCATAGCTTTTACCTCCGCGGGGAAATTTATAATAAAGCAATATTTAAGGATGGCTATTATATGAAACAGATGACCCTGGACAAATTATTACGGACAATCGACTTTCCCGGTGTCTCTTCCCAACTGCCTGTCCTGGACTTAACTAATGATTCGAGGCTGGTCAAACCCGGGGCAGTTTTTGTTGCTGTGCCGGGATATAAAGTTGACGGCCACCGCTATATTCCAGCTGCCGTCAAAGCCGGGGCCATAGCGGTCGTAGCCCAGCGTCACACCCCGGGGATTTCTATCCCCCAATTTATTGTCAACAACACCAGGCAGGCGCAGGCAAAATTGGCGGCAGAATTTTATGGGAATCCTTCCCGGAAATTAAAACTGGCAGGGATCACGGGCACCAATGGCAAGACCACAAGCACCTTTATGCTGGAGGCAATCTTTCAGGCCGCCGGCCTACACACAGGACTGATTGGCACCCTGTATAATAAAGTGAAAGATATAATCCTGCCCACTGCCAATACTACCCCGGACAGCATCCTCTGCCAGCGGCTGCTGCGGGATATGGCCGATGCCGGGGTCACCCATGCCTCCATGGAGGTGTCCTCCCATGCCATGGTCATGTACCGGGTGGACTTCACCAAATTCTCTGTGGGGGCAATCACAAATTTTAGCCCCGACCACCTGGACCTGCATCAAAGCATGGCCGAGTACAGGGCGGCGAAAAAACGCTTCTTTGACATGCTGCCGGCAGATGGCTTTGCCGTGGTCAACTTAGATGACCCCAGCTGCCAAGGAATTGCCGGTGACACCGGCGCCCGCCGCCTCAGCTACTCCCTTGCTAATCCCATAGCAGATATTTTTTTGGCTGACTATCAGCCCCGGGATTCGGGAGGAGTTGTCACCATTAAAGTAAACACCCTAGACATTCCGGTGCAGCCAGGGCAGATTACTTTTACCCTGAGGCTCCCGGGCCGCCACAACCTGGCCAATGCCCTGCTGGCGGCAACTGCCGCTTTGGCCCTGGGCATTGATGCTGCTGCCATTTCCGCGGGACTGGGAAAATATCAGGGGATTTTCCGCCGTTTTGAGGTTATCTATAATGACAAATACAAAGTTATTGACGATGCCGCCCACAATCCTTCCAATATGGATGCAGTATTCAGGGCCATAATGGCAGAGAATCCGCCAGGGGTATCGGTGGTCTACGCCATCCGCGGCAGCCGTGGAGTCCACATAAACCAAGCCATAGCCTCCACCCTGGCCAATTGGGCAAAAAAAATAAAACCCCAGCACCTGATCATCACCAACTGCACAGACACAGCCAGCCCCCTGGATACAGTCCTCCCTCAGGAGGAGGAGGTCTTCCGCAGCGAGTTGGCTGGACTGGACGCAGATGTTCATTTTAAAGATACTTTGCGGCAAGCGGTCAGTCTAGCCGTAGAGAGCATGGATCCAGGGGAGACCTTGCTGCTGCTGGGAGCACATCCCATGGATGAAGTGGCCTGCCTGTTCTCAGAGCTGGCAGGTGTAAAAACCACCACCCGTCCCCGGCCCCCCCGTTTTGGCAGCCATTAAGCTTGACAAACCTAAAAACAGGAGTTATAATTTATCCAACATACCATATACCCCTATATGGTATGTATAATGGAGAGGTGATTATATGATTCAATTAACTCCTGCTGCGGCAGAAGCCCTAAAATCGCAAGTAGAATCCATGGGCAAGAGCCTGGAAACCAGTCTCATTCGCCTCCATGTCACCGCCGGCTGAGGCGGCCCTCAGTATCAACTGGCTCTGGAAGAGTCAGCTCAACCGGATGATGAATTAATCAAGGCCGATCAGGGTGTAACCTTTGTCCTCAGCGAACACAACAAGCCTTATTTCCACAATATTACCCTGGATTACGGCAGAAGCTTCTGGGGCAGCAAGCAGTTCAAATTTCTAAAAAACTAGCAAAAGGGAGCGCTCTTTCCCAATAGAGCGCTCCTTTTCCTTTACCGCCAGTGATTTCCCGAAGTAATCTCCGGCAGGTCAAGTTCAGCCAGTTTGCTGAAGGTATCGGCATTGTGGGCCATGACCTGGGAATCGGAAATGGTATAGTACACATCCTCTATCTGGACTATCCTTCTTACATTGGACCCGGTCCAATAGAAAATCCCATTTTCCTGGCTGCCGTTTTGGTCGTGAGTGATGCGGCCAAGCTCCTGAATTCCCTTTTCCACATCAATGTCAAAGAACAGTGCCCCCTGAAAAACAAGATTTGCCTCCCAATTTTCACCCTTAGTGAGGCCGGCAGGTACGGCCAGAACCCCTTTATGGAAGAAAACTGCCTTATGGTCATACATGGCCTCAGACCAGGAGCCGCTGTCCCCAAGAACCACCGCATGCTCTTCCTTAGGGCTATTAATATCGCTGACATCAAAGATGGCCAGTTTGATCCCCTTGGTGATGACAAACTCCCGGCCCTCTAATTCACTTATTTCGGTATCTTGGCCAATTCCCAGCAAATGCTTATCGTCCAGGGGATGCAGGTAATTGCTGAAGCCTGGGATCTTCAGTTCTCCCAGGACCTTCGGCTTCTTGGGATTCGACAGATCGATGGCAAACAGGGGGTCCATCATCTCAAAGGTCACCAAATAACCCATATCCCCCATGAATCTTGCAGCATAGATGGTCTCCCCTGGGGCCAATCCCCTGATTTCCCCCGCCACGTTCATCTTTTCGTCCAAAACATAGACATTATTGACAGGGCCGTCTTCCCGTTGCTCGGTAGTCGCTATGCGGAAGTGCCCCTTATGCTCATCCATAGCAAATTGATTGAGGGGGTAACCACTTACTGTCCCCTTGCCCTTATACTCCATTTTGATTCCGTCGACGGCAAACCTGTAGATGCTGGTATCGCAGTTATCTCCCTCGGTCAGGGCGATATACAGGTAATCATGAGACATGTATATATTCTGAGCCCAGCCCAGGTAGGTGTCTACCTCCAGTTTGCCCCCCTCCAAATCCAAAGCGGCAAACATTATATAATCGCTGATTTCCCCATCGGGGAAGTAGCAGATTTCATCATAGCCGATGACAGTCTCCTCGCCGCCTTCGACAGAATCTTTGTACCAGGGAAGCCGGGGCTGGCCATCCTCCATAATCCGGAAGGTATACTGGCTGTTGACCAGGTAAAGGTAATTATCTTTTTTGCGGGAGGTAACGGTAAAACCATCCAGAGAAAAATCTCTGCTCAACTGGATATTGTCTTTATCAGTCAGGTCATAGACCAACACCCGGGTATTTGCAGGCATGTAAGGCCAACAGCACCCATTGTTCTCTGGCGCCTCGGGACTCTTCTCAGTCTGTCCCCCGATTACCACCAGGTATTTGTCATCGACATACAAGGTGCTGGGGAAAAAACCGTCCATTTGGATTTCCCGGGCAATCTCCAGGGAGGATGCCGGCCAGGCCCGGGTAATCAGGACCTTGTTCCCGGCTATATGGTACAAGTAGGAGCCGTCGGTCTTGACCATATCTCCCTCATCGATGCCCTGGACCTGAATATTTGTAGTGGAATGGCCCAAATCCTGAGCAGCCGTCGCTTCCACAGCATCATTTGCAGCGCGATACTTGACTAATCCCCCATACACTTGCTGCCGGGACTCCAGCAGCTTCATCAGATTCTCGGCCGAACCCACCACTGGCAGCGGGCTCTCTTCGCTGACGCTGGCAACATTACAGCCTCCAACCAGCAGCAATAGCGCCAGAACAAGGCAAATCTTTTTCATATCCCTTACCTCCCGTTCTTATCTTCTGACATTAAGACGGGAAATATGAGGAATATGTTCAATGAAGAAAAAATTCTCTGTAAGATAAACATCTTGCAGAGAAAAACCTGGGCCCAGCCTGGGCCGGAATTTTACGGTCAGCAACTGGGCGTGCTCAGGGAAAAGCGGCCGGAGCGGACAGCGATATTGTGGCTGTACACCAGGAAATAACCCTGTCCAGAGAGGAAATAGTCGCCTTCAATCCTGTATACGCCGTCAGCTATCTTAGTCCCCCCGCTGAGCAGCGCTTGAGATTGGTCAGCATAATCCGGGACAAACAGAAATTCCACCTCAGTGACATTGTCCGAGACTTGGAGGTCAAAATACTGCCGGTTTCCCAGCTGATAAACCTGGCCCTCTTTTACTGCCTTTCTCTGGCCGTCAATGACAATAGTTATGTCATTAATCTCAGGAATTATTGGATCCGCCTGAGCAGGCCGCCCCCCGCTGCAGCCCGCCAGGAAACACACAAGTGCAACAAATGCTGCCAACCTTCTCACACTCTCACATCCTTTACTGAATATAGTCTGTCTATAACATTCTTACCGTATATCTTGTGCGCGGAACACTGTTCCCATCCTCACTGCGCTGTTATGGGGTACCAGAAACCTCTGTTTGACAACGGCAGCCAATACAAGACCAAGTGGATGAACTGGGCCTATGCCAAGATGGGAATCAGGTTGCTCTTTGCCCGCCCGCATTCCCCTGTGTCAACCGGCAAGATTGAGCCTCCTCGTCATTTCTACAAGGGGCTGCTGGAGCAACTGGGCTGCAAATCTAAAATTCTACAGGGGAGAATGCTAAACCGCAGCTGCACCGAGAAAACTCATGCGGGGTATCCACCGCCTGCTGCCCATGGGGCAATGTTGACGAGGCCCACCTACTGGATAGAAAAATGCTCGAAGAGGTTCGGTCCCTACTTAATTTCAAGATGGATGCTGAGAGTCCTATGGTCTTAATCCTTGTTGAGCAGAGCGAGCTCTGGGATAAGTTCCAGCTGCAAGTCTATGCAGCAATCCGGATCCGGCAGTTGACCTGCAGTGCAAGCTGCCCCACTTCGACCGGGCACAGATAGAAGAGTACATAAAAAGGCACCTGCCTACACGGGGGTTGCGCGTGAAATCTTCTCAGATGGGGCCATTAATGATATATGCGATGTTCCTACTTAATCGCAGGCGGCGGCAGCACTCGGCAATCTCAGTATCCATAGCTACCGCCCCTTTCCAGGATGCAAAACTAGCAAAAGTTACGTAACTAATGGGTAAATACTTTAAGTACATAATTGAAGAATTTGACTAGTCCTAAAGCATTTGAATGCGGAGGAACTGATAAGGTCATATAATTTTCAAAATCGGATTTACTGAAACTGCTATCTTCATCGATATTAATTTCTATGTCTATGATATCTCCTAAAGATTCATTTGCTCTAAGTATCTCTTGAGAACCCAAAATAAAAATAATGCTTGGGCAATAAACATGAAATATCATATTAACCAAACTAGTGATATTTGTTAAATCAGGACAATAATCATATCCTGGCATGAAATAGTCTTTTTCTATTGAAATAAAACGGCAAAAATAACCCTTAGCCAAGATATGGTTATAAAAACTATTAGAAAAGGAAAGTGGATTATAAGTTGATGAGATGTAAATGATAGGGCAAGTAGGATAAATGTTCTTTGGTAAAGCTTTAGATTCAGTAAGAAAGTAGTTATGCAAAACATCAAAGTAGTTTCGTGGATCCCAGTAAAATATTCTTTTACTAATGCAAACGTCGCGGATAGATTGAGAAATGCTATCAAGAAATATGCAATATTTTGGTTTAAAGTAAACTAGGAGTTTTAATATCTCTAGGACATCTGTAGAAAAATCTTTACCAATGACTATATGATCAAAGCTTGTTTGCTTTGGAATGGTCTTAGGTGTTGTATATTTTATAACGTTTATCATGGAAGGTAATAAAGGTTTTGTGTCAATATTTCGGCCAATATATATGTAGTCTTTTGATGTATAGGGATACACAAGTTCAAACTGTTTTTTTTGATATTCACGCAGGGATAGGTCTGAGGTTTTTACCAAGCTGGCCATTACCTTTGGAACCGCATAACTATTACTACGACTATCGTATGGGACATTTCTGTTGTCAATTCCAATCTCACTTTTTTCTGATGCTTCAAAGTTTATTCCAAGTAAGCTCTTGTCTAGGGATGTGATTTTAGGCGAATTAGACATTTTTGAGCGGACGCCAAAAACATGGGGCAAACAAGCTGGCACAGTATACTGGTTTGAGTTTGATACCGATGCTACAATAATACATCCATTAAGAAATAATTTTTCTATTATATCTCTCAACTTTAACTCCTCTGAATAAGACGGCTGGACGACACCTATGCTCAATTGGATGTAATTAATATTATTAGAAAGACACCACTGTAGTGCACTGTTTAAGCTTTTCAGCGTGAAATCCTCCATTGCGATAGAACCTATTCTTGCACTTGGTAAGTGCTTTTTTAATAAAAGAAAACAAATAGTACCGTGTCCATATTTATTTTTCCCATCATAAATATATTCAGTTACTTCTCCGCTGACTCCTACTATTAGGTTAAAAGCGAGCTTGTGCGCAAAACAATTTGATACTCCATCATCAATAATAGCTACTGTAGAGAAATAACTCATTGAAATCGCTCCTCACGTAGAATATTAACTTCTGAAGTGCGTTTTTTCGAACATTTCCCCCACCTACAAAATCATTATGTTATAACCTAGATTCCCGGATTTTATAACGAGGGGGGTTCCACACCTCGATAGATTTCCTCCTGCTTTTTAGTTATCTCACCAAGCAACCGACCGTGCTCCGGTGACTCAAAACGCTTGATTGTGTCCAGTTCATCGAGTAATCCCTGCAAGGTCCATTTTTCGTACAAACCTGCATCCTGCATTTTTTTCTTGACGTGTGAAAGGTAAATAAGTGCTATAAATTCAACGAAAGGCTTGCCGTTAAGCGAGAGTTCCGAAGAAACTTGCATTCTGCAGAAGTTAAGCCGGTCTTTCAAGTTGCCAAAGCCCTTTTCTACGATATCTTTGCTTCGATAAGTGACCGGGCTTCAAAAGGATCTTTCACCTCGTTGGATAACAGTGCGAAATACCCGTAGTTACGGGCGGCTTGGCGCATGGCGTCCTCCTTCGCTTTATCTTCTTCCCTCTCTTTGGCGTGGAGGTCACCTCGAAGTGCTTATCGTAATCCTTCATACGGTAGTCTTTCTGTTTGCCTTCTGCAATGTCGTTATAAAGGCTAGTCAGATAATCGTTCATGTCCGTTTGATCTTTAGCTGCCTTTTCAGGATTGTAGAACACATGCAGGTAAGCACGTCTTGTTCCCTTTAGCACATCGCCTTTGTAGAGCCGTTCTTGTTCATAGTCCCACTCGATAATTCGGCAGATACCATAGACGCCGAACTGGGTTTGTAGATTTGACCAGAGCTGTAGGGTTTCGCGCTCTTCCTCGAGCACTTCCTTAACGTACTTAAGCCCGAGCTTCACACCGATGGGTCAAGTCCAATTTTGTCTGTAAATTCCCCTCTGGCGAACCAGCTTATCTATGCCCTAATCCGGTTTTCAATCTTGCCGGTTGATTTCTGCTTATTTTTCCAAACCCAGTATTCTTTCATATCAAAATAGCGCCTTCCCGCACTCCATTCCTCATGTTTTTCTACCAGGATCGCACCGATGAGGCGTAGAGCCGAGTCGCTGTTTGGGAATATTCTGATGACCCTTTCTCTGCGTCTTATTTTTTCGTTCAACCTTTCGACGCTGTTGGTTGTACGCAACTTTTTCCGATAGTATTCAGGTAGCGCTAAAACCGCAGTAGCATCATCGAAACCACTTTCAAGAGTTTCCACTGCCTTAGGTGCTTTTTCAATGAATTCATCGGCAATATCCCGGGCCAACTTGCGGGAAGTTTCAATATCACTAGCCTCAAAAACTGTACATAGCCGACCCTTTATCTGAGCTTGCAACTTCTTCGGGCAAGCATCTAATATGTTCTTTGTGAAGTGGGTCTGACACCTTTGCCAGGCAACCCCTTGGAAACAGGTCTGGATGGCCTGTACAAGCCCCCCATGGTCATCTGAGACGATGAGGTCCACTCTAGACAACCCCCTTGCCTTCAGGGTGTTAAAAAACTCGGTCCAGCTGGCTTCAGTTTCACTATTGCCAATTTGCATTCCTAAAATCTCGCGGTGGCCTAATTCATTTATCCCAATGGCAATTAAGACACTATGAGGCCGAACCCGCCCATCTTCTCTTATTTTTATGACGATGGCATCGACCAAGACAAATGGAAAGGCTTGTCCATCCAGGTTGCGCTCATTCCATCCCTTCACTATAGGGTCTAATCGCTTGCATAAGTTGGAGACTGTTGAGGCTGAGAACTCAGTGCCGCACAATTCTTCAGTAATCCGGGCTATTTTCCGAGTGGAAACGCCGTTAACCACCATCTCCATTAGGGTGAGCACCAGAGCCTGTTCATTGCGCTGGTAACGTTGGAAGAGTTCGGTGGAGAACTTGCCGTCTCGAATCTGGGGAATTCTCAGATTAATCCTGCCAACCCGAGTGGTCAGATCGCGAAACTTATAGCCGTTGCGATAGCCCTTACGGTCAGCGGTACGTTCATAGTGATCAGCGTCGACTTGCTCAGTACGTTGATGTTCTAGAACCTGATCCAGCACTTCCTTTAGAAGCATGGCCATTCCCTGATCGTCTCCAGAAATAAGTTGATGTAAATTTTCCTTGGATAGTGTAAGATTAATACGGGTCATCATTTTTCCCTCCGGTTTTATGGTTGTCTTCAACTACCAGTTTACCAGAGGATGATGGCCCTTTGCATGCCAAAAACTAAGAAACCATTTTACAGACAATATCACACACTACTAATCAACGGCTTCATTCATCTCAAAGAATGCACTTCGATACAGCTAAAAAAGCGTTAGACTTTTTGTATAAGCATTCCATCGATAGTTCTGATATAAACATAGCTTTTTATGGTGGAGAGCCACTACTAGAGCTTGAGCTTATAAAAAAAGTGGTTTTCCTAGCTGAAAAAAGGTTTAGCGGTAAAACAATTCGATATAACATGACAACAAACGGTTCACTTTTAACTAAAGAATCTTTAGACTTTATACAACGATATCATATTTCTTTAATGATAAGCCTGGATGGTCCCAAAGAAATTCATGATAAAAATAGAAAGTTTGTTAATAATGAAGGGACCTTTAATATAATCATGAAAAACATTAGGTTTATGAAAAAGCATTACCCTGAATTATTTCGTTCTTTAACGATAAACATGGTGTTAGACCCATCTACTAACTTTGAAGTTATCTCTTCTCTTCCCGAGCAATATCCAGAGTTAGCAAATTTAATAATTCGTGCAGGAATAGCAAATGACTACGACTCAACAACCAAGAATATCCATAATGAACATTTCACTGCAAATTATTTTTATGATCAGTTTTTGGAGTATCTTACTATAGAGCATTTCATTAGTAATCCATTTCTAAACAATGTGCTATCCAATCAAATCAATTCCGAGAATGAGCTTGTTCAAAAGCTCTTTAATGAGTCAAAAATGTCTGAAGTGTCGAGCCCTGGGGGGCCATGCATTCCGGGTTATCATAAATTTTTTGTAGATGCGAAAGGGAAAATATATATTTGTGAAAAAGTCTGTGAATCAAACGCTATGCATATGGGCGATATCTTTCAAGGACTTGATTTGAAAAAGGTAAACTCTTTATTAAATGTGTCCAATCTTACAGCAAATCAGTGCCTAAATTGTTGGGCGTTCAGGTTGTGCTCATCTTGCGCAAAATTCGCTGATGGTGGAGAAGAACTATCCTCAGAAAAAAGACTTGCCTATTGCCGAGAGGCAAAATTGAAAGCACATCATCGAATAAGAAATTATATTTTAATGAAGGACGCGAGACAACATACATATTTGTGTAAAGAAGGAGGATTAAATCATGAATGAAAATTCGACGATGATTTTTCCTACAACCTACAAGCAATTACCTCTTATTAGTCTTGGTAAAACTTATTTTCCCAAAATGAACTTAGTCCCAGTTGCTTTGAATAGTTATTTTAATCAAGAAAAAAAAGACGTATCTAACTTAGATAACAGAAGCGGATTAGATATTCTGTGTTACCCTGAATCAGAATTCAATTTTAATTCAAAACGCCTTGTGTTAACGTCTGGAACTGGATCGAGTGAAAATATTAAAAAATCTATATTTGGGATCAAAAAGGCGCTAAATAATAGATCAAATATATATAGTTGTTTAACAGCAGAAGAGGAACTAAAGCTAGCCGATTTTGCTAAGGAATCTAACCTCTTAATAGATATGAAAAAATTTAATTCACCAGCAAAGCAACTTGTAAACACTTTCTTGAACAACTTTTCTTTCGAAGACACAATCGGACAAGAATTGTATAGACCGAAAATACCTGTTATTGCAGTTGGAAGTATCATAGGATTCAGTAACCAATCAGAAATTACAGCTCAAATTTGTCTCGATTTGAAAAATAGTAGAGCAGCAGCAATCGTTAATAGTAACGACTACTCAATATTTAACTGTTTTCCTATGCTAGACGAGATATTTCACTGTAAATACAGTCTTGTAGAGAAGGTCATATTATTGAATCGGTATATTAAATATGTAATCGAGGTAAATCAATGTGATGTATTAGTTATAGAGGTACCAGGCGGGCTAATAAAACTCAATGATTATTATTTAAATGATTTAGGGCAGTATGCATATATCTTGAGCCACGCAATAGATGTTGACTACTTTGTTTGCTGTTCACCGTGTAATCATTTTAGTTATGACTTTTATAGAAACATATTTAACTACATCTTAAAAAAATTTAATTTCGAAACAGTAGGACTTCATATATCTAATTGTTTTTTAGACCTCCAGTTTACCAGTAATTCCCAACAGGTGAAAATGGTGTTTAAGCCATTTGATACAGTTTACAATCAAATCGAAAAGTTATTGTCTGAAAAGGATGCATCATCTGATCATATTGGAATTTATAATTTACTTGAAAGGAATTCGTTTTTGGCTTTTCTTGAGTCTTTATAGCTTTGAATGAGTGCATCATTATTATTTATATGAGAGGAGAATGTGAATGAATAAGAAGCTTAGAAAGGCAAGTTCAAATGCTTCAATTGAACAATTCGCAACAAATTGTCCTGGTTGCGATTGCTCATGGAATCCCTGTAACTGTTTCTTTTTGTTTTGGGAATTAGTTCCACGAGTCTTACCAGACTATTTAAAAGGCGGTTATCAGGCATCAAATCTTGTTGGTGAAAGAAGCGATCAATACGGGGGCATTGGGGTATCGTCTATCGATCTCTAAATTAATCTAGTCATCCTAAATGATGCACTCATTTTTTTAATTGTTTAGCTATATAATCAACGACTTAGTAGTGTGTGATATTGTCTATAAAATGGGTTCTTAGTTTTGGCAACGGGCCATTATCCTCTTGCAAACTGTAGGTAGTAGCTTTTCATGTAGGAAAGCAAAACGCTAACTTTCCGGAGACGATCAGGGAATAGCCATGCTTCTAAATGAAGAAGTGCCAGATTAGGCTCTAGAGCATCAACGTACTGAGCAAGTCGAGGTTAATCACCTGTACCAATGACCGTAAGGGCTATCCCGACGGCTATAAGTGGACAAGCTTGTTCGCCAGATGTGATTTTACTGACCAAATTGGATTTAACCTTCATCGTAGAGGAGAAACCTATGTTTAAATTTATATTACATTACTATTCAAGGCAGAAAAAACGTTTAATTATATATGTAATTGGCTTGAGTCTATCTATCTGTGCTAGCCTTATTTCACCTCAGATAGTTGGTTTTTTTATCGACGGCTTAATAGCAAAGCGTAATACCGATTTTCTAATACACTTTGTTGTGACGTTCTTGCTATTGCAAATATCGATGATGTTAACCAACTATTTGCTCGCAATTATCGGAGGCATAGTCCGCGCTAACGTGAGCATAACAATGAATTTTGAAACCTTATTTCACTTACAGAAGTTATCATATACTTTTTTCAAAGACAGCGATGTTATATATCTAAATCAAAGAATAAATGCTGATTCTAATGCAATGTCCTCTTTCTTTTTAGATAACCTTACTATACTTTTTGGGAGCCTGATTACTTTTAGTTTCTCAACTGTCTACATTGCTAAGTTAAAACCCGGGTTGCTGTTAATTCTATTAGGTGTAATGTTATTATATTTCTTATTCTACTATATCCTCAGACGTGAGATTTATAGAAAAGGGCATGAATTTAAAGAAACTCAAGGTAAATATTTTTCAATGCTGAGTGCGCAGTTAACCCAGATATTTCCCATAAAGCTTTATAATTTATATAATTATTTTCACAACAAATTAAGGAAAGAATCAAGTAATTTAATTAAAAAATTAATTGCTAAGCAAAAAATTGATTTCCTGGGAAGTAATCTTGATAAGTTAATTAATATTTTAGCTCAATGTTGTTTTTTCTCTATGTTAGGTTTTGCAGTAATAAACAGTGAAATTACTGTTGGACAATTTACTGTCATAAATATTTATTTTAGCTGCTTAATTGGCGCAATGGGATCGGTTAGCAATTTTAAGCAGTCCTATATTGATACGCGAATCTCGTACAAACGCATCAAGGAGTTCAGCGAATTAGAAACTGAATCAGAAGGGACGTACACCTTATCAAATAAACAAATACAAAATATTACATTAAACGATTTTACATTCAATTACGAAAAACAACCCCTATTCGAAGATTTTTCATGTACCTTCAGTTTTGGAGAAATCACATGTATAACAGGAAAAAATGGAAGTGGAAAAACAACTTTATTAATGGCCATCCTTGGCTTACTTAGGAATAAGTACACCGGCTCGGTCCTATTTAACAATATTGATATTAACGATGTAAACATGTGCCTTACTAGAGAAAGGTTAATTGGTTTCGCACCACAAAATCCAATTATAATTCCCTTTGCTAGTATCATGCAAAACATTTTCATTAACAATGAGAAAACTGAGATTGACGAAACAAATATAGCTTCATATCCAAATTTATATGAGATCCTCGATTTGAAAAAGGCCAACATTAATTTAAATGATAAGCTTTCGGGAGGCGAAAAGCAGAAAATATCAATCCTAAGAATTATTGAAAATGACTTTAACGCCATAATTTTAGATGAACCGACTAATGACCTGGACCAAAACAGCAGGAGCGAGTTGATGAACTACCTTCAAAAAAATAGACGTAGGAAATTAACTATAATAGTCACTCATGATTGCGGTTTACTCGAATTGAGTGATAAAACAATTTGCCTCGGTAGTTGTTGACCAATAGATTACGGTTGCTTTTAAGAAGACATTTTTATCAATTCAAGCTGGAGAAAATTCGTATTCGGTGAGCAAGAGTGCAAAATTAATTTGGAGGTTGAAAATGACTGCTTTACTTGTAGACAAACTCCATAAGTCCTTTGGCAAGCATCATGTATTAAAAGATGTCTCTTTTACTGTGGAAGCTGGGGAAATTGTCGGCTTTATTGGTCCCAACGGCGCAGGCAAAAGCACCACGATGAAGTGCGTTGCCAATCTAGTATATCCTGACAGCGGAAAAATCGTAATCCAAGGCCATGATCTCAAGAAATCCCGCCGCCAAGCCTTACGAAATTTATCTGCACTGATTGAAGCACCGGGATTATACCCTAATCTCAGTGGAATAGAAAACCTGAAGCTATTTGCCAGCTTGCAGAGAGTCCCCAATAAACAAGTGGAGAAAATCGGAAAGTATACTGGCCTCGGGGCTCGGCTGAAAGTAAAGGTTAGCAAATACTCTATGGGCATGAAGCAGCGCCTGGCCCTAGGTATTGCCTTGTTAGCCAGCCCTACCATACTGGTCTTGGATGAGCCCTTTAGCGGTTTAGATCCCGACGGCGTGTTTCAGCTAAGGGAAATGATGAAAAAACTAGCCGCGGAAGGCTGTGGTATTCTCTTTTCCTCCCATCAGATTCTGCAAATGGATAAAGTTGCTGACCGCAATATTTTCATCAAGGAGGGGAGAATTATTACCCTGGCCGAAGCCCAACCATATGTTATTACGCTGAATTATAAGCTGGCCATTGAGCAAGACAGCGGCTATCTAGAACTCCTGAGTAATCTGAAGGAGTCCTCTGTAATATCCGACTTCCAGCAGGACGAGCATTTTCTCCAGATTTCCTTAACCTCTACAGACCATTTGACCACTGTTTTAGCCGAATTAATCAACAGCGGGTGCAGGATTAATGGTATTGCCCCTTTGACAGCGGATATTGAAAACGTGTACCGGGCGATTTACTCCCAAGGAGCGCTATGATGACAGGGCTATTTCTGTTTGAGGGAAGAAGATTTTGGAAACCGAAAAAGACCCGGGTTATAATACTGCTCCTTATAATAACCCTTGTAACATTTATAGTATTTAATATTGTTCAAGACAAACTGTACTGGATTAAACAGGCAGCAGACCTTACCATAGAGAGAGTTGTAATCGAGAGTGAAGTTAAGAGGGTAAATAATGAGCTGTTATTGTTAAAAGAAAGCATGCCGGACAATCTTGAAGCCGCCAAGAATGTGGAAAAGCAGCTGGATTTTCTTACCAATCGGCGTTATTACAACATACAACAAATTAACTACACAAAACATAATAACAAAGATAATGCCATGGCTAGGGTAGAGCTGTGGCTGGAGAGTGACCGCCATCTTTTGTCAGGAATAGAAGCGGGGTTTCCCCTTGAAGAAATGGGGTTTAAAATTTCCGGGGCGGAAATCCCGCAACGGATTTCTGTGAACGAGTACCTCATTCAACAAAAAGTTCAACCGCTAAACAGTCCCTATGAGATGACCGCCACAAATTTCATCTACAAATTGTTTGATTACCCCTGGATTGCTATTATCTTATTACCGCTATTTCTTCTCAACATTGATATTTTCTCGGCGGATTTTGACGGTGGTGCGTACAAAGTTCTCTATTCCCGACATTTTTCCAGGAGGGGAATATATTTTGTAAAATTTATAGTGCGCTATGTCTACAGCATGCTAATTGTTTCCTGCCTCCTTGCCATAGCTTTTTGTCTTATAGGAGCGCTAAACGGATATGGTGAAGCAGGCTATCCGATTAGTTATTTGTCATCATTCCACCAACTAACAGCGACCGGCAGCCAAGTCCTGTTGCCCTGGATTGAATATTTTTACAGAGCAATTTCCCTATACCTGATAGTCTGCAGTTTTATCATCATTCTGACTGGAACGATTTCGCTGCTGACCAAGGATACCCTAGGTACGCTGAGCGTAAGTATCTGCATTTTGTTTCTAGATTACAGCCTTCGGACCGTATTTAATAACGAAAGTAGTATTTATATGTTTTGGCCCCTGGCCCCCTCGGTAATTAATAATGTGCTCCAAGGGGCATACAGATTATCAGCTCTGGCATACTTGGTTTTACTTATTGCCACCACAATAGTTCTATTGGCAGTAGGACTTTGTGTCATAGTTAAGCAGGATTTGAAGGGAGGGAGTTTTTAATTGAAAGCCTTTTGCCTAGAGCTAAAGAGTACTTGCCTGAGTTACCGGTTTCTGTTTTTCATCCTCATCATCTTGTTTTTACAGTTCACCTTCATCCAGCAGTCCCAATCTGAACAACAAACACAGCAAGCTTATCGGCACATTTACCACAAAAACACATTAATTTTGCTCGAAACAAGGATATATTATTATGAGGAAGCTTGGGAATCTGGAAAACTAGAGCTCGCTGAGGATGAGTATGAAAACTTCCTTTCCTATCTCCGGTACTTGCTGACAGTGGCTGAAGAGCAGTGTCAGTATTATTTTGAGCAACACTGGGATGCCTACAATCTTCAGACAGTGAAGTTTCATCTCCTTCTGTGGGAAACTGAGGCCAATCAATATAGCTCGGCACCTACTCCCCAACAATACTTCGGTGAAGAATGGCAGCAAGTAAGGTCGCAGGTAGAGTATCCTCACTTTAACCCTCATGCCATGGCAGAAAAAGATGATCAAAGCGCGGAAGCAGGTATACTAAGTGCAGATTTGCATTGGCGCCTATACCAGCAAGGATTGCAGCCTCTGGGGCCATACTACCCTTCATCTCCATGGTCTTTTGTCTTTAATTTCGCGCGCAATGTAATGCCCAGCGTGCTAGGTGCAATTGCGCTTATCTTCACAGTGAATCTCTTATATCAGGAAAGGAAGACAGGCGCCCAAAAGACTGCGCTGCAATTTCTAGGTCGCACCCGTTACCTGTCCCGAAAAGTCGCCAAAGGGTTTTTGGCCGTTGCCCTTATTATGCTATTGCCATTAATATTGTCGGTATCTTTTCTCGGCATAAAGCATGGATTTCATGGACTCAACCATCCTGTTTTGCTGGATAACGGTTTCTTATCTTTCTCAGTGAATTCCGCGCAGGTTAGTATGTATAACTCGGAACTGCCATCGCTAGGACTGAGTCAGTATGCTCATAGTTACACCAGTTTCTCCAACCTGGAACGGCTGGATTTCATTCCTCTCTGGAAGTTCTTATTTTTGGCCCAGTTGTTGACATTGTTATTTATTTTATTCTGCACGGTCTTGGGGACACTCATTTCTTTGACAATAAAGAATGGCGTTCTTGCCCATGTACTAACGGCAATAATTGCAACCATAGGGACAGTGTTTGACCGTATATTCCCCAATCTCAAAACAACGCCCTGGGATTTATTTTCCGCCGCAAATCCAATCCCCCTACTGGAGGGGAGTCATTACTCAACATATCTAAGCAGTTTACTCTGTATCAGTGTTGTAGCTGCGCTCCTATTCTTGCTGAGCTCCGTTGTATTCAAGCGTCAAGATGTAAACTGCTAGCAAGGACCCCAATACACAAAACTGCGCCTGCGGGCGCAGTTTTGTGTTCTTACTATGCTTGATTTTCGTCGACGTCCTTTTTTGGGGGACGAGTAGCCAGTCCGGCGATTATTGCGTAGATAATAAGTTGAATGTAAAAAGGTAGGAATTTACCTCCGGGCAAAACAGCATTGCCAACAGTTGAAATGACTAACCAGAACATGAAGAGCAATTCCATAACAAATCCGTCTTTTGCCTTCCAATTCTTGTAGATTCTCCAGGCAACATACAATATCATGGCAACAGACACAGCAACCATAACAAATTTCGGCACAGATATCTCCCCTTTCATAGATAACTTGCTAACCCACTTGACATCAGCGCATATCCTATTCTCAATATTCTATGCTGAACATCCGAATTCCTGTTTTTGTTACTCTTAATAGCAGAGCATCTTGCCGCCCATAAGAAGCCTGGAAAACCATCCGCTGCCAGCTGGCAAAAATAACTTCAAGTAATTCGCCGCTACACCTACATCTTGTATGCCGGAAGCATAACCTCCCTTACCAATCGGCAACCAAACGAGCGCCAGTGTTGCCAATCCGGCATCCAGATGTTTCGCTTTCCAGTAGATAATCTTGCAGAGGGGGCGCCCACCTGCCCCCTAGGGATTAAGTGCATGCATTAAATAAGCCCCTCGTTGCCGAGGATCCCGGTCAGGGCCCGCCGGGCGTCTTCCACAGATCGGAAGAGCGTCGTG